>Ga0209648_10000303_pt1 | contig 36489 bp, 32 predicted proteins | sample GraSoi2013_115cm_FD_185830 | JGI IMG/M metagenome (GOLD analysis project Ga0209648, IMG submission 185830) | Grasslands soil microbial communities from the Angelo Coastal Reserve, California, USA - Sample 9_17_2013_115cm (SPAdes) (version 2) | ecosystem: Environmental > Terrestrial > Soil >...
TTCCAAAGAATCCGATGAGAATGACGTTGAATCTCCGCGAGCTCAGCGATGCGGAATACACTTGTGAAAACGTTCGGAACTTCGCCGGAATCTCCGGGTCGAGGTCCTGCAGGATTCCTCGCGCTGCCGATGTGACCAGACGCGTGTCAGCATCGCTCAGCATCGTTAAGGTGATCGTCGAGCGCGGCCGCTGGAACAAATTCACGTAAACGGTCGGACGCGGAGGTACATCAAGTCCGTATTCGTGGGTGTCGCCGACGATCCCGACGATGGTCAGCAAACGCAAGTCGCCATCCATGTTTCCAAACTCGATGGTGTGGCCGATGGGGTCCTGTTTCGGCCACCGGTCGCGCGCCAGCGATTCGCTGATCACGGCAACGTGGGGAGAATCGGCGCCGTCGCGCTCGCCAAAGATTCGCCCTCGAACCAGCGGAATTCCGAGAACCTGGAAGTACCCGTCCGTGGCGACGCAGAAGTCCGCATCGCCAAGGCGTTCCTTCTGCCGGAACAGCGCGTCAAATCCATCCATAGTCTTGGGGATTTCATTCTGCGTCATCAGCACAAACCCTCCCTCGGGCAGGCCGCCCTCCTCCATCGGCACGGCGCTCGCCGCGCCTACCTTGCGCACGCCCGGGATTTGTTTGAGGCGGTCAATCAAGTTGGAAAAGAAAATCCCCTGGCTTACTTTTGCTTTGGGATCTTCCACCCACGGAAGCGACACGTCCATCGTGACAATCTTGTCCACCCGGAACCCGGGATTCACTTCGAGCACTTTCATCAGGCTGCGGCCGAGCAAACCCGCTCCGACCACGAGAACCAAAGTGATCGCGATCTGCGCCGCCACGATCGCGCGGCCAACGCGCTGGCTGCCTTGCGAACCCGCTTGTCCCCGCCCGCCTTCCACCAGGCTCTTGCGCAGGTCACCAGATGTCGCGCGTGCCGCGGTGAACACTCCGAGGCCGGCGGCGACCGTTGTGGAAAGCACGAACGCGAACACAAGTACTGGAATACTGATCGAGACACTCTCTAGCCGTGGGAGATTTTGCGGCGCCAGCGCAACCAGTCCCGCCACGCCCCAGAACGCCCCCAGTACGCCAAGGCCGCCGCCGGCCAGCGAAAGCAGAAAGGCTTCGGTAAGGAATTGACGGATCAGCCGTCCGCGTGCCGCACCAAGCGCACTACGAATGGCAAGCTCGCGCTCTCGCACCGATGCTTGCGCCAGTAGCAAATTCGCCACGTTCGCGCACGCCACCAGCAACAGAAATCCTACCGCGCCGAGCAGGACCAGCAGCGCCGGGCGAGCTTTGCCGGTGATCGAGTCCTGTAGCGGCATGACGATTCCATCTTTGAGGAGGTAGTCGCCTTGCTCGCTCGAGGTTTCGTGAATGCGCCGGGCGATCGCGCTGATGTCTTGATTTGCTTGCTCGACAGTCACACCGTCGTGGAGGCGCCCGACAGCGTTGTAGTTGTGCGAAGTCCTGCTTGGATTTTCGCCGCCCAAATCGGCTGGCAGCCACAGATCGACGTCTGCTGGGAAACGAAATCCAGCGGGGAGCACACCGATAACGGAGTAGACTGCGCCATCAATCTTCAGGTGCGACTGCGAGAGGTCTCGCGGCGCTCCGAGTTGCTGCCTCCAATATCCATAGCTGACAAGAACGGTGGGGCCGGCTCCTTTTTTCGCGTCGCTGGCGGTGAAATCTCGCCCGAGGATCGGCTGAACGCCGAAGACCCTGAGAAAGTCGGGGGAAACGCTGGCGACCGCCGTACGGGTCGGCTGCGAAGCTCCCGAAACGGACACGATGTTGGAATTGTACTTCGCGATCGTCTCGAAGCTGCGGTTTTGATCGCGAAAGTCGTCGAAGTTGGGGTCGGCAAGATGTGACCACCCGCCGTTGGTGTTGACTTCGAAGACGGCCATGATGCGGCTCGAATCACTGTACGGCAGCGGGCGCAGCAACACGCCGTACACCACGCTGAAGATGGCTGTGGCCGCGCCGATGGCCAGCGCAAGCGTAAAAACCATAACGGAGGTGGCGCCGGGGTTTTTGCGGAGTTGGCGGAGACCGTAGCGGCAGTCGGAAGACACGCAGCGGAGCCAGTTGCCAAGCCGTTCTTCGCGAACCTGTTCTTTTACCTGTTCGATGCCGCCGAGTTCGATCCGCGCGGCGCGTCGCGCTTCCTCGGGCGGCATGCCTGCACGAATGTTCTCCGCTATCAGCAGTTCGAGGTGGGAATGAACCTCCTGGTCGAGGTCTACCTCCACGCGATGACGAAAAAACAGATTTCGCAGGAAACCTTGGAATTTCACCAAGAGACGCATGCTGAAGACCTCTCTACGATGCTTCCAATGCTTGGGCAATAGCCCAAGAAACGCGGCCCCATCGCTTGGTTTCGACTGCGAGTTGCTTTGTTCCAGCTTTCGTCAAGCGATAGTATTTCGCGCGGCGGTTGTTCTCGGACTCGCCCCAAAATGAGGAAATCCAGCCTTCTTCTTCCATTCGGTGCAGGGCGGGAAAGAGGGAGCCTGGTTTAACAACAAAAGTGCCGCCGGTGATTTGCTGGATCCTGCGCGAGATTCCCAATCCGTGCATCTCGCCAGCGATCAGCGATTTCAAGATCAACAGATCCAAAGTCCCTTGCAAAAGGCTTGTTGGTTCAGGGGTCAATCTGCGTCTCCTATCGACTCTCTATAGGGATGATAGGGATCTACATATAGAATGTCAATAGGAAAGAGGATGCCTTCGTAGGTCGGATAATCGCTTCACGAACTGCGGCCTCCGGCCAGTACAACTGGCCCGTTCCCGTCTACCGCGGCCCAAGAGGTCACTCTACTCCCCAAAAAGCGCCCCTCCGGGATACAATGAATGTCACCTCGGGTCTGCCTCCATCATCTGTTATTTTTAGAGAGTGTAATCCGTAGGTATCCATAGGCGAGTGCGAATTTTCGTCCTTAGAGGAAAAAGGACCGCTGATGGCTAGTCCACAGATTTCGGCAAAACCTGACCTTGGCTCCCTGCGCATCCACGATGGGCAGCGTAGCCAGTCGAAGATGGGCAAGCGCCTTTTCTATGCCTCGATTCCTGTCTTCATCTTCGCAGGCATTGTCGCGGGCACCTACGCGTTGCGTAGTCAGAAGCCTGTAGTGGAGGTAGCTACTGCCGCGAAGCCCAATGTGGGCGGACCTCAGGCGCTGTTGAATGCCAGCGGCTACATCACCCCCCGCCGCCGCGCCACCATCGCCGCCAAGATTACCGGCCGCGTCACTGGGGTTTTCTTCGATGAAGGTACGCGCGTTGCCGAAGGACAGCTGCTAGCTACCCTCGATGATGCCGACGTTAAGCGCGCGCTGGATTCTGCCAAAGCTGACCGCGACAGCGCTCAAGCCGCCATCGCCGACTACGAAGTCCAGCTCAAGAATGCTCAAATTGCACTGCACCGGGCCGAGCAACTGCAGAAGGCCGGGGTTCAGACTCAAGAAGCTCTCGACAACGCCACAACCAATGCGGACAGCCTTAAAGCTAAGATTGAGCTCGCCAAGCAGCAAGTGTCCGCCTCTGAAGCACGCATCGCCGTTGCCCAGCAAGCGGTGGACAATTGCACGATTCGCGCACCTTTCGCGGGGATTGTGGTGTCCAAGGACGCTCAGGTTGGCGAAATGGTGTCACCCAATTCCGCCGGCGGCGGCTTTACGCGGACGGGCATTGCCACGATCGTGGACATGAAATCCAACGAGATTGAAGTCGATGTCAATGAGTCGTACATCGCGCGCGTGGAAAACGGCCAGCAGGTCACCGCGACGCTGGACGCCTACCCGGATAAGCCCATTCCGGCGAAAGTTCGCACCGTCATTCCCACAGCCGACCGGCAGAAGGCCACCGTCAAAGTCCGCATCACTATCCTGAATCTGGAAAAATACGATTTCATTTTGCCGGACATGGGCGTGAAGGTCGCTTTTCTCGAGAATGAGAAGCCTGCCGCAAAGGACAAGAACAAAGACAAAGGGCCGCAAGCCGTGGCGTTCATTCCCAAGGGCGCGGTGCGCTCCGATGCGAATGCTTCTTTCGTCTTCCTGATCCGCGATGGGAAAGTCGAGCGCCACGCCGTTAACCTTGGCCTGGACCGCGGAACAGATGTCGCCGTGCTAGCAGGCGTCACGCCCGGCGACTCGCTGGTCGTCAAGGGCCCCGAGAATTTGCATGATGGTGACAAAGTCGAAATCCGTCAGTAGGAGCCAAGCATGATTCGTGTCGATGGAAATGGCGCTTCTTCCAGCCTCATCAAGGTTCGCGGATTAAATAAGACGTACAGGCGAGGCGGTGAGCAGATTCAGGTGTTGCAAGGCCTCAATCTGGACGTGGACAAGGGTGATTTTGTGGCGTTCATGGGCCCTAGCGGTTCAGGCAAGACCACCCTGCTCAATCTGCTCGGTGGTCTCGACGTGCCCTCGGCCGGCAGCATTACCGTCGACGGCGACGAAATCACGCACATGTCTGCGAGTAAGCTGACGCAGTGGCGCGCCCGCCACGTCGGCTTCATCTTCCAGATGTACAATTTAATTCCCGTTCTTACCGCGTACCAAAACGTCGAACTTCCGCTGCTGCTGACCGAGCTTTCGAAAGCGGAACGCCGTAAGCACGTGGAAACCGCGCTAGGCGTCGTCAATTTGGCCGATCGGATGCGCCATTACCCGCGGCAGCTTTCCGGCGGTCAGGAGCAGCGCGTAACCATCGCGCGGGCCATTGTCTCTGACCCGACTTTCCTGCTTTGCGACGAGCCCACAGGCGACCTGGACCGCAAAAGCGCGGACGAAGTGATGGCGCTCATCGATGAGCTCGTCGGCAAGTACAACAAGACCATCTTGATGGTCACGCACGACCCTGTCGTCGCCGCACGTGCTCATACCACGCTGCATCTGGAGAAAGGCGTGCTCGTCGAAGGCAAGGCTCCCCACGAGAGTGTGCTGGCCGGAGGTGCGGCATGAAATACAGCAGATTGATCCTCGCCAATCTCTTTCGCAAGAAAGCCCGGCTGATTCTGACCATCGGCTCCTTTGCCGTGGCGCTGTTCCTGTTCACGTTCCTTGCGGTGGTGAAAGGGGCCTTCAGTCGCGGCACGGAACTGGCAGGCGCAGATCGACTGGTGGTCATCAACCGTGCCGGCCTCATCAATACGATGCCCCTTGCCTATGGCGACAAAATCCGGCAAATCCCGGGCGTCAAATTCGTAACGCACAACAACTGGTTTGGCGGCGTCTATCAGGACGAAAAGAATTTCTTCCCCCAATTTGTGATTGACCCAGGCAATCAGCGCCAGGTAATGACCGAGATGCGCGTGCCTGAGGATCAATGGAAGACTTTTGTGGGCGACCGTCAGGGCGCGATTGCCGGGCGGAACCTCGCTAAGCGGTTTGGCTGGAAAGTGGGCGACCGCATTCCGCTGCAAAACGCGCTTTGGGGTCCGACGAAAACCTGGGAATTCAACCTTGATGGCATTTATACGAATGACAAGGAAGGGGGCGACGAGAGCCAGTTTTGGCTCCAGTGGAATTATTTCTATGAGAATGTCCCCGATGCGATCAAGGGCCAGGCGGGCTGGTGGGTCCTGAAGTTGGATTCGCCGGACGACGCGGTTCGCGTGGGAAAGGCCATTGACGAGGGCTTCTCGAACTCCTCGAATGAAACCAAGACGGAAACCGAATCCGCGTTCCAGGCGGGCTTTGCCAAGCAGCTCGGGAACATTCAGCTTCTGATTACCACGATCGGAAGCGTGGTGTTCTTCACGCTGCTTCTGGTTACGGGAAATACCATGGCGATTTCCATTCGTGAGCGTTCCGGTGAGTTGGCGGTGCTGAAGGCTATCGGCTTTTCAGACCGCTTCGTATTGTTCTTCGTGCTGGCGGAATCGCTCGTGATTGCATTAATTGGCGGACTGCTCGGACTGGGCCTCGCAATACTTGCAATCCCGGTCGTGGGCGCCAACTTGAATGGTCTGCTCCCTCCATTGCTGCTGTCAGTGACGGCATTAGGGTCCGGTGTTGTGTTGGCCGTGTTTGTGGGCGTAGCAAGTGGTCTTCTTCCAGGTCTTGGCGCGATGCGAATGCGCGTTGTGGATGCGCTGAGGAGGGTCTGACGTGGCTATTCCGGTGATTTACAACCTTCGCAGCGTGAAAGCGCGGTGGAGCTCGGCGATCGTCGCTGTCGTGGGCATCGCTGGCACTGTGGGTGTCTTCGTGGCGATGTTGTCTCTCGCTCGGGGATTCAAGGCGACGCTGGTTTCTTCCGGATCCGAAGATAACGCCATCATCATGCGCGCCGGGGCCACTTCGGAAATGACCGGCGGCGTTACCATTGACACTGTGAAGATCATTCAAGACAAACCGGGGATTGCGCGTTCCGCCGAGGGCGAACCGCTGGTGTCACCGGAAGTTGTCCTGGTTGCGCCGATCCCTCTCATTTCGACGGGAACCGACGCAAACGTTGAAGTTCGCGGAGTCTCCGAAAACGTCTTGGAGATTCGGAAAAATATCAAGATCGTTCAGGGCCGCATGTTTACGCCTGGGCTCAACGAGATTGTGGTCGGGAAAAATGCCACCGCCTCCTATGCCGGACTGACGCTCGGCAATACCATCAGCCTTGGCAGCGTGCGCTGGAAAATCGTCGGCATTTTTGACGCGGGCGGCAGTTCTTTTGACTCGGATATCTGGGGTGACGCGCACTTAATCGGCCCCGCCTACAATCGGCCCGACATATATTTCCAGTCCGTGACTGTCCATCTCACTTCGCCGTCCGCGTTCCAGCAGTTGAAGGACGCGGCGACTACCGATCCTCGCCTCAACGTCGACGTAACGCGTGAAATCGATTACTACGCGAAGCAGTCCAACCGCTTGACTAAACTGATTACCGTGCTTGGCGGCTTGGTCGCGGCGATCATGGCCATTGGCGCCGTTTTTGGCGCTCTGAATACCATGTACTCCGCTGTCTCCGAGCGCGGCCGGGAGATCGCCACGATGAGGGCGCTGGGGTTCGGCGGTCCGTCCGTGGTTTTCTCGTTTGTGATTGAGGCCCTGCTGATATCGTTCGTCGGCGGTCTGCTTGGGTGCATCGCGGTGCTTCCGCTAAACGGGCTCACGACTGGGGCGATGAACCTTCAGACCTTTTCGCACCTGGCGTTCGCGTTCAAGATCACCACGGAACTTCTCGTAAAAGGCGTCATCTTTGCTCTGTTCATGGGAGTCCTCGGCGGCCTGGCCCCCGCCATTCGCGCTGCCAGCCTCCCGATCTCGACTGCTCTTCGCGAACTGTAGACGGACCCGCGCTCGGACGGCACTAGCATGGCGTAACGTGGCATCTTGCCCTGAAGTGAAGTCTCGTCTAAGCGGTTACCGCCATTTTCGAAGCAGGGATTTACTCTTCCGCACGAACTCCCTTGACGATTCAAGGGCAGCGAATCTAGCCTAGAGAGAGAGGCGGTTGGGAAGCAGTATGGGAGCAATGGCAAGACCGGTCGCGGATAAGTTGCGCTGCGTATATTGTGGCAAGCATATGGCGGCGCATTTGAAGCAGTGTCCTTTTTGCCGCGAGGCGGTTCCTCAGGAATGGCAAGACCGGTCGCGGATAAGCTGCGCTGCGTATATTGTGGCAAGCACATGCCGGCGCATTTGAAGCAGTGTCCTTTTTGCCGCGAGGCGGTTCCTCAGGTGCAACTGACCCGCCGCACCGGACCTGACGGGCGGCAACAGATTCGCCGCGGGCTCCTTTACATGCTTCTCGCCGGTGTGATTTATTATTTCGGTGCCGGCTACGGCGCTCCCTTCAGGCTTCCTTTGCCGGCTCCCGCTCTTCCACTGGTGACCCAATACCTCACGCCGCTGCTTTTCCTCGGTGGCCTTGGTATGACTCTCTACGGCCTATTTCTCAAGTACAGGTCCTGACCTGCCTGTTCCGAACCAGCCAAGCCTTGCGAATCCAGAAAGAGATGCTCCGCAGCGAGGGAACCTGTTCGAAAGGCCAGTGTGACTGATTGGGGGAGTACGGGCCATTCGGGAGCACGCTCCCACTCACCTGCTGTGGCCTACTGTTAGTGAGGCCGCATCCCCAGCCTTGTCCCAAGATCTTCGACTGAGGAGTCACTATGAAGAAATCGTTGTTGGTTGTGGCAGTCCTGATTGCAAGCGCTTGTCTTCTCTTGACCGTTGGCGCGGAGCGCGCAGGGGCGCAGGGTCCCGCGGGCGCAGGCGCATCCACCGCTGCAAAGGGCAGTTCGAATTCGTCAGGCTCGCATGGCTCCCATTCCCTGAATCCCATCAAGTGGGTGAAGAAAGACAAGGATTCCAAGAATTCTCCTGATGCGAACGGAACGCGAAGCGACATCGAGAAGAAGCTGACTCTGAAACTGCAAGCCCAGGGTGTTTTGCCGGCCAGTTCGAACCTCACAGAAGCTTGCGCAGCTTTCGTGGCGCTGAATGAGTGCCTTGCTACGCTCCATGCCAGCCACAATCTTGGTCTGGACTTCAATTGCTTACGCGCCAGCGTCACAGGCGTGCATGCGAGCGCCGACATGTCCGGGTGTAAGGTCGCGGATGGTGAGAAGGCCCTGAGCTTGAACAAGGCGATCCATGCAGTGAACCCCGATGCGGATGCCAAGGGAGCAACCAAAAACGCCGAGCAACAAGCCAAGGACGATCTCAAGGATCTCAGAGCGTAAGACCGAAGCCAGGAAAAGATCCAAACACGGTTGAATCGATTCTTAGTCGAAGGCCGAAAAAGATACAGGGAACTGAATAGGGCGAAGGCCGTTGATTGCGGCTTTCGCCCTTACTTTTGGAGGTTCGGCACGGTCTTCGTACAACCTTGCGACGAGCACATCACAATTGCATTTAGCGCGATGCAGCGGAAGAGGGGAGAGTAGAGAACGGCGATGACGCGGAGGAACCGGCGGCTGAGGCGGACGATGAAGAGGAAGCGGACACCGGGACAATGGTCTCCTGGGATGCTGCTGCGGCGCGATAGCGCACGATGAGAAGCGTCAGATCGTCTGCTTGGTGCGCGCCGCGCGCAAAGTTTTCGACCGCTTCCAACACGCATTTCTGAATCTGCTCGAGAGGGCATTCGAGCTGCCCGGTGAGAAGTTGCTTGAGACGCGCGGTACCGAACATCTGTTCGTCGGGATCCGCGGCTTCGGTGACGCCGTCGCTGAACAGCACCAGCGTGTCCCCAGGCTCGAGCTTAAGGCAAACCGCGGTGTATTGGGCTTCGGGAACGAGGCCGACGGGGTAGGAGCCTTCGGTGAAGGCTTCTTCAGCCACGCCGCGGCGAATGAGGATGGGCGACGGATGGCCGGCGTTGATGAATTCCAGATGGCCTTCCTGATCGAGGATGCCGAAGAACATGGTTGCGTAGCGTCCAACCTCCGAGTGATCGCAGAGGAAGCGGTTGACATGATTGACGACGCGTGCGGGATCGATGCCGAGTGTCATTCCGGAGAGCGCACCCTGAAGCATGGTGGTGAGAATCGCGGCGCCGAGTCCTTTGCCGGAAACGTCGGCGATGAGAAACGCGGTGCGGCCCTCACTGAGCGGGAAGACATCGAAGTAATCGCCCCCCACTGATAAGCAAGGAAGATTGAATCCGGTTACGGAGAGATGCGGGTATTCGCGGAAATCGCGCGGAAGAAGCGCCTGCTGAATGTCGCGGGCGATGTTGATCTCCTGCTCAAGGCGCTGGCGTTCGCGCTCGCGTTCGACGAGGCGGGCGTTATCGAGAATGCTGGCGGCGTCGGCGGCGAGAGCGTCGAGGATCTGGCGGTCCAGTTTCGAGAAGGCCGCGGGACGACGCGAATCCAGGTAGAGAATGCCGAGGAAATCCCCGCGCTTTATATTGATCATGGATTCTTGGGTATTGGCGCGAGACATGCCGAACAGAGGGATCACCACCACGGCGCGCAGGCGCTGCGCCACGATGCTCTGCGCCGCCTGCAAGTCCACGTCGGCTTGCGCCAGGTCTTCGGTGATGACCGGAGACTGCTGCTTCAGCGCGAGCTGAATGGCGGTCTGGCTGGGCGTGAGGCTTTCGGGAGGAAGACGAAGACCGCCGCTGCGCCGAGCGAGCTTCACTTTGAGAGTGCCGCCGGCATCGGCTTCGAGGAGCAGGCCACGATCGGCGTCGGTCACGGAAACTGCATGATCCAGCATGTGGCCCAGCACAACATCGAGCGGGAGTTGGGAATGAAGCAACGAGGTTGCTTCCAGGAGGCGCTTGAGCTTTAACAAACCACCGCCCGTCGGCTCGGAACTGGTGATGTGCTCCATACGCGTGAGCAGCTGGGGAAGGGAATCGACTTCTGTACCCTTGCCGGAGCGGAAGATGACCTCGTAAGAGTCCTCGAGGCCGAAGGTGATGGAGTCCCCATCCTGCAACTCGCGGCTATCCACTTTTTCGCCGTTGACGAAAAGGCCGCGCCGCTGACCGCGATCCTCGACGTAGAAGCGATTGGCTTCGATAACTATAGCGGCACAATTGCGGGAGATGCGGCGATCGGAGAGCTGCAAGTGGTTGCCAGTCTCGGCGCCTCGGCCGATCATAAAGGGCGTCTGTGTGATGCGGGCATAGCGGCGCGCGCCGTCCGGAGAGACGACTTCGAGAACTACTTCACCGAGAATAGGTACGGTATCAGACACAGCTACTTGGTGGGGAATTGTAGCACGCGAAGGGCGGGTAGGAAGGAAGCGTGTCAGGGAGTATGGATACGGGAGGAGGGTTCCGGGGCATGGTCTCTGACGGTGGATGTTTGCTGCGCAGGCATCTTAGTTTTGGCGTGCTCCAGGTTGGGAAGAAAAGCGGTGAGGATGCCGATGGCGGGGAGAAACGAACAGACGTGGTAGACGAAGTTGATGTCCCTGAGGTCGGCGAGTTTGCCGAGGAGCGCAGCGCCGATTCCGCCCAATCCAAAGGCCAGGCCAAAGAATAATCCCGAGACCAGGCCAATTCTTCCCGGCATGAGTTCCTGGGCATAGACAAGAATGGCCGAGAATGCGGAAGCTAGGATGAACCCGATCACCACGCTGAGAACGCTCGTCCAGAAGAGGTTGGAATAGGGCAGGAGCAAACTGAAAGGCAGAACGCCGAGAATGGAAACCCAGATGACATATTTGCGGCCAATTTTATCGCCGACCGGGCCGCCGATGTACGTTCCCGCGGCGACAGCAGCGAGAAACAGGAAGAGGTGCAACTGCGCATTTTGAATCGTAAGGTGAAACTTGCCCATAAGATAGAACGTGTAGTAGTTCATCAAACTAGAGAGATAGAAAAACTTTGAGAACATGAGAGCCCCGAGAATAGCCACCGTGAATACAAGCTTGGCGAGGGCCATGGCCGCGCGCGGCGAAGCAGAGCTCAGGGACACTGAGCGTACGGGATCTACGGCGATTGGCTTTGGTAGATGAAGCGGATGATTGCGAAACCAGGTGCCGATGTTGGTCAACAAAACGATCGCGACAAGGGCTAAGAGCGAAAACCACGCAATGCTGGATTGCCCACTGATAAACGCCCAGGCCAGCAACGGGCCCATTGCGGAGCCGGCGTTGCCGCCCACCTGAAATAGCGACTGCGCCATGCCGTGCTGCCCGCCGGAGGCCATGCGCGCGATGCGCGAAGACTCCGGGTGAAACACAGCGGAGCCGATGCCCACAAGCGCCGCGGCGGCAAGAATGGTGCCGTAGCTGGGAGCCATGGAGAAGGCCACCAGACCGATCATAGTGATACCCATTCCGACGGCCAGAGAGTAGGGCTTGGGGCGGCGGTCGGTGTAAAGCCCCACGAGGGGCTGGAGAATCGAAGCGGTCAGCTGGGACGTGAGAGCGATGCGGCCAACTTGCCAGTAGTTAAAATGAAAGGTTCTCTGGAGCAGCGGATAGATCGGCGGCATCAAGGACTGAATCGTGTCGTTCAGCAGATGGCAGAAGCTGATGGTCAGAAGAATTTTGAAGACGGTCTTCTCGCCAGTGTTTGCCGGAGCCGCGGCTTGAACCGCCGTCAAGTTTGTGATTTCTCTTTCCAAGTTAAAGGCCGCATTGTCTTACCTTGCCGCCGAGGCGAGCCGGCGCGAAACGTAATCGGTGACGTAAGCGTCGAAAAGATCGTTCAGGCGTTCGCAGACGGGTCCGGGAGCAGGAATCGTGTTGCCCGCGATTTCGCCGGCGCTGATGAGATTGCGGTTTGTGGAAGAGATAAAGACTTCGTCCGCGGAGTAAAGGTCTTCGGGGCGAAGCGCCTGCTCGACCACGGAAACGCCGGCCTCCGGCGCGATCTCCATCAAGATGCCGCGAGTGACGCCTTCGAGGCAGCCGGAGTTAAGCGGCGGCGTGAGGATTTTCTCGCTCTTCACGGCGAAAATATTCGCGGAAGTGCATTCGGCCACTTCGCCACGCTCGTTGAGCATGACGACCTCGTCGAATCCTTCTCTGGCAGCTTCCGAAACAGCCCAAACATTATTGAGCCAGGAAATGCTCTTTACGCCGGCCAGAGGTGACGTAGCGTGGCGACCATGTTCGCGAAGCGCCAGGCGCACGGTCTCGCGATGCTCGGGGAGGCCGGCGCTATAAATGATCAGATCCACCTGCGGTTGCTTTTCGTCGCTTTGCCAGAAACCCACGGTGTTGTACACCAGATAAATGCGCGCGCAGCCTTCGGTAACCTGGTTGGCGCGAATCACTTCGTGGAGATGCACTCGCACTTTTGCCGCGGTGTAGGGCATGGGAAGGCGGGTGAGGGTGGCGTCTTTTTCCAGGCGGCGCCAGTGGCGCTCGTACGCGAAAGCCTCGCCCCGAGAGATGCGCAGCGTGGTGAAGATGCCCCAGCCGCAGATCAGCCCCGCCTGGCCGGGAGAAAGGCGGACTTTCCCGACCGGCAGCAGCGCGTCGTTATGAAAGACGTTGGGGTGAATCACTCGGCGGTCCCTCTGGTCAATATTGTAACGGAAAGCGGCCCTGGAATGGCCGCTTTGTCCTAAGCCAGTGAAGAGGGAATAGCCGCAACCGTCCTTGATCGCTAATTCTCGAGATCAAGGCAGTGGGCAAGCACGCAGACGCACATGAAGTGCGTGCAACACGATTCCGTCTAGTGAAAGCCCTAACTGGCGTAATCAACCAATCCGGTCCGCCCTCGTCGTCAAAATTCGCGCTCGTCGCTGCTGTCTAAAAAATAAATCAGAAAGAGTAGCGCAGCGCGAACTGGAAGGCCCGTGGCCCGCCAGAACCAAAGAATTTCCCCGCTGTGTCCAGAGAACGGTCGAACGGATTGCGAGAGGTCGGGAGCACGTCGTCCGCGTTGATGGTGTTGTTGGCTCCAGAGTAGTTCCTGTTGGTCGTGCCCCGGATGTTGGTGACATTGAACAGGTTGAACACTTCAGCGATGACCTGTAATGTATGCGGCTCTTTGAAATGAAAGGTCCTGCTCAAGCGTGTGTCAAACGAGTTGAAGTCGTGGCCGAACTTGATGTTCGGGTTTACCTGGAGCGGCCCGGTTCCAGCAGAATTCAGAAGCAGGCCTTCATTGCAGGGAACTGGGCCAGCGGTGTTACCGCTGGAGAGACAAGGGGACAGGGCGTTATATGCCACGATAGCGGCATTTAGCGCCTTCCCATCCGGTATCTGCCGTCCCAGCGCGTCGCGGGGGATATTGGGCAGCCGCCCCCCCAGCGCTGATACGAAGGAATCCTCGGGAACGCTGGAAGACCATGTCCAGATTGGCGAGACGTTTATCTTCCAGGGGATTTCCATGTTCCCGTAGAACACGAAACGATGCCGCTCATCGCCCACCGAATAGCCCTTTTCGATCCTTAGATTGTTCACGTGCATGGCGACGATTGCCGAGTCTTCCGTGTTTGCCCCGCTGGGGCTAACCTGGTCGTCCGGCTGCTCGTCAAAAGTCTTGGAGAGGGTATAGCTGATGTTATACCCCGGGCGCCAAGGGCCGCTTCCCGGCCTCTTCCCGAAGGATACCAGCATGGCGTCGTACCAAGTTCTCGCTTGGGACTGGAATTCAGTAATCTGCTCGCATGTGGGGTCGGCGGGGCATCCAGCCGCTGCGGTCTTGCCCGTAACGGGGTCAATTACTGTGCAAGGATCCCTGCCGTTGGGGCAGTTGATGTAGGGCGTGGTAACTCCTGGCGGCAAGCTGCGCAGGAACCTTGGGACCAACTGGCGGTTGCCACGATCGTGGAGTCCGTCCACCTGGAGGAGATAGTCACTTCTAAACTGGTGCTGGACTCCCAAGGTGAACTGCTGCACGTAAGGCGTCGCGGCTTTGGGGTCTATGACACTTACGCCAGTTCCGATTGGGACCGGGCCGCCTGTGAATGGGTTAGCAAGAGTGGGACTACCCGCGTCGAACGTCGCTCCTGGGAGAAAGCATCCCCCTAGCGTGCCACCACAAGTTGAGCCGACGTGACCAGTGAGGGGCAGGACTCGACCGTTGAGCACCTCTTCAAGCTCGGCGGGCTCCAGAATCACCCTGTCGTAGTAGATGCCGTAGCCGCCCCGCACCACGGTCTTGCCATGGCGGAACGGATCCCAGGCGAAACCCACGCGCGGGCCGAAGTTCTTATATTTGGCCGAAGATTTATACGGTCCGAAGATGTTGCGGATGAATTCGCAGTTAGGGTCCGCAGGGTCAAGAGCGGTCAGCGACGGACATGGTTTATCCCCTTCCGTCGCGCCCAACGAGTTGAAGTCCCCATCCCAACGAAGTCCCAAGTTGAGAGTCAGACCGGGTCTGATGCGCCAGTCATCTTGCACGAACAACCCCAGATAGTTGTTGTGGACAAAGGGTCCGGTAGGCGGACGAACGGGCGCCCCACTCTTTAGAGCGAAAGCAACCGGGTTGTCCAGGTCGTTGATGACCCCATCGCCATTCAGGTCTGCCGCGGCGAAGTCCAGGGCCATGAAAACAGTTCCGCTGCCGTACAGGTCAAAGAGTATATCGGATCCGTAATACTGGTATTCAGCACCGAAGCTCAAGCTGTGCTTGCCTAGGGACCAATAGAGGGTGTCGCGCAACTGGTCGCGGGCCAACCTCGTGCGTTGCGGAATACGGTAATTCGCGCCGTCCTGCAGCGACGGGAATCGGATCTCGTTGCCTGCTGCAAGGCCGGCTGGATTGGTAGCCGGGTCGTTTGGGAAGAAGGCGGGGATGAAATTGATAAAATAGTTTTTTTGGTAGCTCAGGGTGTTCATTTGATGAGATGAAAGGTTTCTCGACCAGCTGATGAGAACGGAATTGTAGCGGTTGAGGGACTGTTGCCGATTGGCCGCCGACCCGGCGGGCTGGGCTAAGAAGCCGTTGTCAACGTCCAGGGAGCGTTCAAAAGCGTACCGCAGGAAGACATGGTCTTTCTCATCAGGAACCCAGTCGCCTTTGGAGGTCAGCCGGAAATCGTGCACGAAGGCCGGCGCGGAGCCACCCTTCACATTACCCGTGGCAAAGTCGCGCACGCCCACCGGAACGGCGTGATCCTGATTGAGGTATTCCATGTTGAGGAACCCGAAAAGCTTGTCGCGCACGAAGGGCCCGCCCAGAGAGCCGCCGAACTGTTCGCGTGAAAAGCGCGGAGTCGGCTCCGTTCGGTCAAACGTTGCGGGCAATCCCTGCAACGCCTTGTGACGGAAAAAGAAGTACTCCGAACCATGGACATCATTGGTGCCGGACTTCGTCGCTATGTTGATGATACTTGAGGAGGAACGCCCTACTTCTGCGGTGTATTTGTTGGTGGCAATCTGAAACTCTGCGACTCCCTCTTCGGGGAGGTTCATCAGCGTTCCGCCGACCACTTCGTCATTGTTGTCAGCGCCATCAATGAGGATGTTGCCGCCTCTTCCGTACGCTCCTGCTGAGGAAACCTCTACCGTGTTTGTTTTGGTAGGGTCAAAGCGGGCTGCCGGGCGGTTGCCGGGAATCAGAAAGGCTAACTCGAGATAGTTCCGGCCATTCAACGGTAGGGTCTCAATGGCCCCAGACTCCATGACCCCCTGCACCTCCGACTGCGTGGTATTCACCGCAAGCGCCGCTCCGGTTACTTCGACGACCTCGCCGGCCTTAGCGATCTTGAGCGAAGCGTCGACCGTGAGGGCGCGACCGACATCGAGGTGAATCTCTTTGAATTCGCTTGTGGCGAACCCTGAGGCACTGACCCGCACCGTGTATTCTCCAGGAGTCAGATCGGTGACAGCGAAGCCGCCGTCACCGCCGGTAGTGGCCTCCCGACTCACGCCGGTTGCGGTGTTGGTGATTACAACTTTTGCTCCGCCTACCACCGCGCCTTGCGGATCCGTCACCGTGCCGTTGAGCGTGGAAGTGGGGAGCTGCGCGATTGCGGCCACCGAAAGGACCAAACACGAAAGACAGCAAATTAGCCAGCGGTACATGGTTCCTCCTCATGTTGATAATCCAGCATGCCTACGGAGACCCTGCTCGTCACGGAATGCGCGTTCAATGGAACGATTTTTGGGAGATCGAGTCCAGAGCGCTTCCCCGTCACTCTGTGCGAGCAGTCAGCGGCATCCTATTCCAACTACATACTAAAACGCTATAAGTTTTTTTTGGGGAACGTAGAAATGCAAGAGTATTTTAATGACCGTCTTGCGGCCGGACTCTGCATTTGAAAACCAAGTTATCGTCGGAAGGGCTAAGATCGAGCCGGTGCTGTTTTCCGCCAGAAAGTAGAAGGCTGCTTACGGATTACAACGGGTCGGCAGGAGCAGCGATTGGCCTTCATAGATTAAGTTGGCATCGTGGACGGCGGGGTTTGCTTCTGCGATGCAGGACCACAAGGAAGCATGGCCGAACCGGGTTTGCGCGATCTGGGATAGCGTGTCGCCCTTGCGGACAATGATTCTTGTTGCTGTTCGGAAGGAGGAGGCTATCGAAGGCAGGAAGACTTGCGAGCCTGCCTCGATGTGGTTGGCGTCAACGATAGCTGGATTGACGTCGAGAATGTCGTTCCAGCGGATGCCCTTGCCCAAGTTTTCCTCTGCAAGTTTCCACAGAGACTCTCCGGGCTTGACGACGACTACATTCAGTTTACCTGGTGTCGCAGGGGCGATGGCTGCTGCTGGCTTCGCAGGCGTTGAGGCAAACTTTGGTGGGCGCGAAGGCTTCGCCTCAACGACAGGGGGTGTAGGCTGCGCTGGCGTAGCGAGCGCGGCCACTTTCGGTGATGGCATCACACTGAAGTCAGGCGCTGGTGCGGCTGGGCTCGAGGGTGTTGCTAAGAAACCGGATGTGCCCGAAGGCGTCATGCGAACAACAGGCGCCGCAGGCTGCGCTGGCGTAGCGAGCGCGGCCACTTTCGGTGATGGCATCACACTGAAGTCAGGCGCTGGCGCGGCTGGGCTCGAGGGTGTTGCTAAGAAACCGGATGTGCCCGAAGAGTCAGGCGCTGGCGCGGCTGGGCTCGAGGGTGTTGCTAAGAAACCGGATGTGCCCGAAGGCGTCATGCGAACAATAGGCGCGGTCGGTTGAGCTTGCGTCGTGTGAAGGGTCGGCCGGGGGGCGGGCATAACCGAAAAGTCCGGCTTCGGGGCGGCCGGCTTCGAAGGCGTTGCTGAAAGTACAGTTGCGGGCGAAGGCACATTGGGAACGACGGCCGCATCTGGCCGAGCCGGCGTCGCGTGAGGCCTCAGCCGTGGCGACGGCATGACGCTAAGGTCAGGCGCGGGCGCGGCCGGTTTCGATGGCGCAGCGAGGGTGGTTGACGGTTGAGAAAGCGTTTCACCAATTGCAGGAGCCTTCGGCGCCGTCGCGCGATTCACAGACGAGCGCGAGGTCCCTGACAAATAAATGCGCGGACGCTCGAACGGCGAGCGCTTCACCGGTGGCTGAAACGGCTCGATTCGTGGCTCTGCGGGAATGACAATGACCGGGTGCGCTGGCACCACTGGATGCTTGTGCGTGACAGGCGCGGGAGCTTTATGTGCATCGACTTCCCCAGGCTTGGGAGTAGCGAACACCGGCTCGTGCGCAAACGGCAGATGGTACTCCGCCGACTGTTCAAGACGGAGCATTTCTCGCATTCTGCGATACTGGCGCGCGACGTCACCGAGAGGAAGGTCGGCCGGGAGAGCCTGAGCCTGCGCATCGACGGGTTCTGAAGGTGCATCCGCGCCCGGGACCGGCTGCCGGTTTTTCTTTGCTTCCAGTTCCGCGCGATCCTCGGGCCTGAGGATTTGCGCGCGCTTCAGATCTTCATCCGTGTAAACGTGTTTTGGTTTTTTCTGCTGACTTTCTTTCCGGGTTTTTTCCTGGCGCGCCGCCTCGGCAACATCTTGCGCGTAACATTGCGTAAAGCCAAAAATCGTGCACGAGATGATAAGAATTCCGGAGCACGTGAGCCGCAGGAAACGAGACGAGGTCCTCTCGGTGCTCAAGGGGATGGTCAACAAGGGCGTGTCGAGATCATTTCGTTGCATGGCAAGCCGACCACGGGGGGACACCGCCTGTGAAAGAAATCTATCAAAAAACGCGCCTTTTGAGAAGTGAAATTTTGGGTCCTCCGCGCTCGGCATAGGTATCTGTTCAACAAATTGTTGCCTGTCCGGCAAACTCATTTCCGCTTTTCGGAGGACATATTCCGCAAGCAACTCTTCGTTGACAAAGCGGAGGGCAAACTCTAAGATTGGAGTTTGTCTCTATGGGGAAAGGTGTGACTGAGCGCAATGAGGACGTACGTAGCCAAGGGCGAAGAGGCCGAAGCGCTGAAGGTGGGCGCCAACTGGTTTGTAGTGGACGCAACGAACGTGGTGCTGGGGCGCCTGGCGACCAGAGTCGCGCGCATTCTGATGGGCAAGGATAAACCGGCCTTTACGCCCTATCTCGATTCGGGCGACCACGTCGTCGTGATTAATGCCGACAAGGTTCGCATGACCGGAAACAAGGTCGAGCAGAAAGTTTATTTTTCGCACAGCGGATATCCGGGCGGGTTGAAACAGGTGCCGGCGAAGAGACTGCGCGAGTCGAAGCCGGACTGGATGATCCGCGAAGCGGTTCTCGGCATGCTTCCGAAGAACAAGCTGCGCGCGCGGCGCGCGAAGAAGCTACGCGTGTACCGGGATGCCGCGGGTTTGGCGCGGCACGCGGGGCAGAAACCCCAGGCCGTTGCGCTGTAAGCGAGATTCGTTTTTTTCCGCACGTAGCTGTTCCTTCTAAGTGGTGCCTTAGCGGGGAATAAGCAGGCGTGAAGTTTGAGATTGGTCCGCACGCAGCGGCACAGAAATTTGCTGCCTTGCGGAGTGGTATCGAGATGGCTGCGGGGCAGCCATCCATCGTTAGGAGGAACATTGGGTTCAACTGGTACGCCCTTGGCGGGCACACAGACTTGGTTTCTGGGAACGGGACGGCGCAAGGAATCGGTGGCGCGCGTGTTTCTGCGACCGGGCAGCGGCAAGTTCACCATCAATCACCGGACGGTCGAACAGTATTTTCCGAATCACGCGTGGAAGCATGACGCGGTCGAGCCGCTGAAATTCACCAATATCGCCGACCAGGTGGACGTGGTGGTGACGGCTCACGGCGGCGGCGTGGGCGGACAAGCGGGCGCGGTGCGCATGGGATTGTCGCGGGCCATTTCGCGGTTCAATCCGGAGCTGCGGCCGGCGCTGCGTAAGAACGGATTTTTGACGCGCGATTCGCGAATGAAGGAACGCAAGAAGTACGGACAGAAGGGCGCGCGCAAGCGCTTCCAGTTCACGAAGCGTTAATTTTTGCGGCTCCGGCAAACCGGAGCTGCACAGAGCTCCACTCCGACCTGGTCGGAGTGAGATCACGGCCGGCAAGAAGCCGGCAAGAGGCTGTTCTGTGGCGACGACTTCGTAAGAGGAAAGCGCCATCGCAAACAGCTATCCTATTAGGAGGTAACTTGGCAGTAGAAATTACGATGAAAGAGTTGCTGGAGGCCGGAGTCCACTTCGGTCACCAGACGCGGCGCTGGAACCCGAAAATGAAGGAGTACATTTTCGGGGAACGCAACGGCATCCACATTATCGATCTTCAGAAAACCCTCAAAATGTTCCGCGAAGCGAGCCGCTTCGTGAGCGAGCTTTCCGCACAAGGCCGAACGGTTTTATTTGTGGGCACCAAGCGGCAGGCCCAGGAAGCGGTCGCCGAAGAGGCCAAACGCTGCGGCGCATTTTTCGTGAACCACCGCTGGCTGGGTGGCACGCTGACAAATTGGGCGACGCTGCAAAAGTCGATCAAAAGGCTGAAACTGCTGAAGGCCATGAACGAAGATGGCCGCATCAAAGAGCTCTCCAAGAAAGAACAGGCCCGCCTGGACCGCGAGATGAAGCACCTGCAACAGAACCTCGAGGGCATCGAGAACATGGCGCAGTTGCCTGACGCCATGTTCGTGATCGATTCCAATGCGGAAGAGATTGCCGTCAAGGAAGCGCGCCGCATGGGCGTGCCGGTAGTTTCCGTTGTGGATACGAACTGCGACCCGGATGTGGTTGACTGGATTATTCCGGGGAACGATGATGCGCTGCGCGCCATTCGCCTGTTCACCACGAAGATTGCGGATTCCGTCCAGGAAGGCCACAACGCCTACCAGCAGTCGCAGGTGGCAGACCAGAAAGCCGCCGAGGATCAGGCCCTGGTCGAAGGCGTCGAGTACGTGGATACCAGCGCTTACGAACAGTACGAGAAGCAGGAAGGGGACTTCGTCGAGGGCGTCGTCGAAACGCCCGTCGAGCCCGCCGAGACGGCGGAAGCCACTGTTCCTCCCGACGACGAGGAAAAACGCTAAAGCAATTTGCGCGGGTGGAATTTTGTGAGGCCCGCGCCGAGCAAATCGGTGCGGGCCGTTTTTGTGGCTAAGAGCACCAAACGAGAAATTGCCAATCAGCAAAGAGAAAAAAAGGATGAGTACACAACCGACAGCTATGGAAATCCCAGCGAAGCTTGTTAAGGAACTGCGCGAGCGGACCGGTGCCGGCTTTGCGGATTGCCGCGCGGCGCTCGTGGAGGCGAACGGCGTGATCGAGAAGGCCATCGAGATCCTGCGGAAGAAGGGCCAAGCCGCGGCCGCGAAAAAGGCGCAGCGCGAAGCCAGCGAAGGACTCGTCGGCAGCTACATCCATGCGGGCGGAAAAATCGGCGTGCTCGTGGAGCTGAATTGCGAATCCGACTTCGTGGCGCGCACGGAAGCCTTCCAAATGCTTTCGCATGACATCGCCATGCACGTCGCGGCGCTCGATCCTCGCTACGTGCGGCGCGAGGAAGTGACGCCGGACATGCTCGAGAAAGAACGCGATATCTACAGGGCGCAGGCGCTGGCCACCGGCAAACCGGAGGCGGTGGTCGAAAAAATCGTCAACGGAAAGATGGAAAAGTTCTACGAGGAAAATTGCCTCTACGAACAGCACTACATCAAGGACGAGAGCGTGACCATCGGTGAGATGATTACTCAGGCCATCGCCAAGCTTGGTGAGAACATTTCCATACGCCGCTTCGTGCGCTTCAAGGTCGGCGAAGTGAGCGGCGGAGCGGGCCCGGAAACAGCGTCCGTGCCCGTACCGGCAAAATCGTAATCCAAAGATCATCCGAAAACATTGTCTAAAACGTCCCGGTTTTACCGGGACGTTTTTTTTGGAGTGCCGGAGTTTGCTCCCGCTTTTCCGGCTGCCTGAAGCGCAGCCAGCGCGAAGAGGTTCAGCATGGCTGAACCTCAAAAACAAACTCTTTCGTGCGAGCCGGACGCAAACCTAACAATCGCGAAAGGCGCTTCCCCCCCGCACTCCAAGTGTGCGGGGGCGAACATAGTTTGTTACAATTCCTCGGGATTTCAGATCGCGCGAACGGAGACTCATGGCAGCGACCGACAAAGCGGGAAAGAAAGCCCTGAAAAAAAACAAGCCCGCATATCAGCGGGTTCTGCTAAAGCTCTCTGGAGAATCGTTTCAAGGGCCGCAGGGATTTGGCATTCACGGAGAAACGATTCAGGCCATCGCGCGCGAACTTAAAGATGTGCACGAACTGGGAGTGCAAACGGCGATCATGGTCGGCGGAGGAAATATCTTCCGGGGCGCGCGGCAGAAGGGTTTCGAGATCGACCGTGCCACCGGCGATTACATGGGCATGCTGGCAACGGTGATCAATGCATTAGCGCTGCAGGACGCGCTGGAAAAAGAAGGTGTGTTCACGCGTGTGCTGAGCGCCATCGAGATGAAAGAGGTTTCCGAGCCGTTTATCCGGCGGCGCGCCATGCGCCACCTGGAAAAAGACCGCGTGGTGATTTTTGCGGCGGGCACGGGGAATCCCTATTTCTCGACGGACACCGCGGCGGCGCTGCGCGCGATGGAAATCAAGGCGGACGTGATCCTGAAAGCCACGCGCGTGGACGGAGTTTACGATGCCGACCCGGAGCAGATTCCGGACGCGAAATTTTTTGCCGCGATTTCCTACCGCGAAGTGCTGAACCAGAACCTGAAGGTGATGGACTCGACGGCGATTTCGCTGTGCATGGACAACGGCATGCCGATCGTGGTGTTCAATATGAACCGGCCGGGGAATATCAAGCGCGTGGTTCTGGGCGAGCGGGTGGGCTCCAAAGTGACGCCGGCGTAGGGAAGTGTGTAGACAACTGTTCACAGACAAAAGAAGGGAAGAAGCCTCACCCCTGAAGGGGTGAGCGATAGGGACGTTATGACGACGTTTGGAAACGCACGAGAAGCGCTCGCGGCGGTTAAGACGCGGATGGAAAAGGCGGTCGATGATTTTCGCAAGGAGTTGACGACGGTGCGTACCGGGCGCGCCAACGCTGCCATTCTGGACGCCATCCGGGTGGATTATCACGGGACGCCCTTGCCGGTGAATCAGCTGGGCACGGTGACCGTGCCGGAAGCTACGCTGTTGGTTATTTCGCCGTGGGACCCCAGCGTTGTGGGGCTGATCGACAAAGCCATCCGCGCTTCGGACCTGGGGCTGAATCCCACGAACGACGGCAAAGTGGTGCGCGTGCCGATGCCGGCACCAACCGAGGAGCGCCGCAAAGAGATTGTGAAACACCTGCACAAGGTGCTGGAGAATCACCGCACGGCGGTGCGCAACATCCGCCGCGACATCAAGGAGGCGCTCGATAAGCTGGAGAAAGACAAGAAGATCAGCCAGGACGAGCATAAACGGGCGCAGGAAGAGTTGGAAAAGGTATCGCACGCGGAAACCAAGAAGATCGAGGATTTGTCCGCCGCCAAAGAGAGAGAGATTCTCGAACTGCGCTAAGAAGCTCTTTTAAACCGTTGTAAGTTCTTCTTTTTCAATTCGGAACAAGAAGGAACCAAAAACTCAAAATTACGCTTGACTTTTCCCTAGATCATGCCATACTTAACCCTGTAGATGACTGCGTTTCGGAGTGCGGGAGCTAGCTTCTGCTTTTCTTTTTTCTGGGCCTCTCCATATTTCACTCCAAGCTTCTTTCAATTTTGGCCCGGTTTGTTCACCGAAACCCATCTCCTTTAGAATCAGCAATTTACGAAATGCAAATTTCATAAGTCCTTTACCCTGATATTCATACGACTTGCCCGGGGGTGTACCCCCACAGGTCGCTATTGCACCGTTTCTGTCCGCCAGGAGGTTCTAAGGTTTCGGCGCGGGAGAGGCTTGGGACGGAGCGGGCTCGGCTGCGGGAGCGGATTCGCGGTCCAGGGTGAAGAGTTGAGCTTGGTCGTTTTGGACGGCGCGGAGGAAAGCATTGTAGTCGGCGAAGCGCTCCGCGGGGACTTGCCGCCGCAGAAAGTTGATGTGGCGTGAGGCGGAGGCTGTCAGTCCTTTCGCGGAGTATTGTGAGGCGAAGGTGGCGTAGTCGCGCTGGATGGAGGTGCCAGTTGGCGGGGCGACGGTCGTCCCGGGGGAAAGATGCAGGGTCATATGGGTCTCGACTTCGAGCGGAGTGCCGAGTTCGACCGGGGAAGGAGCGGCCCCTGGTGCGGGCTTTGCGGGCGGCTCGGGCAAGCCCAACTGGGGCAACAAGGCAGGGATGCGCACCGGTTTCTTCGACCAATCCACGAATTTAGGCTGGGTGATTTCGTAGTCCACCGTGAATGGTTCTTTCGTCGCATAAGGATCGGACGCGGTTACGCTGGTTACCTGGCCGCGAAAGCCGTCGGAAATCGAAAGAAGCTGGGCGAGTTCCTTCCATTTTTCCTTTGGCGATTGGTGGAATGCCAAACGGAGAACCAGTTCGTTGTCGCCGCGCATAGAGTAATGCACTTTGGCGGTGAGCTTGCCATCCTCAGCTAAAGCGGCATCGACCTTAACATACTGGTTTGACTTAAAAGGTAGCTCCCTCGGTATCTCACGCCAAAGATCGGGATCCTCCGCGCTGAGGAACCCGCGGTTAGGATGGTTCAACATCAAGACGTTTTTGCCTCGGAGACTTGAAGGAACGACAGCAAACGGCGCCACCTCAGCCGCTAGATCGAGGTAGGCACGGCGGTTTCCCTCGTCGACCACCGCCAAGATTCTTGTAAAAAGAGGGGGCCGCGGAAGCTGGTTTTCTGGCGAGTGACCAGGGATGCAAAGTGCGAAGTGTCGCGGAGGGAGAATCGACGGAAGTAGAGCAAGAAAAAGCGCCGCTTTGTCTTCAGCGGTCCCATAGCCAGATGATAGGACTTCTAAAGGAGAACGCACACGGAAACCTGTGGAGCCTAGCGGTAAGTCGACGGTTCTGATCTTTTGCGATACAAATCGATATAGCTTTTCATCCGCGGTTTCATCCGTATCGTAGGCAGAAAAGATTTGCGCGGACTTGGCGTCCAATTCGGCTCTGGGGGCGGGGCTGCCAAAAGTAGAAAGTAGGAGCTTCAGTTTCAATGCCAGACGCGGCCACCGTGAGAATGTTGTCACGACCACATCCGGCTCCGACGATTCGGCACCTGTCAATTTTGGCTCACGATTGACAGAACTTCCGGAGGTCAGTTTCCATTTGTAGACCAATCGGGCTGATTCGCCATCTCCGAGATGCTCCCTGGAAATTTCCGGAGTCTCGGGTGAAATATGGATCTGAGGGCCCTGGTACGAAGAACGTGTACAAGGAATAGCCGCAACGGTTTGTCCCCGACAGCTAACCGTACTAGTCGAAGGCGTTGATTCAGCGAAAAGCGCGGCAGGGAGGTCGAGTTCGAAAATTTCGCGGGAGACGATGCCGGAGTGATCGAAGGAGTGGTCGAGCCAGAAGTCGGGGGCGACCGGGTGATGAGTGGTGGTGGTGATGACGCGGTATTCGAGGTTGTCGCCGGGCTCGAGGCCGAGGATGCGGACGGACTTGACGCGGACGTCCTGATACGCCGGGGCGTTGACGACAGCGGGATTGGGTTGATCGGTGATGGCCCCGGGCAGGATGTCGGCGGTGCCGCCGCTGGGATGCGTGATGTGGACGAGCGGGATCTCGATGGATTCGAAGGAGCGGTTGTAATCGAAATTGAGACGGGCAAATTGGCGGACGCCGAGTTCGTTGTTGATGTGTACGCGGGTGTGGACTTCCTTACGGCTATCGCCGTTGACCTCGAAGCGGTAGCGCGTTTCGAGAAGTTCGATTTGATAGGGGTTTTCTGATTTCTCGGGCAGAGCCGCCTTTTCGGGCTTTTCGTGTGGAGGCTTTCGGGGAGCTTGCTGCGCTTGCGCTAAAGAAAAAAGAACACCGACGAAGAGAAAAGACAGAGCAAGTGCGCGCAAGAACGGCTGGAATCTGAGATGAAGTCGCACGATGGCCTCGCTGGCAGTTTAGGGCTGGGATGTGGGTGCGTAAAGAGACGCCTGCGATCGCGTTGCCGGAAGTGCACCGTTTGCCAAGCACGCGAAGGTCGAAAAGAGAAGAGAGAAGATAACGCAGAGACGCCCCGACCAAGTCGGGGTCAGGCGCCGTGCGCTGAGGATCGCAGAGATGGCCCAAGGAGTCGCGGAGGCAGAAGAGCAGGAACAAGCTCGGAATTAGTTGCGTGGGGACGTTGGGTGGCTAAGTATGCAAGTGGCATGTCGACATTTCACCTGCCAAGCGTAAGAAACCTGCCTCGACCCGGCAGAGAGGAGCCAGGAGATTTAACCGATTCTCCCGTAACACTCTTAGTATCATAAACATAGAGAGAAGCCCGGGCTGCCTGAAGATAGGGCTCGGGGAATGTGCCGGGCAGGGGCCGGGGCGGGTTCGGACTAGCTATCGGAGGATGGGAGGGAAACAACGGCGCCAAGTGATTGATTTCCACAGGTATATTTCAGCGAATGTATCGAAATATTTGACAGGACGCACTTTATTCCCTATACTTCGGTGTTTGTCAGGGAAGCATTTACCCTGAGTGGGGCGGCTCCGGTGGGTACGGAGTCGTTGAGTTGGAAGGAATTATCTTCGGTCCCGGAACAAAGTAAGACGGAATGGGACAGAAGAGCGGCCGGAATGGGGCGCCAGCCCCGCAAAGCCGAGTAAGCCTCTCCGAACTGAAGCCAAGAGAATAGTTCTCCCTCTTGGAGTGCGTACGGAGTTTCTTGCTGGTTGTACCTCCGGATTCGCAGTAGACCTTTCAGCACTGGACTGCGCTCTCGCGTCATTTTGTGCGCGCCTGGCGAGAGCCGCGAAAATCTTTGCGCGCGATAGAGGGACGACTGTGCCGACGTTTTCGCAACTGGTAAGAATGGGACGTGAAGCGGTCCGGATGAAGACGAAGTCGCCGGCGCTGATGGGCTGCCCGGAGAAGCGCGGCGTGTGCATTCGCGTGTACACCCAGACGCCCAAGAAACCGAACTCGGCGTTGCGCAAAGTGGCGCGCGTGCGGCTGACGAATGCCGTCGAAGTGACGACGTACATTCCGGGAATCGGCCACAACCTGCAGGAGCACTCGATCGTGCTGGTGCGCGGAGGCCGCGTGAAGGATCTGCCGGGAGTGCGGTATCACATCGTGCGCGGGACGCTGGACGCCGCGGGCGTGGAAAACCGCAAGCAGGGGCGTTCGAAGTACGGCGCAAAGCGGCCAAAAGCCGCGGCAGCAAAGTAGGCAAAGGAGCGATAGAGAGCAATGCCACGCAAAGGACTCGTTTTCCGGAGAACGCAAGCAATCGATCCGGTCTATGCCAGCGACATCGTGGAGAAGTTTATCTGCTCGATGATGTGGGAAGGCAAGAAGTCGACGGCGCAGCGCGTGTTTTACGGAGCGATGGATCAGGTGGCGAAGAAGACCAACGACGACGCGCTGAAGATTTTCAAGAAGGCCATCGAGAACGTGAAGCCGCTGCTGGAAGTGAAGACGCGGCGCGTGGGCGGCGCGAACTACCAGGTTCCCGTGGAAGTGAACCCGTTCCGGCGGCAGTCTCTGGCGATTCGCTGGCTGCTGCAGTATTCGCGGGAGCGCGCGGGCAAGACCATGGTGGACAAGCTCGCGGATGAATTGATTGACGCGGCGAATTCGCGCGGCGGGGCGATGAAGAAGAAGGAAGACGTACACCGCATGGCGGAAGCGAACAAGGCGTTCGCGCATTACCGCTGGTAAGGGATAGGTGGTTTTTGTGAGTGAAGCAGTCGCAACTCGAACGGGAGAAAAGAAGGCCGTCTCAGGGACCATGGGCAGGGCATTCAAACTCGAGGATACCCGCAACATCGGGATTATGGCGCACATCGACGCCGGAAAGACCACGTCGACGGAGCGGATCCTGTTCTATACGGGTGTGACCTACAAGATCGGTTCGGTGGATGAAGGCACGGCCACCATGGACTGGATGGAGCAGGAGCGCGAGCGCGGCATCACCATTACGAGCGCGGCGACTACGGCCGCTTGGGACCGCTTCGGCAAAAAATATCGCGTCAATATTATTGATACGCCGGGCCACGTGGACTTTACCGTGGAAGTGGAACGCTCGCTGCGCGTGTTGGACGGCGCGGTGTGCGTGTTTGACTCCGTCGCTGGCGTGCAGCCGCAATCGGAAACCGTGTGGCGCCAGGCGGACAAGTACCGCGTTCCGCGCATCTGTTTTGTCAACAAGATGGACCGCATGGGAGCGGACTTCGACCACGTCATCGGCACCATCCGCAAGCGTCTTGGAGCCCACCCTGTTCCCCTGCAATTCCCCCTCGGCCGCGAAGATAATTTCATCGGGATCATCGATTTCCTCGAGGAAAAAGTAATCGTGTGGCTGGAAGAAACGCTGGGCGCGAAGTTTGAAATTTTCGAAGTTGGAAAGCTTTGGGACAAGGCGTTTGTGGATTCACGGCCGGATGTGGCCGCGGCGCTGAAAGCTTCCGCCATCGACAAGAAGTTTTACGACGAGCACCGCAATAAAGTTGTGGAATACATCGCCGAACACGACGACGAACTGGTCGACAAGTACCTGAATGGCGTGACGCTTACCCTGGACGAGATGCGCAAGTCTATCCGGAAATCCACGCTGGCGCTGAAGATCGTGCCGGTGCTGGCCGGCTCGGCGTTTAAGAACAAGGGCATTCAACCGCTGCTGGACGCGGTGGTGGATTATCTGCCGTCGCCGATCGACGTTCCGCCGGTGGAGGGCACGGATCCAGCAACGGACGAACCGATTCTTCGGCGTGCGGCCGACGATCAACCCTTTGCAGCGCTGGCGTTCAAGATCATGTCCGACCCCTTCGTCGGACACGTTACCTACATCCGCGTGTATTCCGGCGTTCTGAAGTCCGGGAGTTATGTGGTGAACTCCGGAAAGGGCACGCGCGAACGTATCAGCCGCCTGCTGCAGATGCATGCCAACAAGCGCGAGGAAATCGACACCATTTACGCCGGCGATATTTGCGCCTGCGTGGGTCTGAAGAGCGTCAACACTGGCGACACGCTTTGCGACGAAGAAAAACAAATTATTCTTGAAAATATTGATTTCCCGGCGCCGGTGATTTCCGTAGCCATCGAGCCGAAAACCAAAGCTGACCAGGACAAGCTGGGCGTGGCGATGCAACGGCTGGCGCAGGAAGACCCCACGTTCCGTGTTTCCACGGAACCGGATACCGGGCAAACGCTGATTTCCGGCATGGGCGAGTTGCACCTCGAGATTATCGTGGACCGCATGCTGCGCGAATACAACGTGCAAGCGAATGTGGGCCGACCGCAGGTGGCGTATCGCGAAACGATCCGCAAGAACGCCGTCGCCGAAGGCAAGTACATCAAGCAGACCGGCGGCAAGGGCCAGTACGGCCATTGCAAGATCGAGTTGCACCCGATCCCCAGTTCCAGCCACGAGAGCATGAAAGAGATGTCCACGGACGATCTCGACGTGCTGGCCAAGGAAGTGGTGGGCGGCGGCTCCGCGGGTAAATGGAAATTCGACAAAGAGCACCGCTTCTTGTTCATCGACAAAATCGTTGGCGGATCGATTCCGCGCGAATTCATCCCGCCGATCGAAGCGGGCATTCGCGAAGCGCTGGATAACGGCATCCTGGCGGGTTTCCCGATGGTGGACGTTGCCGCGGTGCTGATCGACGGCAGCGCTCACGATGTGGACAGCAACGAAATGGCGTTCAAGATCGCCGGGTCGATGGCGTTCAAGGAAGCTTGCGCGCGCGCCAAGGCGGTATTGCTCGAGCCGATCATGAAGGTGGAAGTGGTGGTGCCAGAAGAATATATGGCCGCGGTGTTCGGCGATTTGAATGCACGGCGATCAGCGATTCAAGGCACGGAAAACCGCGCTGGGAGCAACGTGATTCGCGTGGAAGTGCCGCTGGCGCAGATGTTCGGCTACGCCACGGATTTGCGCAGCCGCACGCAGGGCCGCGCGACGTTCACGATGCACTTTTCGCATTATGCGGAGTTGCCCGCGGCGCTGGCAGAAGAAGTCATCAAGAAGCACCGGGGCGAGAAGTAGATAGAGGGTTTTGTCCGGGTTTGAGTGAATTTTGATTTGAGGAGCAGAGGGCGAAATGGCGAAGGAGAAATTCGAGCGCAACAAGCCGCATGTGAACATCGGGACGATTGGTCACATTGACCATGGCAAGACGACGTTGACGGCGGCCATTACCAAGGTGCTGAGCAAGCACAATCCGAAGGTGCAGTTCCGGGCGTTCGATTCGATCGACAACGCTCCGGAAGAGCGCGAGCGCGGGATCACCATTGCGGTTTCGCACGTGGAGTACGAAACGGCGAACCGGCACTACGCGCACATGGACTGCCCGGGGCATGCGGATTACATCAAGAACATGATCACCGGAGCCGCGCAGATGGATGGCGCGATTCTGGTGGTGGCGGCGACGGACGGACCGATGCCGCAGACTCGGGAGCATATTTTGTTGGCGCGGCAGGTAGGCGTACCGGCGATTGTGGTGTTTTTGAACAAGTGCGACATGGTGGAAGACGCGGAACTTTTGGAACTCGTCGAGTTGGAAGTTCGCGAACTTTTGAAGAGCTATCAGTTTCCGGGCGACACCATCGCTGTGATCAAAGGGTCGGCGCTGCAGGCGCTGAATGGCGACGCGAAGTGGGAAAAGACCATTGATGAGTTGATGGACGCGGTGGACAAGAACGTGCCGCTGCCGGTGCGCGATGTGGACAAGCCGTTCGCCATGCCCATCGAAGATATCTTCTCGATTTCCGGACGCGGCACGGTGGTGACGGGAAGAATCGAGCGCGGCAAGGTAAAGGTCGGCGAAGAAGTGGAGATCGTGGGATTCCGTCCGACGCAGAAGAAAGTTGTGACGGGCGTGGAAATGTTCAAGAAGCTTTTGGACGAGGGCCTTGCGGGAGACAACGTGGGCTTGCTGTTGCGCGGCACGGAAAAAGAAGACGTGGAGCGCGGGCAGGTAGTGTGCAAGCCGGGCTCGATCACGCCGCATACAAAGTTCAAGGCCGAAGCGTATGTATTGACGAAGGAAGAAGGCGGGCGGCACACGCCATTTTTCTCCGGGTACCGTCCGCAATTTTATTTCCGCACCACGGACGTAACGGGCGACATGAAGTTGCCGGCAGGCGTGGAGATGGTGATGCCGGGCGACAACGTGAGCTGCGAAGTGACGTTGATCACGCCAGTCGCTTTGGAGAAAGGCTTGCGGTTCGCGATTCGCGAAGGCGGCCATACCGTCGGCGCCGGCGCCGTGACCGAGGTTCTTGAGTAGTCTGTTTTTAGAGAGGGTTTTGAAAAAATAAATGAGACAAGGCGACAAAATCCGTATTCGTTTGAAGGCGTACGACCATAGAATTTTGGACCAATCCACGCGTGAAATCGTGGAAACGGCAAAGCGCACGGGCGCTGACGTTGCCGGGCCGATTCCTCTGCCAACCACTATCAATCGCTGGACGGTCTTGCGGTCGCCGCACGTGGACAAGAAGTCGCGCGAGCAGTTTGAAATGCGCACGCACAAGCGGCTGATTGACATTCTGGAGCCGACGCCGGATACGGTGGACGCGCTGATGAAGCTGGACCTGCCACCGGGCGTAGACGTGGAAATCAAGGCGTTCGGGCACGCGGTGAAGTAAGGGTTTTGCATCAGTCGGCAGAGAACAGTGCCCTGGGAAAAAGGAACACTGAGAACTGAAGACTTAAAACAAAGCAGTGGGAAAGAAAACACTGCAAAAGAGAGACAGGGGTAATGGCAGTCAACGGAATTATTGGAATCAAGCTGGGCATGACACAGGTGTTCGTCGATGACGGCACGCTCGTTGGGTGCACCGTGCTTCAGGCGGGGCCTTGCGTGGTAGTGCAGCGCCGCACCAAGCAGACGGACGGCTACGACGCAGCGCAACTGGGACTGGTGGAATTCGTCAAGCCGCAGCGCGTGAACAAGGCCATGACCGGGCATTTCAAGAAGGCCAACGTCGCGCCGATGAAAGTGCTGCAGGAAGTGCGGATAGAAGAGTCGAAGGACGAGACGAAAGTTGGCGACCGCGTGCTGGTGGAGAACTTCAAGACCGGCGAACTCGTCGATGTGAGCGGCGTCAGCAAGGGCAAGGGTTTTCAAGGCGGCGTGAAGCGCTGGCACTACGCTGGCGGCGACGAGTCGCACGGCTCGATGCATCATCGCGCGCCTGGCGGCATCGGCGGCAGTTCGTTTCCGTCGCGCGTTTGGAAGAACCAGCACTTCCCGGGTCACATGGGAAATGTGCGGGTGACGGCCAAGAATTTGAAAGTAGTGAAAGTGGACACCGACGAAAACCTGCTGCTGGTGCGGGGTTCGGTGCCCGGGCCAAGCGGAACGTACATTTTCATCCGCAAAGCCAAGAAAGCGAAGTAAAGCGGAGCGACGCTTTGCTTCGCTCAGTGTAAAGAAGGAAAAGAGATTATGCCGGTCGTCGATGTAGTGAACTTGGAAGGCAAAAAGGTCGGTCAGGTGGAGCTGGCGGACGCGATCTTTGGCGCGAAGGTCAACCAACACCTGCTGCATGAAGCTTCGCGATGGCACTTGCGCGGACTGCGTGCGGGCACGCACAAGACCAAGGACAAGAGCGAAGTTAGCGGCGCGGGCCGCAAGCTCTGGAAGCAGAAGGGCACGGGCCGCGCGCGTGTGGGGTCGATCCGCTCGCCTCTTTGGCGTCATGGCGGCACGGTCCACGGACCAAAGCCGCGCGATTACAGCTATGCGCTGCCAAAGAAGATGTTGCTGGGCGCGCTGCGCTCGGCGCTGTCTGCAAAACTGGCCGAGCAAAAGCTGACCGTTGTGGATGCGTGGACACTGGAAACGCACAAGACCAAGGCCCTGCTCGCGGTGCTGGACAGGTTGAATCACACGAAGTCGGCATTGCTTGTTGCCCACGGCGAGAACACGAATCTGGAACGTGCCAGCCGCAACATTCAAGGCGTGACTTTGTCGGCGCCAAGCGTTTTGCAGCCTTACGACGTGCTGAAGCATGACTTGCTGCTGCTGTCGAAAGATGCTGTGGCGCGGCTGAGCCACTCGCTCGATCCGGAAAAGCGGCCGGTGGTGGTGCCGGACGTGGAAACGATTGCGCCCGCGGCAAAACCCGTGAAGAAGGAAACGGCGCCGAAGGCGGCCGCCAAGAAACCGGCGGCCGCGAAGAAAGCCGCGAAACCGGCAAAGAAAAAGGGGAAGGGATAAGCGATGTCAACCCCCCATTATCAAATCATTCGTCGGCCGATCATCACGGAAAAAGGCCTGGGCGTGAAAGAGACGCAGCACACCGTAGTGTTTGAAGTTTCGGCCGGCGCGACGAAAACGCAGATCAAGGAAGCGGTGCAGCAGATTTTCAAAGTAAAGGTCGCGGGCGTGCGCACCGCGAATTTTGTGGGCAAGATGCGGCGCCGCGGCCAGAACGAAGGCTACCGGCGCGATTGGAAGAAAGCCTACGTGAAACTCGCCGAAGGCGAGAAGATGATCGAGTACGCGGAGAATTTGTAAGACCGGGACAATTGGAGAGAGAGACGGCATCAAGCTTTAAGAAGGTAAGAGGCAGCGATGGGACTGAAGAGCTTTAATCCATATACGGCGTCGCGGCGGTTCATCACCGTCGTGGACAAGAGCCACATCACCAAGCAGGAGCCGGAAAAGGCGCTGCTCGAAGCGAAGAAGCGCTCCGGCGGGCGCAACAACCACGGCGAAATCGTGATCTGGCACCGTGGCGGCGGCCATAAGAAGGCCTACCGCAAGGTGGACTTCCGGCGCGACAAGCTCGGCGTGCCCGCGAAAGTGGCCGCCATCGAGTACGACCCGAACCGCAGCGCGAACCTGGCGCTGCTGCACTACGCCGACGGCGACAAGCGCTACATTCTCCATCCCGTGGGATTGGAAGTGGGCGCCACGGTTTCGACCGGCGAGGGCTCGGACATTCTTCCTGGCAATGCGCTGCAGTTCAAGCACATTCCTCCAGGCACGATGGTGCACAACCTGGAACTGTATCCCGGGCGCGGCGGACAAGTGGTGCGTTCGGCGGGCGGCTCGGCGCAGTTGCTGAGCAAGGAAGGCGATCTCGCGCTGGTGAAGCTGCCTTCCGGCGAAGTGCGCAAGTTTTCCATCGAGTGCATGGCGACGGTTGGCCAGGTCGGCAACCTCGACCATGAAAACGAAACCTATGGAAAGGCTGGCCGCACGCGGTGGCACGGGAAAAAGCCCACTGTTCGCGGCGTGGCCATGAACCCTGTGGATCATCCGCACGGCGGTGGCGAAGGCAAGGTTAAGGGCAATCATCCGCAGACGCCCTGGGCTTTCCCGACGCTGGGCAAGAAGACGCGGCACAACAAGCGCACCGACAAGCACATTGTCGAGCGCAGGAAGTAAGGACCAGAATTTTACAGAGGCGAGAAACCTGGCGGTGAACTGAGAGCCGCCCGGTGAGAGCAAAAACGATGCGAGCAACACGAGCAACACGAACAGCAGCACGGCGCAGCCGGTTGGTGAAGCGCACCGCCAAGCGCGCGGCCAAGCGGGTCACCGCGAAGAACGCGAAGCCAGTACGTCCGCTGGTCAAGGCAGTGGTGGTTCCGCCGGAGCCGGTGCTTTACAAGCTGTGCAAGCCGGGCTGGGCGGTCATTGTGGAACGAATTGCGAATGCGCAGGGCACACGGTTTGTCTGCCCGTTCTGCCCGAAGTCGCACCGCGTTCCCGGGCCGGTACGAGGATTCAAGAAGATGCGGCGGGCACCATGGGGCCGCTTGCGGCGAGTGGAGGAATAGGGAATCGATGGCACGCTCATTGAAAAAAGGGCCGTTTGTGGACGGCCACTTGCGCATCAAGGTCGAAGGACTGAACACGCGCAACGAAAAGAAAGTGATCAAGACGTGGTCGCGGCGTTCGACGATCGTGCCGGACATGATCGGACACACCATTGCCGTGCACAACGGGAAGAAATTCATTCCCGTGTATGTGACGGAGCAGATGATCGGACACAAGCTGGGCGAGTTCGCGCCGACGCGTTCGTTCAAGGGCCACGGCGTAAAAGCTGCGCTCGAAAAGGCTGCCGGTGTGGCGCCAGCAGGAGGCGGCGCAGCAGCACCTGCGGCAGCACCCGCAGCGCCGAAGGCATAATTTATGGCTGACGCGCAGACACAACATGCATTGATTGAAGCGCACGCGCTGGCGCGGCACGTTCGAATGTCGCCGCAGAAGGCGCGGCTGGTGATGGATTTGATCCGCGGGCAGAAGGCCCAGGACGCTTTGCAAACGCTGAAGTACACGCCGAAGCGCGCGGCCAAGCACATCGAAAAAGTTCTGCGCAGCGCGATCGCCAATGCGGAGCGCAAGGCGGACGATTCGGGCGCGCCCCTGGATGTGGATCAGCTCTTCGTGGCGCAGTGCTTTGTGAATGAAGGACCGCGCTGGAAGCGGCTTCGGCCCGCGCCGATGGGCCGGGCGTTTCGCTACCAGAAGCGCACCGCGCACCTGTGGGTGGGCGTGGCCGAGCATCACATGGCGGCTGCGGAACGTGTGGCAGCCAACGTGGCGGAAGCCGAAGCGCAAAAGGGCGTGCGCGGTACGGCGCGCCGGGTTCGCAAGGCTTTGACCGGGAAGCAGCAAGCGCCATCGAAAAAGGGCAAGAAGTAGTCGGCCGTCTTATGGCCGCCAAGAAGTAAGGAGAGTCATGGGACAGAAGACGCACCCGTACGGATTCCGGCTGGGCTACAACAAGCCGTGGAAGTCGCGGTGGTATGCCGACAAGGACTACGCCGATCTTCTTCACGAAGACGTAAAATTGCGCAAGGAGCTGAAGGAAAAGCTGAAGAGCGCGGGCATCAGCTCGATCGACATCGAACGCGCGGCGAATAAGCTGGTGGTGCGCATTTACACCGCGCGGCCGGGCATCATCATAGGGCGCAAGGGCGCGGAAATCGACAAGCTCAAGCAGGATGTGCAGAAGCGCACCAAGCGCGAAGTGCACATCGACATCCAGGAAGTACACCGTCCGGAGCTGGATGCCACGCTGGTGGCGGAGTCGATTGCGCTGCAACTGGAAAAGCGCGTGGCCTTCCGCCGTGCGATGCGCAAAGCGGTGGACTCGGCGCTGCGCTTCGGATGCAAGGGCATCAAGGTGCGCGTGGCCGGCCGGCTGAACGGCGCGGAAATCGCCCGCAAGGAATGGTACCTGCAAGGGCGGCTGCCGCTGCAAACGCTGCGCGCGGACATTGATTTTGGCACCGCGGAAGCCAACACGACTTACGGAGTGATTGGCGTGAAGTGCTGGGTCTACCAGGGCGAAAACGTTCCGAAGAAGGCTTCGAAGATTCAGAAGGAACGCGAAACCGCCGCGGTGGCCTAAGCGGGAAGCTGTTAACGAGATCAGGGAAGCGAGAACACAGCGATGTTGATGCCGAAGAAAGTGAAGTACAGAAAGCAGATGCGCGGCCGCCGCAACGGCAAAGCCTGGCGCGGCGGGGATTTGGCGTTCGGCGAGTACGGATTGAAAGCCATGGAATGCGCGTGGATCACCGACCGGCAGATTGAAGCTTCGCGCGTGGCGATTACGCGCTTCATCAAGCGCGGCGGAAAATTGTGGATCCGGATTTTCCCGGACAAGCCGTTCACCAAGAAGCCGGCCGAAACGCGCATGGGCAAGGGCAAAGG
>Ga0209648_10000304_pt1 | contig 36457 bp, 38 predicted proteins | sample GraSoi2013_115cm_FD_185830 | JGI IMG/M metagenome (GOLD analysis project Ga0209648, IMG submission 185830) | Grasslands soil microbial communities from the Angelo Coastal Reserve, California, USA - Sample 9_17_2013_115cm (SPAdes) (version 2) | ecosystem: Environmental > Terrestrial > Soil >...
GTGGCCTCCAAAGACGGTCTCGCCGCCATAGGTTCCGGTCGCCATCACCAGGTTTTGGCTGCCTTCAACTCGCGCCAACGGCGATGAGAGTTCGACCAGCGCGGGCTGGACGGCGGCAAGCAAGTAGTCACCTTTAGGGTCTGCTTTCAACTCTGCCCATGAAATCTGGCGAATGGTGCAACCAAGCTGATTCGCGTATTCAAAATCAACGGCGTCGATGGCTGAAATCGAGCGAGCCACGATACTTGCTGGTTTGACATTGCAGTGCAGTCCGACTCGCGCCAGGATGGCGAGCTTGGCGCGCGCGTCCAGGCCGTCGATGTCTTCGGTGGGATCGGCCTCGGCGAAGCCAAGATTCTGCGCCTCCCGGAGAGCAGTGGCGAAGGGAACGCCGTTCGTTTCGATCTGGCTGAGAATGTAGTTGCAGGTGCCGTTGAGAATGCCGCGAATCTTGAACAGTTCATCGCCGGCCAATCCCTCATGCAATCCGGAAATCACCGGCACGCCGCCCGCTACCGACGCGCCAAACTGAATCTGCTGTTTCATGCGGCGGGCCAGCCTGGTTAATTCGGGGCCGCAATGTGCGATCAACTGCTTGTTGGCGGTGACCACGGATTTGCCCGACTCGAGCGCTCGCCGGATCCAGTTTTCGGTGGGCTGAAGGCCGCCCATTACCTCGACTACGATATCCACGTCGGAGGATAGAACGTCGTCGACACTCTCCGTCCACTGCACCGAGGAGGGAAGCCAGTCCACTTTTTTTCGCGCCACGTTGCGATTGAGGATGTGCGTCAGGCGCAGATGGGTGTTCGAGCTCTCGCAAAGAATTCTCGCCACGGAACTGCCAACCGTACCGAAGCCAAGCAGAGCCACTTTGCAGTCTTGTGCGCCGTCGTTTTGTGCTGCAAAGACAGTTGAATCGAGTTTGGCGGTATCTGTCATTCCATCTCCCGTGCTTCGGACTGTGGCCTCGTTCTATTATGACCGAAGCGGCATCGCGGCTGCGGGTATTGCACGGCGAGCAGGAGAAAGATGGCCGGAAAGACGTTTCTAGCGGTGACACCCCGGCCCAAGCGATGCTTTGGACGGAGGACCCTAGCAGGCTGCGGAAAAACTAGTTCCCGAGCAGAGAGCGAGACCTCAGCGGCTAAAGCCGCATTCAAAACGATACAGTTACCGCAGCGGTGAACCGCTGCGCCACCCAAAGTCAAGAGCAAGATCGAGTTTTTCCGCAAGCTGCTAGGAGTTCATTTGATGGTCCATGCAGGGCACTCGCCGCCAGGGTTACAATAACAAATGCTTGTAATAGGGAGGCTGGTATGCGTTCTTGCCTGGTTCATCCCTGTAAGCCTTTCCCCTTGGTTCGGATGGCCTGCATTGCAGCCCTGACCCTGCTGTTATCTGGTTGGACCACCTGCAGTGCGATCGTTGATTTCAACAGCTGTCAAAGCTCGGTGCCGCAGCCCCAAATTACTTCACTCTCGCCGGGCGCCGTTCCAGGCGACGCGGCATCTGTTCTACTGACAGTGAACGGAAGCGACTTTGTTCCGCAATCGCAAATCATGTGGAACGGAAACGCATTGCAGACCACGTTCACGGACTCACGCCAGCTGCAGACCACGATTACTCAGCAGACCTTTAACTCCTTTGGCGGTTCAGCGGGAAGCAGTGTGCAGATTTCAGTAAGGTCTCTGGGATCGGTCGGTGTTTTAGGATGTCCTAACGGCGGGAACTCTGCGACCCTGGAGCTGGTCATCAACTGACGGGATTTCTGGGGGGATGTCCGCCTCCGAAATGTATTAGGGACAATGGGCGTAATATCGCCTTTACACCAACTATTCTCAGTTGGTGTAAACGCCTTATAGTTAGTCAGCCGTGAGATTTTGAGGAATAGATTTCCACAGTCGTCGCCGCGCCGCGCGGCTGTGAAAATCTCTGTGGAACAACTGCGGATGAAGGTTTCTGCGGGCTGCTTACAATGGCAGCCAGCAGGCGTCCCGCGACTACGAGTGTTAACGCCAAACAGGAGATGTTTTTAATCAGAGTCTCGAGTCGCGGGACGTGCTTTGCTGCCAAAACGAATACTCAGATGAGGTCTGGAGCAACATCAATCAAGACTCGTACTATAAGGGTTTCGCGGGAGCAAAGTCGGCCGGCACGATGGGGATGAATAAGGAGGGTAAGTGGGAGCTATGTCAGAAAACGAAGTGCTGGGGCAGGAGCCCCAGTTCGCGGCGTTGGTGGGGATCGATTGGGCAGATCAAAAACATGCGTGGTGCTTGCAAGCCGCGGGCACGACACAGCGGGAAAGCGGAGAAGTGGAGCACACGCCGGAGGCGGTCGAGGCCTGGGTGGGGCAACTCTGTCAACGATTCGGCAATCGGCCGATCGCGGTGGCGGTGGAACAAGTGAAGGGAGCGTTGGTATTCATGCTCAGCAAGTATGAACCCTTGCATTTGTTTCCAGTACCGCCGGCGATGTCGGCCAATCTGCGCGAGGCGCTGTATCCGTCGGGAGCGAAGGATGACCCACGGGATGCGGATCTGCTGGTGGATCTGTTGTTGCAGCATCGCGACAAGCTGCGGCGTTTGTCACCCGATAGTGAAGCCACGCGTCGGGTGCAAAATCTGGTGGAGGAGCGGCGCCACCTGGTGGAGGAAAAGACGGCGCAAAGTAATCGATTGACCAACCACTTGAAGATCTACTTTCCGCAGATGCTGGAATGGTTTGACCGGTTGGATACGGAGCTGGTGTGCGCGTTGCTGGAGCAGTGGCCGACGCTGGAGGAACTGCAAAAAGTTCCGCCGGCGCGACTGCGCACGTTCTTCCGCAAGCAGCGCTGTCACTATCCAGAACTAGTGGAGCGCCGCCTGGTCGGAATCCGGCAGGCGATGCCGGCGATTCGGGATAGGGCGGTGATCGAAGCCAAGAGCACAGTGGTGAAGGTGAGCGCGCAACTGATCCGAAGTCTAATCCGAGGGGTTGCGGATCTGGACCGAAAGATCGAGGAGGCGGCGGCAGCGCATCCGGATTTTTTTATTTTTGAGTCGCTGCCGGGAGCGGGGGCGGTGCTGGCGCCACGCTTGTTGGCGGCATTTGGATCGCAGCGGGAGCGTTACGCCAACGCCGCGGAAGTACAAGCCTACAGTGGGATCGCACCAGTGACAGAACGGAGTGGGAAAAAGAAGTGGATACATTTTCGCTGGGCCTGTCCGAAGTTTTTGCGGCAGAGCTTTCACGAGTGGGCGGGGCATTCCGTCGCTCACTCGCAATGGGCGCGAAGCTACTATCAACAACAGCGGGAGCGAGGCAAGGGGCACCACGCGGCGGTGCGAGGGTTGGCCTTCAAATGGATTCGCATCGTCTTTCGTTGCTGGAAAGATCGGGTCACTTATGACGAGAGCAGATATCTGGCCGCGCTTGCCAAACGAAACTCACCGCTCGCTGCGGTCGCTGCTGGGACAATCCTGTGAAATCTTTGTGGATACCTTGTGAACAGGTGCGCGAAGGGAGATAAAAAACTATTGACAGACTTACTCAGATATCTGATTGCGTCACCAACCGATATCCGCTTGACAATCCTTCAGTTTGCGCCCATTGTGCTCACGTCCACCGTCCGTCACCTCAACATCAGCGACGGCTAATCGTTCCACAGGCTCTCCGGGTTGTATACCGCCTCGAAACGCTCGTCCTGACGATTGATCAGACCTCGACTGTCCGCAGTAATGAAGGAGGTCGTCCATGACCGCGAAGCGCATTCTCAACATGCGCATTCTCAGCGCTATTGTTCTGTTCATCCTAGTCCTCACCGTCTTGATCGCCTTCGCCGCCCCAGCCCAGCAATCGGGCACAGCCCAGCCATACGAGAAGTCTTCCGTATCGTCGGTGCCGATGCCGACGATTCCGTCCGCGCAAGCGAGACTTCGCCCGCTGCTACCGGAAAGCGGCAACGCTCAGCGTGTTCCGGCGGCCAGATTAGCTCCCGTCGCTCCAAACTCGGGAAGCGTCAGTTTTCTGCCAGTTGTGACGTATGACTCGGGCGGCTCCGGAAGCACCTCGATTGCGGTCGCCGATGTGAACGGCGACGGCAAGCCCGATGTGGTCGTGGCCAAACTGTATTGCTAACGACGGTGTTAGCTGCGGAGCTCCGGGGATCCTGGGGTGTTACTTGGCAATGGTGACGGCACGTTCCAGCCGGTCGTTACATATGGGCTACTTGCGGAATGGGGCATCACCGTAGATCCAACCTTTAGTGACGCTGCATAACCGTCCGCCACCGTGAAGCCGGGGTCGGAACGCTGATCGTAGCTTAGTGGGATGCTCTCGAGCCGAAGTCTCGTTGACGAGGCACCATGCCGAAAGCGAAGGCGAAGAAAGCGGCGACCTACATATTGAGGTTCGCTGAACTATGAGAACCAGTGTGGCGGTTGATCCTTCCGGCTCCGCTGTATCCCGCGCGACTTCCACGACAGGCTATGCTCCGCCTGATGAGAAACTCCTGGACCTCGAGCTTCAGGGCCAGGAGAGTGCGCGGAACGCATTCGTTCGCGATTTGAAACTTGCGCTGCTGTTTGTTCTGCTGTTTCAGTTGCTGATTTTACCCCGGTTCGTGCGGCTCTCCGACGCAACGCAAACCAACCGCACAAACCTCGACACTCTGAAAACCCAAAGTAATGCTACCCACGAATTGCGGACGGTCCTAGAATCGCTGCAATCGGTTCTGAAGCGTGGCGCCGTGCTGACAAGTAAGCACCTGGCTAACATGGCTGAGCAGCTGCACCAGCAGGCCAGCCGCTTAGATTCGGAAATTCGGGAGCTCCGCAACTCAGCGGCACCCGGACCAGCTCCCTCCCGTCCGAACATGATTGTCCAAACGACGCGGGCTGCCGAAATCAGGTTGCTTTCCGATCTGTCTCCAGAACAGACGAGGCAAGTCGCCTCTAATGACCCGCAAGTTTTTCGCGCCGCCATCTCCCCCATTGTGCGGACGAAGATCATTCAGCCCGCGTTCGCCGACCTGAATTCCCAGCTTATTTCTCTCTTGCGGCAGCCTTTTGCAGTCGGCAGACAACGAGTTGAGAGTGTGTTGGAGGCACAGAACCGGAACCTGAAGTCAGCCGGCACAGACCCGGACTCGATTCGGAGGCAGCTCAGTGCGGAACAGGACAGACTTAATGACATACGCTTCATCATGCCAGAGTCCGATCTCTGGTGGGCCACAGTTCAGAGTAAAGAAGGATTTTTCGACCAGCAGAACGTGAGCAGCAGGAACGTAACGGATGAGTTGCAGCGGCAGCTCTCGCGCCTGAACCATGAGAATGCTGCAACCGAGACCAAAATTGCCGCCCTGTTACACGACACCGAAGCTAACCAGGAGATGCTCCAGGCCCAAATGAAGAAGCTCGAGGAAACCATGCAAACCGCGCAGGACGCCCTTGCCGACGAGGCAAAGCCGTTCAAGCTGCTGGCCATCCCGCTTCGCGATGCAGTCCTGTACTTTCCGGTGGCGATTGCCCTGGTGTGGGCTTACTTGACCTGTGAATATGCGGCCCTGGGCACTCGTGTGCGGCGCTTACGGGAGGCTTATAGCCGCCTCGGCTATGGGCCGGCGGCGCTAAAGCTCTACTTCGCTCCTGTGCCGGGAACCACTACAGTCTCCGCCAGCGTGACCGCCTTGCTGTTCGCTTTACCGATCGCCATCTGCCTATTGAGTGCCCACCGCATTCAGAGGAGCGTGGCGCTTAACAGTGCTGCGCCGGGTACGCTATATCTTCTTGCCGAAATCCTCCTGTTCGGCTGCTTCTTGGTTTCTCTGCTTAGCGCAACGAGAGTCGCCTTAAGCTTCCGACAGTAAACGGCGAGGTTGCCAACTGTTGTCACCGGCGAGATTCCATGGCAACACTTCCGCCAGAGCCGACCCCCACCACGGTAACTGACTTCGACTCTCTGAAGGAGCGTCATCAATGACGGGCCGCTCGCGATCGCTCAAACCTGTGTCTGACCGAGCGAACCATCACTCCAACGCCGACTCCGAGAGCATCCGCCAAGTCAAACAAGGTTCGAAGAGTTGGGTTCATGCCCCCTCGTTCGAGTTTGCTGATATAGGAAGTCGTGTAGCCGAGTCTTTCTGCAAGCGCAGCTTGAGAGAGGCCCTTCTTGATCCTTAGGGTCGTTACAACAGCCCCAAGTGCCGCACGAATGTTATCAGACTCTCGGCGATGCGGAATCCCGATTGGACGGGGCATCGCTGAATTGAAAGCGATCTCAGGCGTGCGTATATGGCATTATAATGCCATATTTAGTTCACCATGGACGCGCAGATACGGGAGGCGCCGGAGCCCAGTTTCTTTCGATGCCTCCTGATTCCTTCGGGTGATGACAAGCGGACCTCTTTGGCGCGAAACCTCAGTCGAGGGCCTTCGACGCTTTGAAGCGGCGCTTTACAGCTTTGATCAGGGCATCGGGTTCCCTTCTCAATCCGTCAGCAAGATCAAACAGCGTCCGTAGAGTCGGATTCATTTCTCCCCGTTCTAGCTTGCTGATATAGGAAAGGCTATAGCCCAGTCTCTCGGCGAGAGATGCCTGCGACATACGATTCTTGATCCTGAAATCCGTCACCACGGCTCCGAGTGCCTTCTCTAGCGTGTTCGCTTTTCTGTGCCGAGGTATTCCGATAGGGCGTGCCACCGCCCAATTGAAGGCCAATTTTATTCGTCATATATAGCAGTATAGTGCTATATTGAAATGTGCTTGAAGCCAGCTTGAAAACAGTCACAGCGAGAACTCATTCCGGATAGAGCGTGCAAACGAAACCATGTGGCTAGAGCGAAAGCACTGATGCATGCCAGACGTACTGGAACCAAAGCACGGACGCACGTTTCAAGTTGACTGCACCGCTAGCCCGGTAGGCTCCTTCCGGGCGGGGGCAGACAGCGTCTCGGTGACGATCAGTCAACGCATCCGCAGACTTGGCGGGGAAGAGATGTGGGACTCGGTGGCCATCCAGTGCAGGGAAGAGGCTGGTGAACTGACGATGCGGGTTCTCTTGTGCAATCCCGACTGGGATGGGCCCCTGCAGATAGCCTGCATTCGCTCCCAGCCGAAGATCGATTCCCAGACTTCGGATATGGAGCTTCTGCGGTGCAACCTGGAACACAGTCAAGAATGACGGGCCGATGGGATGCAGGGAAGATGTGGCAAGTTGGCGTCGGATTACCAACGGAGCAAGCGAACGCCAGCGGGCTTTCGGTCGACCCTGCCGATGGCAGAGGTACGCACTGTAAGAGCTGGGAAAAGGACGGCTTCTGGCCCATGAGCCATCGAAACGCTCTTGACAATTCGGAAGTTTGGCCGCTTAATGGATTCCAACTTCCGGCCAGAACCTCCCACGGTAGTGGACGGGTTTCCGACGAACACAGCTTCGGCCCGCAAACGGACCTCCCCTGCGATGGCACAAGCTGTGGGTTCGATTTCGGAGGTTCGCCGTGCGCTGTCCCGGCCATTTTTTCGCAGTTTGAGCATCCGAGGTTGGCGATTGTTGTGCTAGGCAAGCCATGTTGCCAACGCTTTCGGAGCGAAGTAATCGACAGTCAGTCGGCCTTGCGAAGCGTGCCGGCCGATGCAGTACGGAGAGGAGGGCTGTAAGAAGTCGATTTCTACATTTGTTGTAGTTGCAGTGGCATCCCGCAGAGAGTGGCTTTGAGGGGAACTACTTTTGTGTTGAGCCCGCATACAGAGTGGGGACTTGTTGCGAGTCATATGGGATCGCGCATCTGCGTCGGTGCCTGCTTGTCGTGTTGTCGCGCCGTGCTGGCGCGGCGCTTCGAGGCGGACCATAACAGGCAAGTCCCTCATCGCTGTCTGGAGCTCCTGTTCGGCCTGCGAAATCGAACCGCGGCAACAAAGACCCCAGCGCTTTTCGCTGCGGCTTCCCTGAGGAGTCTCCATCTCTCTGCTGATCCTCGTGAGTGCCTACCCAAGAAGAGCTTCGCCTACGAAGTGCCTGGAAGGGCACGGAGGTTTCTGGCGGCCCTCAAAACCAAGACTGGTGACGACGCCGCGAGTGGCACAGGAGCCCAAGAATTCGATGCATCCTTTATGGCACGCGCCATCGCATTTCTGACCGCCGCCTCCATTCCTCAAACGATCCCCAATCGGGCAATGGTTAGCGGTATGCCTGCAGCGAGAGTGCTGCGCCTCCTCCGGCCAGTAAAGGGGGAAATGTTCTAATGGGAAGCCTGCGCACCGACAGCCTACCTCTGGTTGCGGGTTCTCAGCATGATTCCTCCGTCACTGCTTGCGCTTTTGGCGCCTTGAGTGACGAGGATCTGATCTCTCAGCTGCAGGCCGGTAATCATGAAGCCATGAACACACTCTTCCGTCGCTACTATCGGACGGTGCTCAGCATTGCCCTGAGGATAGTACGCGATGCAGGAGAAGCAGAGGATGTCATGCAGGAGGTCTTTCTCGAAGTATTTCGCAAGTGCCATCTTTTCGACGCAGGCAAAGGCAGTGCAAGGGGCCGGATACTGCAGTACGCATATTCTCGAAGCATCAATCGCCGACAGCATCTCACCCTGCGCAAGTTCTACGACCTTGGCGTTTTTCCAAACGAAAGCTTGTATGGGTGGGAACCATGTTGTGCACCCGTCGATATACAAGATTTGACGTCATCGAATCGCATGAACCACATTCAGGACGGGCTTGGCACCTTGAGCGATAAGCAGCGAAAGATCATCGAGCTCGCCTATTTCGAGGGACTGGAGTTGAAAGAAATCGCGAAGAAGACGGGAGAGTCCGTTGTAAATGTTCGAAACTCTTACTATCGCGGGGTAAGGAAGCTGCGCGATTCGATCAAGAGGAAGGCGGAAGCCACGGCTTAAGGAATGAGCAAGATGTCGAGTGACTTTCTGGAACACGAACGCTTCAAAGAGCTGGCCGCTCTGGCGGCTATCGGCCAGCTGTCGGCTCCCGAGTATCGGGACCTGCAATCTCATCTTGACATGTGTTCGGATTGCAAGGAAGAGTGTGCGGAGTTCATGAATACCTTGCACGGTGCTCTTCCGTTGATTCACCCCAGCAAAGACATTCCACTGAAGCAACGGATCATGATGGCCGATGGCGCAACCTATAGAAATCGGTTTGCAGAAAGAGCGCGCGCCGAAGGGTTCGCCCTTTCGTCGGATGCCTCGCTGTCGGAGCGTCTCCGTTACAAACTGCATGGATGGCTGATACCATCTCCGGCGCCCGCCTACGCAGTCGTTGCGCTGCTAGCGATTGCAGTTGGGGTATTGGGATACCAGTGGCGGGAAACAAGGATCCTCTATATGGACCGTGACGCGGAGTTTGCGACGCTAAGCCGGGAAAACGCGGGGCTTCGGAGACGACTGTCCGACTTCGGAAACGCCCGAAGCGAGCCGCCAGTCCTCGCGAATACTACGCGAAGTGTCGATGTGGACCGAGCAAGACTTGAAGCTGACCTGGTCAAGGCCAATGCTAAGTATGCTGATTTAGCGGATCGCTATGCGGCCATCGAGGCCAAACTCCTGCGTGCAGTATCCGAATCTCAAACGCTTAGTGCTGAAGCTCAAGCAGAACGGGAAAAGGAAGGCAGCCTTGCTGAGAAGCTGCGAGAGACGGAAGCATCCCTGGGGCAGATGGCCGGCGAACTTCAGGCGCTGCGAAAGGCGGGCGAAGAAGCGCGGCATATGGCCGATCGCCTGGCGCGCGTCGAGGAATTGGAGCGTGAACTCGGAGCCTCCACCGAGGCTCTCGATCGGGCCAAGCGTCTTCTCGTTGCCGATCATGATATTCGCGATCTCATGGGCGCCCGAAATCTGCACATCACGGATGTCTACGATGTGGACTCCAAGGGGAAGACACTTCAAGCCTTCGGGAGGGCCTTCTACACCGAAGGGAAGTCTCTGATTTTCTACGCTTTTGATTTGGGCAAGACAAAGTCTCCATCGCCCGAGCGGTCATACCAAGCTTGGGGATACCAGGAAGCAGCCCATAAGTCGCAAAGCTTGGGCATGCTGTATCTGGACGACAAGAACCAGAATCGCTGGGCGCTCAAATTCAATGACGCAGCGGTTCTCTCGGAAATTGATGCGGTGTTCGTGACTGTCGAGCCACCTGGCGGGAGCGGTCAGCCCACAGGGAAAAAACTTCTGTACGCATACTTGGAAGCAACGGCGAACCACCCCTAGAGGGGCTGAGAAAAGGAACACGCCACTACAAGGGTTTCTCGGCGCACGCAATTTGCGACCGCCCGAGATTCAGAGGTTGTAGTGTGCTTCCGTCGACTCGCCTCTGCGTTCCTGATGTTGATTCTTTTTATTCCTGCACAACGACACACTAAGCCGATTTCCCTGTAGTAGCTAGTGGCGAAGCTATGCGCCGGCTTCAGAGGGGGAGCTCCGAAATGAAAAAATTGAACGGGCTGTTGTCGTGTGCCCTGACTCATCTGGTCGCGACCATTCTCGCAGTTGCAATTCCTGTACTTGCGGCGGATCCAACCGCAACCCTTGCAGGTCGTGTAGATGATCCCACAGGCGGAGTCGTTCCTGGGACGAAGGTTCAGGCCACCAACGTAGACACGAATGTCAGTTATTACGGCGAAACAAACGACGTCGGGGCATATCGAATCCCCGGGCTCCCCCCGGGTCTCTATCGAATGATTATCGAGAAACCGGGATTCGCTAAGATCGTCAAGCCCGGCATCGAGCTGCACGTGCAGGATGTCATCACCCTGAATTTCCAAATGCGAGTTGGGTCGGTCTTAGAGACTGTCACCGTGGAATCAGGTTCGCAGATGGTGAACACGGAATCGGCGGCAGTCAGCACGGTAGTGGATCGTCAGTTCGCCGAAAACATTCCACTAAATGGGAGAAGCTTTCAGACCTTGATCCAACTCACCCCCGGAGTAGTTCTAACCGCGAATAATGGGTTCGACACAGGTCAGTTCAGCGTCAACGGGCAGCGAGCCAGTTCAAACTACTGGATGGTTGACGGCGTGAGCGCCAACATTGGCATGGCCGCGTCGCCAGTTTCCGGCAACGGGCTGGGGGGTGCGCTTGGTTCGTCGAGCGTCTTGGGAGGTACGAACAGCTTGGTCTCGGTTGACGCCATGCAGGAGTTTCGTATCCAGACTTCTACCTTTGCTCCGGAGTTTGGCCGCACTCCCGGTGGACAGATTTCGATCGTCACGCGCTCCGGGACGAATCAATTTCACGGTACCGCTTTCGACTACTTGAGAAATGACGTCTTCGACGCAAACAACTGGTTCAACGGGGTCAATATTCTAAATCCAACGCCGCTTCCTAAAGCGAAGGAACGGCAGAATGATTTTGGCGGAACCCTGGGCGGGCCGATTCTTAAGAATAAGACGTTCTTTTTCTTTTCCTATGAGGGACTGCGCCTCCGTCTGCCCCAAACTGCACTTACGTTCGTCCCCGACGCGAGTTTCACGCCCGGGGGCACAACAAACTCCCGGCAGAATGCCATACCGGCGTTGCAGCCGTATTTGAATGCCTTTCCGTTACCAAACCCCAATAGCCCGGAGATTTTTGTGTTAGTGCCATGTGATCCGTCCACTGATCCAACTTGCCCACCCTCAGGCGAAAAGCAAGTAGCTACAGGGTCTGCTGCGTTCAACGCCAGCTTCTCTAATCCTGCCACGCTCAACGCTTATAGTCTTCGAATTGATCACAAACTGAGCGACAAGCTGAATGTTTTTGGGCGCTATGACTATTCTCCCTCGGAACTAACTCAGCGTGGATCCGGCGTGGCGCTAAGCAACGTCTCGCCGACCCGAATCACCACCCAAACTGGCACAGCGGGAGTAACCTGGTCGATATCAACCCTCGCGGCGAACGACTTCCGGTTCAACTACAGCACCACAGATGCTTCCAGTTCGTTTTATTTGGACAATTTTGGGGGCGCGGTGCCACTCGGAGCACTGCCATTCCCCAGTCCTTTTACCAGCAGAAATGGGCAGTTTCAGTTCGCTATCTTTTCACTCTGTTGCAACGCTGGCTTTGGCGCAGGCGCCGTTGCGCACAATCGCCAGCAGCAACTCAATTTCGTGGACAGCGTGTCCCTGCAAAGAGGCCCCCACAGTATAAAGTTTGGTATCGATTTTCGCCGCCTGTCGCCTCGGTTTGAACCTGCCAGCTACGCTCAGTCCGTCCAATTCTCGGACGTACAATCTGCGGGATCAGGAAACGCGTTGTCCGCTCAGATTACTTCCAGTCTTCCTGTGACCTTTCTGTTTCGCAATCTCGGCGTTTTCGCCCAAGATACTTGGCGGGTTGGCCCCCGCCTGACCTTGACCTATGGGTTTAGATGGGACACCGACGTCGTTCCCACATCGCTCAGCGGCCCCAGCTTCCCTGCGGTGGTGGGCTTCGATCTCAGCAATCTGGCGAATCTTGCTCTGGCTCGGGCGGGTACGCCGCCGTATAAGACGACTTATGGTAATGTTGCGCCTCGCATCGGATTGGCCTATCAAGTCTCGCAGAACCCGCGGTGGCAGACCGTGCTTCGTGGAGGATTCGGGGTCTTCTATGATCTGGCGACATCCGAAGCTGGGAACATTGCGCAGAACCTGTGGTATCCATTTGGGTCGACAAACTCGCTTTCCGGTGCCAGCTTTCCGCTGACTGGCAATGCACCAAATCCCGTCCCAATCGCACCTCCTAACGGTAGCACTTTCAGCCTACTCAATGCGTTTGATCCGAACCTTCGGTCGCCGTATACGTTGCAATGGAATGTGGCGATCGAACAGTCCTTGGGGAAACAACAAAGCCTGAGCGCATCCTACGTTGGCGCCGACGGGAAGAGGCTTCTTCAAACGGCACAGATAGCACTTTTTCCTCCCTATCAAAATTGTTATCCCAATTTTTGTGGCGCTACTCTTGTAACCAACAGGGGCACTTCTGGCTACAACGCACTCCAGCTCCAGTTCCATCGCCAGATGTCGCACGGTCTGCAGGCGCTTGCATCCTATACGTGGTCACATTCAATTGATACTGCCTCGGCTGGCTCCACTGGCAATGGATCCAACGATCTCTCTGCCTTAAATTCCAACATTAACCGTGGGCCCTCTGACTTCGACATTCGACACGCACTGTCGCTGGGCCTGACGTATGAGTTGCCGGCTCCCGGCGCCAATTCTCCAGCCAACGCTTTGCTTCGTGGGTGGTCGGTCGACAGCGTCGTCCAGGCCCGTTCTGCTCCTCCGGTTGACGTTAACTATATAAGTACTGGCCTCTCGAACGGCTTCCAGACGAATGCGAGGCCGGACGTCGTCGCGGGACAACCTTTCTATTTGTATGGATCACAGTACCCGGGCGGAAAGGCGTTCAATCCTAATGCATTCACGGCTCCTCCCTTTGTTCCGGCTGGGTGCAATCCGGCAATCGATTACCCTTGCTTTCCTGCTAGCCAAGGCAACCTTTCACGGAACGCCCTCCGAGGTTTCGGCGCCATTCAGTGGGATTTTGCTGTCCATCGGGACTTTCCCATCCATGAATCGGTGAAACTACAATTCCGCGCCGAGATGTTCAATCTTCTTAACCACCCTAACTTCGGTCAACCGTCCGGCAGCCTCTTTGCCGCCTTCCCAAACCCACTGTTTGGCCTGTCCTCCGCGATGCTGGGTCAGAGCCTCGCCGGAGCAGGTACTCTTGGGAGCGGTGCGTTCGATCCTCTCTATCAACTCGGTGGACCTCGATCACTTCAGTTCGCACTGAAGTTGTTCTTCTGAATGTTCTTTTTTGATACCGAAAAGGAGCTTGCTATGTCATCCGCCAATCAGATGCTTGAGTTGCGCCCGCAGGAACGCACCCAAGGCGCGGAGCTTCGCAGGTCGCCCCGTCTTTCGCGGGTCAGCATCCTGCTCCTGATGGTTTGCTCGAACTATGGGCTCTGCATGCGTCAAGCTAAAGAGTCGGGAGTTGTAACGGACACGAACCAGGCAAAGGCGGATAGCGCCACGGTTAAGCGGCCCGTGACCGTGGCGGATTCTATTCGGATGACCCGTCTTGGCGATCGGCTCTATGACTGGGGCGGCCCTTCCAAAGGGCTGGTGGCCAAGTTCTCACCCGACGGAAAGCGGTTCGTCGTGGTCCTGCGGAAGGGAAATCTTGAGACCAATACGAACGACTATTCTCTGATCCTGTTCGAAACCAACGAGGCTTTTAACTCGCCAAATCCCCGCGCGCTGCTTTCCATGTCGTCATCTTCCAACCGCCCCGCCATCCAAAATGTTGTGTGGATGGACGACAACGATACCATCCTGTTTCTGGGTGAGCGTCCAGGCGAAACCACCCAACTCTATTCGCTCAAGCGCAGCTCAAAGGAGTTGAAGAAACTCACCCATCATGCAACCAATCTAAGTTCTTTCGTCGCTGCGGCGAAGGGTGGCGAAATTATCTTCATCGCGGAAAATCCCGAGGTGTCTTTTCTAAACAAGGACAGCGCGCGCCAGGGCATCAACATCACCAGTGAACTAGTATCCGACCTGATTGCGGGGAAACATGGAGGAGCGGAATACGACGATCACACTTTGTTCATCCAACAGGCAGGGGGTGAAGCTGAGACCAGGGTAACGACCGAGGGCCGCGTTGGCGTGTACAGCGAGCTATCGCTTTCGCCGGATGGGCTGCACCTTGTCGTCAAGACGCAAGCTACCAACGTTCCCGACATCTGGACCGAGTATGACGACCCATTCTTGAAGGCAGCCAGGCACCCTGCTTCCGCGCCGGGAGCTGGAACATCGATTTTCCAGTACGAGCTGGTTGATATACCTACGGCTTCGAGCCGCCTCCTGTTCGACGCCCCAATTGCGATCCTGTGGTCGGAAGTGGCCTGGTCGCCCGACAGCCAGTCAGTCGTTGTGTCTAATATGCATTTGCCGCTGAATATTGATGAGGCGGCGGAACGCGCTCGGAGAAAGACGCATACGTTCTTGGCAGAAGTTAAGATATCCAACCGACAGCTCGTGAAGATAAGCGACGAGGACTTGCGGCTTCTTGACTGGGATGCCAAGACCAACGATGTCGTGTGCGATGTCGGAAGGGTCGATAGCCTCAACGGAAAACTTATCCCAAAAGCCTACTTCAGGAAGAGCAGTGACAATGCCACTTGGTCCCGATCCAGCATCCCGCAAGCACAAGAAAAAGCAGCGCCCGCCTTGCCGGACATCGTTCTCGAGGAAAACATGAACCAACCTCCGCGAATCTTCGCCATCGATTCCGGCACCAGCCGCAGGTCATTGCTCATGGATTTGAATCCCCAGTTCCAGGAACTCGCTTTCGCAAAAGTCGAGGAGATTGCCTGGAAAACCTCTGGCCACCATGAAGTCAAGGCCGGGCTGTATTGGCCCTTGGACTACGTCGCCGGCAAGAAATATCCGCTCGTCATACAGACCCACGCATGGAGTCCGGACCGATTTTGGATCGATGGTCCCTGGACGACCGGCTTCGCTGCCCAATCGCTGGCGGGCAAGGGGTTCTTCGTTTTGCAGCTCCCCGATCCCGACGACCTGCATGTATCTGAAACTCCAAAGGAAGTTCCGGCGGCCATGGCGATCTATGACGGCGCTATTGATCTTCTGGAACGCATAGGACTGATTGATCGAGATCGTGTTGGCATTAGCGGTTTCAGCCGCACCTATTGGTACGTTACCTACACGCTTGTTTGCTCGAAACATCACTTTGCCGCGGCAGCCGTCGCGGATGGCGTTGACTATAGCTATTTCCAGTACATGCTGTACTCGAACTTTGACCAAGCGCAGGCGGGCAGCTTTGATCTGACGAATGGGGTTCCTCCCTTTGGCAAGGGCTTGCTCAAATGGCTCAAGGTGTCGCCCGCGTTTCTCATGGATAAGATCGACACCCCGCTTCGTATTCAGGCTCTATATCCAGCCTCGTTACTATTTGACTGGCATTGGTTTTCCGGACTGACCCGGCTTGGCAAACCCGTAGAGATGATGTACATCCCGGAGGGCACACACATACTCCAGAAGCCCTGGGATCGCATGATTTCACAACAGGGCGATGTGGACTGGTTCTGCTTTTGGCTCAAGGGCGAGGAGGATCCCGACCCGGCAAAGGCCGGACAGTATAAGCGTTGGCGAGAGCTGCGCAGCCTGCAAGGTCGAACGGCTTCCACCGTCAGTACTCGATGACAAACGAAGCTCGAGGGCGCGTCTTCTACTCGTCGAGATCATAGGCGGGAAGGATTCGCCAATGAATGGCTTCGATGATCCCTGTGTGACCTTTGATCAGCGTGCCCCGGATAACCTCCATTACGCTACCCAGATCGACGACAACGGGCTTGCGGTACTTGATTACTTGGTTCATGTTGTTCCTTGCCTCCTGCCGGCACGATGCTACCGTCGCGTTTGACCAAGCCCCAAGCGGGTGTAAAATAGTCCTTCCCGGCTGCCTGCAGCAGCCGGGAAGGCCAGCGCCAATTTGCTGACGGGATTGGCGCCTATAAGGGTTTACTGATCCAAGTCATAGGCCGGCTGAATCCTGTTCGGGGGGCTACATTGGCATTCAAGGGTGCCGGTGTAGTGCTTGCCGACGACCTTTTCGATCACGCGCACTGCCTCGCCGAGTACCGCTACTTCTGGCTTTGTGTAAGTCATGGTCTTCTCCTTTTCTGAAATAGCTGCCCGCCTTCGGGGTGCCTTTTCCCACCGACTCGGGCGGTTCGCAGGGTCAGCGCTTCTCTTGGCATTCCACTGAATGCGTGTAAAATAGTCCTTCCCGGCTGCCTGCAGCAGCCGGGAAGGCAAGCGCCAATTTGCTGACGCGATTGGCGCCTACAAGGGTTTACTCGTCCAGGTCATAGGCCGGCTGCACCCTGTTTGGGAGTTGGATCTGGCCATCAAGCGTCCCGGTAAATTGCTTGCCGCTCACCTTTTCGATCACGCGGACTGCCTTACCAAGTACTGCTACTTCTGGCTTAGTGTAGTTCATGGTGTTTCTCCTTTTTGTGTTGAATTATTCCGTCTCCGATACGGCAGAACGGAACACCGTTGCTGGTTGCGGCTAGGCGCTGATCACCACCTGCCGCTGCTTAAAGGGCAAGGCCGTGGCGGTTGGAGGGGCCAAGAACCCCCGCGCGGCCAGGTCACGCAGCCAGTATTCCAGCGAAATTGTCCATAACACCCGTACCAGCGGAGTACTCTTTCCAGCGCGCGTGTCGCAGATCGTCTTTAGCAGTTGAACCTCATGAATGTATCCGTGGCGCGAGCTGAGAGACGTCTGAAAGATGTTTTGTAGCTCATCCCAGGATTTCTCCAAGATGACCATGGGTGTGCGCTGTCCCACTTGCTTCGTGCGGCGGGACAGGATTTCCTGCGGTACGATGCCAACAAGGGAGCGCCGCATCAGGGAGCGTCTCTCGCCCGGCCGCAGCAACTGACCGGCCGGGATCGAGAGAATGAACTCAATCAGGGTCTGATCGAGAAAAGGATACCGGGCTTCTTCCAAGGTCTCGGGAGAAGGCGTAACTTTCGCCAAATTGTTCGCCATTGTCAGGACTCCGGCGATGCAAGAGCGGCGAGTGGGTAACCACAGGCCGAAGTGCTCGTCGACATCCAACTGACGAATCGCCAGGCCGGTGCGCTTCGCAAAATCTTTCGTGATCCAGGGTTCGATCTTAGCCTCCTTGGCAAAATACTGACCTAAAGAAGCCGGCACTACATCGATTGCGGACTGCCACAGCAGTTGAATCCAAGGGCGCCGCTTAACCAGGCTCCAAGCCATGAGCTGTCTGGCAAGGCTGACGAACTTAAATTGCACGATCAGATCGGCCAGATGCGCACGTGGGTCGGGGACGCCTCCCGTGAACTCGTCGCCACCGATGCCGGAGAGAACGGCCCGGTAGCCTCCACTGCGGACGGCATCTGCGCGCTCGGTGTCAAGCTTCTGACCAAAGCCGAGGGCTCCGGGCAGAGGGCAAAAGTCTGTACATGCAAGCGAATCCGGGGAAGTCCCGAGTCTGCTGCCGTCAATGTGGATGCCCGCCCGTCCCCGCTTCGCCTCGACCTTCTGAAAGTAAGTCCAGTCGTCCCCGCTAGGCTCGGTCTTGTCGTAGTAGGAGAGCGTGTCGAGGCGAGGTGCTTCCGCTCCCTCTTTCGCGAGAATGTCGTCCGCCATGCAGACAATCGAAGAAGAGTCCAGGCCGCCGCTCAGTTCGGCGAGGACCGGCGAATCCGACCGCAACCTCCGTTGAACGGATTGACGGAACACAAAGCGAAAGTGCTCCTCATATTCCGCATCCGTCTTGTAGCGAATGCGCGACGTCGGGTTAAAGCGCCAGAAGCGTTCGACCACGGCACTGCCATCTCGAACGCGGACGAATTGCCCGGGAGGCACCTCGCGAATTTCGAGATATGGCGTCAGACGGGCATCAGGGTTATGCGCCAAGTATCCAGCGATGTAGTCATCATCGATGTGAAACTTGGTATTCGAGAGCTGCACCAGCGAACTGAGGTCCGTTGACCACAAGATTCCGTTTCTTGCAAGGTAGTAGAAGATGTGTCGCATGGCCATGTAGTCAGCGGCGAACAGCAGTTCACGCTTCCCGGGTTTCCATATGGAGACAGCCCAATCGCCGACGAGGCGACGGAAGCAGTCGGTGTCCCAGCGATCAAAGGCCGCAGCGACGATGGCAACGTCAGTCGGGTTGGCTTCGAGATCGCTGCGCAGATCCGCAATCAGCGCGGGCCGATTGTCGAGGCGGCCGTCCCAGGTGAGGATAAAACCCCTGTGGGAGAAATACGGCTGTCTCTCATGGCGTGACTCGGCCGTTGTGTGGAAGGGACGATAGAGAAGCGCAAGGGGACCGTCCACGTAGCACGATTCGCCGTCCGGACCCTGTTGCTTCAAGAAATCGCTGATATCCTCGATTTGTTTCGGGTCGACTGGCCTGCTGTCGAAATTCCAAACGCCCGCTTGCACACTCATTCCGATCTCCTCACTAACAGCGGTCCCAGACGGCGTAAGTCGCCTGAACGTTGGATCTCTCGTTGATCGCCCGCCCGTCGACTTCGACCCAAGCGTGGGCCTTGAAAGGGAGTTTCTGCGCACCCAGGACCATGTGCGCAGGAACCCCCTTCTTCCTGAGCAAATAGGCAGTGACGAAAGCGCACTGCAGGCAAAGAATCTGCTTCGGGTACCAGATGCAAGCGTAATTGACGGCCGTGCAGACACGGTTGATGGCGTCATCATCCGGAGGTCTGTGCGCCACTCTCCAGCGCTTCACCATCTTGTGGATCCTCCCGAAAGTCGAGAAAGTGTTCAGAGCGTCGTAGGCGACTAACATCAACAATGCTCGGAAGAACAACATTAGAATGACCCCCTGTCCTGGGTGTGAATCCCGAGTTCGTGACAGATGAAGGCGAGCCTGTCGGCGAGAGCCTCGATCTTGGCCGATAGAGGCTGAACCGGCGTGTGGCCCCAGTCCGATTTGTAATCGAGAAGAACGGGCCACGCCGAGCGATTTGCCGCTTGTAAACGAGCTGTCATTTTTCGGGCATGCATCGGGTTGCAGCGGGTGTCTGCGTCGCCCGAGATGAGCAGTATGGCCGGGTAGACCACCCCGTCTTGGACGCGATGATAGGGCGAATAGGCCAGCAAGGAGTCGAAGTCCCGTTCGTCATCGGGCGACCCGTATTCTTCTGCCCACCCGGCTGCGAAATCGAAGAGGTGGTATCTGGTCATGTCGAGCAAAGGACCCAGGCAGATGGCGGCGCGGAACAGGTCCGGTCGTTGCGTGACCGCCGCGCCAACCAGTAGGCCGGCATTCGAGCCGCCGCCGATGGCGATACGACCAAGTGCAGACCGGCCTTGTGAGAGAAGCCATTCGGCGGCAGCGATGAAGTCGTCGAACGAGTTCTGGCGTTTATCGCGCTTACCGGCGAAGTGCCACTCCTCACCAAGCTCGGAGCCGCCCCGCAGTGCGGGAACGGCGAAGAGGAAGCCCTGCTCCATCAAAAAGGTGCCAAATGCGGTGAATCGGGGTGTCACACAACTGCCGAATCCACCATAGCCGGTCAAAAAGGTGGGCAGCGGACCGGAGCGAATGAGATCCTTTCGCCCTGCGAGAAGAAGAGGAATCAAGGTCCCGTCCTTGGACGGGTAAACGACCTCTTCAACGGCAATCAGCGAAGGATCAAACGGAACCTTGGCCCTATCCCAAGTGGATGTCTTCTCCTCATGCGTGTCATGGCAGTACATCACGGATGCTTCGGTCATGGATGTGTAGCGATAGAAGAGTTCCGTCCCTGAGTAGGTTGGATTCAGCAGATCAACGGTTCCGTGCGCGGAAGAAAGAAGATCCTTCTTTTGGCTGCCATCCAAGCCGAACCTTTCCACCCGACTGGAGAAGCGATCCGTGCGCGAGATGAAGATCTGCTCACCCGCTATGGCGAAATTCTGAATACGCTGGTGGGACTCTGGCACTACGTCGCGCCACAGCGTGGGGGCAGGATGCGTCAACCCGATTTGAACGATCCGGGAATTCGGGGCACCGAGGTCGGTGTAGGCGAACAGTTGACCCCGCACAAAGAAGGGCGAGAAGTGTCCTTCGATATTCTCAAGGAGGAGTGTTGGCACATCTCCAGGCTGCATTCTGTGGAGATAAATCGATGTTCGAGGAGATGTCCCGGTGGAATATACGACATAAGCCAACAGCTTGGTCTCAAGTGAGTCGAGAATTCCGAGGAACAAGTCCGGCTTGTCGCCGGCAACGAACATCTGTTCGTCTTCGGACCGTTCGGTGTCAAAACGATGCCAAAATACAGCCTTGTAGTTTGGCCGAACATCGTGTGCTTCGCGATGCGAGTAGTAGAAACCGGTGGCGTCGGGAGCAAAGACAAACCCGGTGCAGAAGCCATCGGGGAGCCGGTCCGGAAGGACGACATTCTTTTCGACATCCAGAATCTCCAGCGCAGCGTGATCGGTTCCGCCTTGCCGGACTGAGTAAGCGAGAAAGCGGCCATCCTGCGAAATGGTGGCAATGCTCACGGCTGTCGAAGGGCCAGTGGCTCGTAGAACAGGGTCAACGAGGATTTGCTCCTCTCCGAGGATTCCTTCTTTCATGACAATGGAATGCTGCTCGCTATTTCGGAGGCGCTTCAGAAAGAAGTGGCGATTGCCGACTTTCCAAGGGTCTGAGGTGACTTCGATCGCAAGCAACTCTTCAACGCGCTTGCGAATACCGTCCCGTCCGGGGATGGCATCCAGATACGCACGCGTGTATACGGTCTGGTCCTCAATCCATTTTCGCGTGCGGGAAGAATTCTGGTCTTCGAGCCAGCGATAGGGATCGGTGATCTCAACGCCATGCAGAAGCTCTGTTATAGGCTCTACCGGCGTGAATGGTGGTGGCTCTAGGACAAGGGGCATACTGTAACCTGGTCGTGTATGGATACGTGATGTTGTCCCGCTATTGAAAATGGCGCGTTGAGCTGCTGTGACGAGTGCACTTTCATTCTGGGCTTCCTGATCCTTTGAAACTTCCTCACTGTTTTCTATCTGGAGGACAATGTAGAGCCAAAGACAAATTCTGGGACCAAAAAAAAATTAACGCCGGACCCCCGACGAAACAATTGTCGGTATCCACTGGCGGCTCAGAGAATTGTTCTATTACCAAATCTAAGGGAACTCGTTCCGGCCAAATGCCTTGTCCTGGGTTGATGAACGTAGACCTTGGCGCGTTGATGGTGATGAATTTGCAGAGAAGTCGTGATGCCCATCTGTGCGTTGCGCACTGAGTGCGTCGGAGTACCGACAACACCGGGCAACCGGGTGCCGTTCGACCGAATTCAACTAATCAGACGGGGAACAGAGCATCAGTACAAGAATTCTGGAGCGCGCGTCGGTACACCGACGCGTCAAGGAGTCGATTGATGTCGTCGGCGAGGCACCCAGCGGCTAAGTCAATGCTTCACACGTGCCTATCTCGTTGTGCTTGAGTCCAAAAGCGAGAGCTTCGCTTGCTTGAGATCAAGCCGTCGGCCGGTCGGGAAAGCGTCGGGTGACACAGTTCCCGTCTCTCCTCGATGTTTACGAGCTAGATTCGAAAAAATGGCACGGTGAGCTATGCGGTTAGTTGTGTCCCCTGAAGTTCGCTGGCTAGGACGGCAAGTCCTGCCTCTGATGCGCCTAAACTTGCTCGGCCTGCTCTCGATTGTCGCGGCCAGCGTGCTGACCCTGCTAGACCCGCTGATCATTAAGTGGTTGATCGACGACGCGCTCGCGAAGGGAAGTGTCGAATTGTTGCTGCTGGGTGCAATAGGCTTCGGGGCGGCCTATTTCGGCCAGTTGGCGTTCAGCTACGCGGCATATCTGGTCGGATTTGTCGTAAGCCAGAAAATGATCTTCCGGATTCGCGTAGCTCTGATTCGCCGGCTGCACGTTCTCTCCGCGCGATATTACGAGAATACGCCCGTGGGCGAGATCCTTTATCGGGTGGAACAAGATGTAGATCGGGTGGGGGAACTCGGCGGAGACGTCCTGCCCAGCGTGATCCGGATGGCGGTTGTGGCTGTCATGGTGCTGGTCACGATGTGTGTCCTCAATGTTCGGTTGACCCTGATGGTGGCGCCGCTATTGCCTCTGTTCTATTTCTTGCAACGCCGATATTTGAGCCCTCTCACAGTGGCGGCCGAGACCACGCAACGGCAGATGGGGGTGATCAGTTCGTTCTTGCAAGAGCACCTGTTTGGAATGTTGCAGCTGCAGCTGCTCAACAGGACGGGCACTCATGGAAGGAAGTTCGCTCGTTCGCTGGCCGCTGGAGCAAAGGTTCAGACAGCGCAGAGGCTGGCAGAGGTACGCTTTAGCGCAGCGTCCATGTCGGTGATCGTGCTGGGCAGCACGCTGATTCTAGGCTACGGCGGCTATGACGTCATCCGGCACCGGATTACGGTCGGCGGTCTCGTCGCCTTTTACAGCTACGTAATTCGCCTGTTTGAGCCAATGAGTGTAGCCGTGGATCTACAGTCCAGGTTGCAGCGCGTCGGAGCCAGCATCCGGCGGATCCTTGAGGTAGTCGGCAACGAGGAGGTGGTTGCCAGCAATGGACAGCCAAAGCAGCGACTGACCAAAGAGAGCGGGGCTCGGTTGGAGTTTAGGGAAGTCTGCTTCTCGTATGGGCGCGACCGAACGGTGTTGGATTGTCTTAGCTTCTGTGTTCACAGAGGAGAGAAAGTCGCCATTGTCGGCATCAGTGGCAGTGGCAAGAGCACGATTGGTCACCTTGCGACGCGCCTGTACGACCCTGATGTTGGCTCGGTGCTGATTGACGGCGTGGATCTCCGCGATTTGGGACAACGCAATCTGCGATCAGTTGTGACCGTCGTCCCGCAAGACCCAGTCTTGTTTGACGCGACCATGCGGGAAAGCCTGCTCTACGGCGACCCCTCGGCGACCAGCCGAGATCTCGAACAGGCTGTGTCTCTGGCCCAGCTCCACGACGTGATTCGAAAGCTTCCACGCGGTTTCGAGGAGCCCTTGGGGCCGATGGGACGGAAGCTTTCCGGGGGTGAGAAGAAGAGGGTCGCGTTGGCTCGCGCGTTTTTGCAGCGGCCTCAGATTCTCATTCTTGACGAAGTGACCAGCGCTCTGGACGGGCCCACGGCAGCGAGAATGCTCGAAGCTTTGGACCATTTCCGGCAGAGCAGAATAGTGGTTCTTATTTCCCACAAGCCCTCGGCGATTACCTGGGCGGACCGAATCGTGGTGCTGGACAAAGGCGGGATCGTAGACCAGGGGAAACATGGTGAACTGATGCACCGGTGCGAATTGTACCGAAGGCTTTATCACGGCCAATCACGAGAGTCTTCAACGCCGACAACAATTGGAGCCCATGAGTGCCTGTAGAATATGAAGTCAACCGTCGGTCTCCCCGCTTACCCGTTTGCATCCTGCCTGACAGATCCCCAAGCTGGATATCTTTCGTTTCTCGGCAGTTTCCTTAAATCGCTCGATTTTCGAACATTTCACTCTCGATCGAAGACACAGGTCAAGATGCCCCGCAGTGCGAATCGTGCACCTGAAGGAGGCACCGTGAAAAAGATCGTGCGTTTGCTGATCGCTGTTATGTTGCTGATCGGAGCTGTCTCGACGACGTCGTTGGCGGACGGGGGATCACCCATGCCGAAATGCTCACCCGGTCATTGCACCAATTAGCGAGCCGGGCGGGGTCCGAAGCCCCCGTGGAGGCCCAGTCTTGCGTGTTGCCGAGCTGCCGAGTTAGTCTGCCAAGCAACCCATGAAGGTTCCTCACGCGATCACGGCGGCGCTCTGGATTGCGCCGATCGTAATCCAGAGCATCATCGTGATCGTCATGCTCCACCGGAAGCTAGTCGAAATCTTTCCTGTGTTTTTCACCTACAGTGTTCTGGTTCCAGCGCGTGAAGTCCTTCTCCTCTTTGTCCGGAATCATCTCGACCTGTACTCGCGCATATACTGGTTTAGTGAAGCCGTTGTGGTCGCACTCAGCCTCGGCGTGATATATGAGGTCATCTGGCATCTGATACGGCCCTATTCGTTTCTCCGCCGGTTTGCCTTCAGTTTTTTCTGGATGGTCGCGGCTGTGGCGCTAGGTTTGGGGCTGATAATGTTCCTGTCCTCAAACCGGTCGATTCAGCCGGATCCCCTCCTCGAGATCATCATCATGGCTGAGCGTTCGGTCCGATTCCTGCAGGCATGCTGGCTGATTGTTCTAGTACTTCTCATGTCCCGTCTAGGCTTAACATGGCAACATTACGCTGTAGGAATTGCCACGGGTTTTGGAGTGTTCTCAGCTTCAGACCTGACCCTGCTTGAACTCCAAGCGCATCTGCACTTGATTACCTATGAAACGTTGGTCTTATTAAATTCGACGGCGTACAATGTCGCCGTCACGATCTGGGCGCTGTACTTTGTGGCTTCCCGCCCGAGGAAGGTGATCGTCGAGGGTCTGCCCGACACGGAGATCGCGCGCTGGAACGAAGTGCTGAGTGAGTATCTCAAGAAATGATTGCAACGATCATCATCGGGTGCACCATCGCGGTGCTCCTTGTTTTGGTCTGGCGTCTGACAAGGGCTTCGACTGCGGGAACGGATCCTCTTCAGGTGTGGGAAGGCCACGGTCGTAAGATAAACGTGGATGCCTTTCGGCTTTTAGTTGACCCCGGAGAAGCAACCTACCTGTGGAAGTCTGTGCCGGAGGTTGAGTTCCGAAGGCTCCAGAGGAAACGGATCGCTCTCGCCCTGCGGTGTGTGCGCCTGATGGCTAGCAACGCCGGGCTTCTGATGAGAGCGGCGACGTTGGCCCGTCAGGCAGATGATAGCGAAATCGTGAATGCGGCTGGCCGGCTCATGGTCCTCGCCTTTCGGGTCAGAATGAACGCGCTGGTCGCCGAGTTCTACCTCTTGCTGAAATGGACCTTCCCGGCGTGGGCCATAAGCGTGCCGATGCCTCTCGAAGTTTACACACGACTGCTCGAAAACTGCGATTGGATATTGGCACGACGCCAGCAAAGCGCAGTGCCTACTGAGATGGCTGGGTAGCCACATATCATCGCTTTCCACCGTAACGCTCCATTCGATAGGGCTTTCGGTTCCAGCCTCCGGTCTCAGGAGTGATTCCTGGGTAAGTGCTCCCGAAGCTCAACAAGTTATGCCTGGCCTGCGCCGAAATGAGCGAATTGTTGCATAATTTTCATTGGACTTTTCTTTGCCCGCTATGCATCCTATCTTCAATAGCCCACTAAGGGCGCGCCAGCCCTGCTCCGCAGACCACCGAGCGTAGTTGAGGTGCAGATGGACTCCGGTACTTGGATCAAGCAGCAGCTCGAAGAACGGTTCATCAAGGCCAGCGACCTTGAGCGTCTGAGTCGTGCAATCGCCGAGGCAAAGGGTAACCCGGACTATTATGTTTCACATGCGACTCTTGCCGACATCGCAGCGGGGTCGACTCCCGCCATTCACAAGATCTTCAGCCTGGCTGTGTGTCTGAAATTGCCATACGAACGGCTGTTGATGATTTTTGGCGTTGACCCGAAAGAGGCGCTAACTTATGGCACTCCCGGCGAGGCGACACCGAACGAGCCGCAGGCGATCGATCTGCGATCGCCAGGTTTTCGTTTTCAGCTTCAGTTCGATCAGCGACTCGACCCGAGGCGGACTACGCTGCTGCATCCGGACCAGGTGCAGGCGGGATCTCTGCCGGCTCAGGGATTGAACTCGCAACGGTTCCGCTACGGCTTAATTGGCCTTGAGGACAACAGTCTGGAAGATGTGATACCGCCGGGTTCAGTCGTTGAAATCGACAAGGACCAAAACACCGTCCTGGTGTTCGCTTGGAAAACTCTGCGCGAACGGCCCATCTACTTTGTCTGGCATCAGCAAGGGTACAGTTGTTGCTGGTGCCAGCAAGAAGCCACCGAACTGACGCTCATACCCCATCCTGCTTCCGGGCAGCCGATCCAGCGCTTCAGAATGCCGCGGGACGCGTCCATTATTGGCAGAGTCGTGAATGCCTGTTTGCCATTTCAGCCTGTACTTGCCAGTGGCTGACCAAAGTCTATGGGAGCACAACCAGCGGTTTCGGCTCAGGCAAGAGTAATCTCAAAGCGCGATTCTCCTTCGAGAGAAGCTCTCGATCACTTCGTTCTGCGCCTCAACCAGGCTGAGAGGGAAATCGGTGCGGCCTTTCTGACCAGTCGGCCACGCCAAGGGCGGAATTGCTTTCAGTGTGCACGTTGTCGTCGGCATCGGTGATTTCAATGAGTCGTCGAACTGAATGCCGGCGCAATTCAGGTATTCAAAGAAATCGATGCCGTAGAGGATGCAGAGCGTCATGATTTTGGCAGTGTGCCGGGGTGGAGTGTCGATCGTCTCGTAGTCAGACAAGAGGCCAATCGAGATTGCATAGTGCTTGTCGTGCAGTGTCTGCGCAATGCTGATGCTTATATCGTGCGCTGATCTGAAAGTCAACCCGGAGCGTTCGCGAGAGGTTTGCAACAGTGCGCAAAGCTTTGGCGTACTTTGCGAGTTCCGGCGCAGCAGCGAGGTCGTCATTCCAGAATCGGCCGCAGGGTTGGAAACGTGGGTGACTTGGCTGGGGCGGAGTTCGGTGTCCACTCTTCCTAGGATTCTTGCTTCTTCGTCAAGCCTGAGTGGAAATGAGGATTGTGTCGACTGGCCCGATAGAAGAAGAATCTGCCGGTCATCGAGTCGCCTCACCCGACAACACGTTAGTCCACCAACACGTTCGACCAGATAAATGGGCCCGCTGTTTGCATCAACACTAAAACTAACAAAGCCCTTGTTCCGAGTGTCTACGCGGACGATGCTGCCAGGTAAAAGTTCAGGGAAAGTTGGGTTATTGGCGGCGCCTATTCTTGCATAAAGATAGGGCTCGTCCAGTCTATTGAGCGGCGTTGCCGCGCAGCGAAGTGGGGTGCCAGTTCTGGCGACCGGGCAGGTCGCGGTTGTCTGAGAGACCATCCCGTTTGTGTCCATTTCAATGGGTGTGACCAGAACGGTGCGTTCGCGATGCAACCTAACCTGAAGGCGGGGGATCTGAGCCAGATCGAAACCGAAGGCTGCCATCCAGTCTGTAAACCGGTGGTGTGTGATTGCGCTGAGGGCCGCGATCTGACACACATGTGGAGTGACTCCCGTGAGCAGCTTATAGAGGAACGTAGGAGGAACGAAGTAGGGTGAAGTTCTGCTGTACTGATCACTGCTGCGGGCTGAAAGCTGAGCTAGAGTGAATCCTGCACTCTTGAGAACACGCTTGATCTGTTTCGCTCGAGTGCGTTGGTCAATAGGGGGCAGATATGACTGGCACGCCATTGGATTCGTGGGAAGAACCGCAGGATGCTCATCCCGAGCCCCCTCGAACCACGGGACGCAACAATCTTGCGGTTGCCATTAGGGAATAGATCGACGCCGACCAAGCAATCGGGAAAGAAGCCCGCGCCTGTCCGAGGGCGAGGGTTGATTTCCGACCAGCTGCATGTTTTCAAGTTGGTTCACGAAATCGGAAACGTCCGTGAGCAGTTGTGTGCGCGGCAAGCGAAATTCTTCTTCGAGAACGTCCGCAATTTGATCTACGGAGCGCCCATCTTTGATCATCTCCCAGATCCTGGTTCCAACCGGGTTCAGGCTGAAACAAAGACCCTGCTCGATATCGAGCAACACGGCCCCGTCTTGATTGACGGTCTCTCTTACTCCCTTCGCTACTTTGATCGCGGAATTGTTCACCTGTTCGGACACTTGCTTCTCCTTTGCATGGCGTCTCTCTGGCTGTTGCCCCTCTTAAATTGGTGCGGGTGCCCATGTGGTACCCGTTCCTCGAACAGCTTTCCATCGCGCCCATTTAGGCTGCCTGGCGGTCCTCGTTTCGAAACGAAGCATGCAATGGGGAGCGTTTGGCCGCGTTTGCTCCTACTTCCATGGAAGCCTCAAAGGAAAGGATCTGGATTCTTTTTAGAATCACCTGAACTGACTCTGGAACGGGACAGTAGCAGGTGTCCAACCGGTCGACAGGGCGCTCACTAGAAGCGGAGCCCAAGCCTCGTTCGGAGCACATCGGAAGGTCTCCCCTCTATTCGGAATCGATAGAAAACCCTGTCAGACTAATATTTGCCAGTACCCTAGAGCTGTGGAAGGAAATATAGTAATCACGAAAGGATTGAGGACAGAAAACGAAACGTCGTCGGTTTGCCGACGAGAGAGCGGTTAGAGCTTTCTGAACTAACGAACAGGGAAGAAGGTCTGTTCCGTCAAAACTCACATGATCTCACGCTTCACATTGTCAAAGATGGCAGGCCCATCGCCGATCTTGGCAGCGGTCGACTCGGGGACCCGGCAAAGAGCTTTCGGAGCAATAGCCGTCGGCAAACCGACAGGTGAAGATTGTTCAGAGGTACTTCCACTCTTGTGGATATAAGTAACTCGCGAGACCGGCGAGAATAGTGGCGGAGGAACCCAGTGACACAGACGCAGAATAAAATACGTGCCGGTGAGGAGTAGCTGCAATGATGTGGGTACTCGTGGTCGGGGTCTCTCTCTCGCTGTCCGCCCTGCTGGTTCGCCTGGTCTGGTTAACTTCCTACCGACCCGATGCAACTCCTGAGAAGACAGTGCAGCAATGCGTGGCCGCTTTATGTGTGTTTCGATTGTTGGTTGACCCCAGGGAAGAGGGCTACCTGCGCTCAAGGCTTCCGCGGCCGGAGTTCCACGTGCTACAGCGCAAGCGCCTTTGGCTCGCGATGCGGTGTCTGATTTTGTTGGACAAGAATGCTACGCTGCTTGCGACAACGGGACAAAGGGCAGCCTTGAGTAGCAATCCCGATGTGGCGCAAAGGGGTGAGCGACTGACGATTGGCTCGCTTCAACTGAAGGTCAACCTGCTTGCCGCCGAAGCCGCAGTCGTCGTGAAGTGGTTGTTTCCCACCTCACCCCTTGTCGTACCTGTGACCAACCTCACGGTTAAGCAGAGGGTACCCTCATTGGCAAGGCGCTGAGAAAGCAGGACCGTGGGGACATGGCCGCGATCACGAATTGCCAAAACGCTGGCCATCCAGAACCATGAGCGCGGCTTCGACGCTGGCGAAGAAAAATTCCGCATCCAGAGTCGATGCCTTCAGAGGTACCGTTGCCCTGTAGGCCGGCAGCGATTTCCACGTGTTAATTACGCGAGCCTTGTCAGCATGGGTGTAGCAAATGTAGCCTCCGAGTTGCGTGACATACTCGGATAAAGGCGCTGCCATCAGACGAGCAAAGACCTCCTCGTGACACAACCGCAATGCATGACTGGCACTGGTGGAATCGTTCTGCTGGGAGATCCGGGGATGGAAATAGTGGCCTGTGTTGCAATCTCGCAAGGACGCTAGATAGACCATCTTGATGAGGTCATTGGGAAGATCCGCGAGAATCAGTTCTCTCGCGTGACGAATTACCGTGTCTAGGCCGCAGACGTTCAAAGCGGAATCAGCGACTGCGCGTCCGGTAGAGAGGTTTGCAGGGGGAATGTCGTCCATCTCTTTCCTAACACTTGTGATTCCCTCGCCGAGTCTCAGGAATGCTTCGGGCAACACTAACTCAACGGGTGTGGCAGTGTTTCCAAGGCCAACGGTAGCGTCTTTCACTTTGCACTCATAACTACTGCCTCCGTGGTTTGGGCCGAGCTCGGCCTTGGGGGCTCCTTTGCAGATCACACTGGGACCGCGCCTCGACCGTCGGAATCCGAAGAACCAAATAGGAGCGCGGACGACAGCCCTCCCCATGATTCTTAGCCACTCGAACGCAGACCTCCGCGAAGGCACAGTAGCGACCTACCTCAGCAGGCCCTTCACCCGCTATCTCGAGTGGTTTCGAGGAATCATCCCGACAGGGCCACTGCTGGTATTGCGAATATTGCGTGACGATTCTCACAAGAGATCCCGTCACGGGTAGGGGGAGGGAGTGCGTCTTTCGACATCACGGGTGGCGATCACTACACCACTCGCGAGCCAAAGTACCACAGCCGCGTCAAGTAATGGACAAAATTAACGCCGTCGAAAAACCGACCACTTCGGCAGAGGCACAGGACCGCCCAACATCGTCAAGTCAATGATCCAGGGAGACTCTCGAAACCAGAAAAGTTAGGTTCCATGAATGGAATGGTGCGGCAGGACGGCGGCGGCGGGCGGTTCTCGCGGTTCGGGCCGTCCATTCGGGACCGGACACGTTTGGTGGAGTGCTCCCGCCCTGGGTGCGGTCTATGCGGAGGAGCCTCGAGTTTGGGATTCCTGGTCGGAAAACCGACGCCCGTTTCGCGGTGTTACTTGGGGCAGTACTGTCGGGACGGTTAGCGAAAGCAAGGGTGCCGTTTTGGGTGTAATGTAGCGCACCGGAAGTAGCGATGAAGGTATCGTTGCCATCGTCAGGATCGGACTAAATATCTCTCAACGGATCGAGTCTCTACGATGTGTTGCGGAAGAACAATGCGAAGGTTCGGTATGCAAACGTAGCGACTGCTGGCGGCACACAGCGGACCAAAAAGAATACAGAACTCCGACAACTCACGTGAAGTCTCCAGTGAACAAGGATGAGACCTCCTATGGAGACAATCTCGGATCGTTCTGTGGAAACAACGAAATTTGCAAGTGAGGGAAGGCTCGTCGAGTTTTGGTTTGCCGTTAAGTACGGTGGGTCGGTGTCACCGCGAAGCTACCCAGGAGTTGCGCTATATTCTTTTCGGGGCGCGTCTGGTGAAAAAATCAGCGGGCTTTCACGACTGTCGGCGTGCCCGCTGTGTCCTTTTTGTGTCCTTAGCAGTTAGATGGCGTTCGATTTTGCCAACTTTTCCAACGCTTTTCGAAAACCGTCCATGCGGGTCTTTTGATCGTTAAGTTGCTGTGACGGCTGCAGTTGTCAATGCGGTAGCCACATTGGGAAACATAACTCTTAATCAGTAGGTTGAAGGTTCACTCGCATTGAAGCCCTGATGATGTCAGGGGCTCCCTCACTATTTGAGTCCATTGCTATTTGAATCGCTGGTGCGACACATGGGAATCATCGCTGGCCGGTCCCGGAATGAAAGGGGTCACATGTAAGAGCAGCGCTGAGCTTGGCAACATTGTCACGGGCGTGTTCACTCCCGTACTTGCCAAACACACCAAGAGCTTCAACCTGGTCGATACGCTTTCGGTTGGAGTGGACCGCATCCAGCGCAACTTCGAGCCGATGCAGCGCCAGGTTGAGCACTGGCGTCAGACGCAGATTACCGACGAGCGGGCCAAGTTGATCTTCTACTCGGCGTTTGTCGACGGCAAGCTTGACGCTCCGAAGAGTCTCTTGTCCGACGTCCACCGGCTCTACTTCGAACCGGAGTATCCGGAATTCTCGCCGCGAACCATGTGGAGCTTATCGAACGCCTTCACCCAGTGCCTTCAAGAAGCTCGATCCGGTTCCGCAGTTCAAGGCGACCGCGAAGCTGGGAGAATTTCTCACCCAGCTGCCTGCGTGATTTAACACGGTTCCCGTTCATGGTATGTGAACCGTGAACGGGAATTAAGATTTTTCGTGCTCACGAACCCCTTGCTGTCTGTCTCGGGACCATCTTCCCCAAAATAAGCCGGATCGCCTCGGGTCGATGCTCCCCGGCAGAACCCTCCAGGGTATACGACCGCTGGAATGCATTCGGCCCTGTTATCTTCAATTCCCACCGGTCATTCGCTTGAGAGCCCGTGATCGAAACACGCCAGTTTCCAGGCCTATCGGCCAGCACATGGTCGACGACCGCTCGAACCTCTGCCTGCATATTTGGATCTCCAGTGTGTTGGATCTCGACTGAAACCGCCATTTGGCCCTCATACACCAAGGCAATTCTCTTGAGTCATTGTAGTGGACAAGCAAACGACAGTTGTCTTGTGGAATTTGAGGATCGAATCCCCTTTCGTTCAAATGAGACCATAACGCATCCACATTCGTGACATGGAAGATTAGCCTTCCCCAGCGAGTCACCGTATCGCCCTGTTCCAGATTGAGGATCGCAGATCGTGTGCCTTTTGCGCGCAGTGAAGAGAAACCCGCGTCCTCTCCACCATAGAGAAGCTCCATGCAGAGAACATCTCTGTAAAATCGCACGGACTCCCTCATGTTGGCAACACGTAGAGTGACCGCGGAAATCTCTTCAATCGGCGGTTCCATGTGCCACGAGTTTACCTCGGCCACACTTGAATCTTCTTTGTCGCGGGCATACGGTGAAAGACAGCGGAGGTAAGCCGTCGCATATGTCATTGCCGAACCCTGCATCGGGACAAAGGACACCGCCTGCGTCGATGCCTGCCCCGTGGATTGCATACACCCGAAGAAGAACACGACCTATGACGACGGCCGGACAACATTCGACGACGTTCCCCAACTCTACATTGATCCCGTGGAATGCATCGATTGCGGCGCCTGCGTTCCCGTCTGCCCCGTCTCGGCATTTTTGCACTGGATGACCTGCCCGAGAAGTGGAAGCAGTACACGGAGCTGAACGAAAGCTACGTCAAAGCGGGCAAATTCACGCCCGAAGAGTACGCCAAGCACCAAGCCAAGTAGTCCCAGCAGCGGCTCACCCACGAATCAGTTCCGGCTGGGTCAGCAATCTTCTTGAGAAGCCCGATCCGTGTCATTGGAATTATTATCGGCAAACAGGACATACTCCCTGTTCCTTTGCACCCTGTCTGGCAAACGCCAGTTGCACGCTTATCAGTACTAATCGCGGTAAGCCGGCATCAGATCACTTCCTTTGTGACCGACCATCCTTGCAGAATCGCAGCAGCTGGTACGTGCGAGGCAGAGTTATAATTCCGTGTTAAGAAGGAGGTTGCGAGCAATGAATAACATTGTTTTGGTCCACGGCGGCTTTGTGGATGGCGCTGGCTGGGAGAGCGTCTACAACACGTTGAAGAAGGACGGTTACCATGTCAGCATCGTCCAGAATCCTACAATATCGCTTAAGGACGACGTCGCGGCTACAAAGCGCATTCTTGCAGCGCAGGACGAGCCTGCAATTCTCGTCGGCCACTCCTATGGAGGAGCGGTGATCACCGAAGCGGGAAACGATCCCAAGGTTGCAGGGCTCGTGTATATCGCCGCCTTTGCACCGGAGAAGGGCGAGTCGGTGGCGACGCTTATTAAAGATCCGCCGCCCGGCGCACCCGTGCCGCCAATACTTCCGCCGCAGGATGGCTATTTGTTTCTCGACAGGGCGAAGTTCGCCGCCTCCTTCGCGGCCGACGTGGACGCAGAGAAAGCCGGGTTCATGGCAGACTCCCAAGTGCCATGGGGCTTGGAAGCCCTCGGCGGCACGATCAGCGAACCGGCGTGGAAATCCAAACCAAGCTGGTACCTGATCACTACCGACGACAAGATGATCCCACCTGATGCCCAACGTGCAATGTCCAAGCGGGCGGGATCTACCGTCGTTGAGGTCAAGGGTAGCCACTCAATTTACGTGTCACAACCCAAGGCGGTCGCAGCTCTTATCGAACAGGCCGCCAAGAGTGTGAAGGTCTCTGCGGCCGCTTAGAACCCTGGGGGATTGTCGCTCGATACTACCCGGGTTTCACGGGGTGAGGTCCGGCCAGGCAGTTCGGGAGCACTGCCTGGGTCGTGTGGATTAATGACGGGAAGTCTCGTTTGCCTGTCAGCTGCAACTGACTAAGGATTTCTCTTCGGCTTTGGAGCAAGAACGCTCTGCAGAAAATCTACCGCTTGCGCCACTGCTGCGCGGGTCGGCGCAGCCTCGGCCAGTGCGTTTAGCATCAAGAAGTCGTGAATGGTCGCGTTGTACCGCGTTGTCGCAACTTCGACTCCAGCCTCGATCAGCTTGCGGCCATAGGCCTCGCCTTCATCGCGCAACACGTCATTCTCGGCCGTGATGATGAGCGCGCGCGGCAAGCCAGTGAGTTGCTCCCGCGATGCCAGCAACGGAGAAGCGGTAGGATCCTTGCGCTTGTCGTGATCGGGAAGATACTGGTCCCAGAACCACTGCATCGCCCGCCTGGTAAGCCATGGGCCATCGGCGAACTGTTTGTAGGAGCCGCTCTCAAAATCGGCATTCGTGACAGGATAGAAAAGGATCTGACCCGCTATTGCAGGACCAGACCTTTGCTTTGTAAGAAGCGACACGACCGTTGCCATGTTGCCGCCCACGCTGTCGCCAGCGACCGCAAGACGTGTCGCGTCAACGCCGAATTCTTGGGCGTGCTCTGAGACATAGCAGGTCGCCGCATACGCTTCTTCGACTGCAACTGGATAACGGTGCTCAGGCGCTCGGTCGTAATCAACGAATACGACGGTCGCGTTGGCACCCACTGCCAACTCCCTCACCAAGCGATCGTGAGTTGTCGCGTCGCCCATGACCCAGCCGGCACCGTGGAAGTAGATGATGACAGGACCTCGATCTATGTCATTGGCATGTTCAGGACGGATAGTGCGGAGACGAAGAGCGTACGGACCTGAGACCACATTCCAGTCCTTGACATGAGCGTCTGGCTTGCGGGCGAAACCCGACTGTGCCCGCAATAGGACACTGCGCGCCTCGTCTGGCGTCAGGGTGTAGATCGGCGGTCCGCTTTCCGCCGCAAGCTGGTCGAGAAAATCCTGGTTGACGCGGTCCAAAATTGGAATTTCTTGAGGCGCTCGCTGACGGCTTGCATTATCGAAGTCTCCGCTTTTTGTTTCCTTAGTGACGGCCATTACGGGTTACCAATTCCATTAAAGAGCCTCATGCGCGAGCGAACTACCTGCTTCACCGACTCCACTGCGAACGGTAGGATCTTTTAAGGGACGACCTCATCGGGCTGTTTGGCCAGGGCGTCCTCTAAACCATGTCTCCATGCCACGCGCAATTCAGTGTTGATGTGGACGACGTTGATCCCCGCGGCGATCGCCTTGCGCAAATCTTCATCGTCAATTCCCGATCCGCCATGCAGAGTAAGCAGGACCCGTGCCGCGCTCTTAATTTGAGCGATTCTTCGGATATCTAAACGCTTCCTCGTTTCGCCTTGCACCATGCTCTTCAGCATGCCGTGCATGTTGCCCACGGCTGGAGCCAGTATGTCGATTCCGGTGGACTCGACATATTGTTTCGCTTCCACAGGACTGGTTAGTCCCTTCAACAGGTCCGTAGCCTCTTCATGTATTTCAGGGCCGGTTCCGATGTCGCCGAGCTCTCCTTCAACGAGGATCGCAGGATTGATTGTCTTGAGGGCTTCGACTGCCTCTTTGGTTTGGCGCACGTTTTGCTCGAACGGCAGTGCGGAAACGTCGAAGACGATCGCGTCAAAACCGGCCCTGGCTGCTTCTTCGGCCTCCAGGAGGGAGTGGGTATGATCTGCGTTAAGGAAGATCGGGAAGTCGAATTGCTCCCGCAAACTCCGCACAAGGGCCGCAATCTGACGGACTCCTATAAACTTGCGCTCCTGCTCGGACGCACCAACCAGGACCGGGACATTCAGATCTTGCGCGGCGGCGAACACAGCCTTCAATAAGACCAAATCAGCGATGTTGAAATGGCCGATTGCCACTCCGTTTTTCTGCGCCTGCTCCAAAACTTCCCGTAAGACGTACATGTGGAGGTCCTTCCTTAAGTCCTCGCAGCGGAGTGATCGAATCACATGATCGATCCTTGAGAACCAGCCCTCGGCAACGGCAGCGCTCCGCATTTTCACGTCAAGCGATCCTGCGAGTATGCACATCGTCATGAGGCTGTGAGTCACTTTGCGAAGGCGGTATGTCCACACGAGAGCATCCCGGTAGACTCAACACAAAATCCGCACCGAATGCCTGGAACGGAGTAACTAGGCCAAGTGGAGCCGGCAGCGAAGTGATTCTGGACGAGATTTCCAGGGCGCTGTTCGCCGCGAAGTCGTAGGCATCTGGGGTAGTTAAAATTG
>Ga0209648_10000305_pt1 | contig 36348 bp, 34 predicted proteins | sample GraSoi2013_115cm_FD_185830 | JGI IMG/M metagenome (GOLD analysis project Ga0209648, IMG submission 185830) | Grasslands soil microbial communities from the Angelo Coastal Reserve, California, USA - Sample 9_17_2013_115cm (SPAdes) (version 2) | ecosystem: Environmental > Terrestrial > Soil >...
ATTCGGGGTCTGGTGCTTCAGGATCGCTAGGTACACCGCGGCTGCTGCCAGGGTCAGCATGGATACAACAAAGACCTTTCCCGCCAGCACATGGCGGGGAGAACCTTTGCGGAAAGACATCGCCGCGGTCCCAGACAGCAACCCTAAGCTCCCCGCGCAAATATGAACAACCAGTATGGGCGAATAGGCCATTGGCCCTTCTTAGAGATATAAACGTGGACTGGTGCCCAAGTGTTTCACCCCACCACCACCGAACCCGCGGGATCAGGCTTCTATCTTTTTACTCTCACGGCAGAACACGATCATTGATGGTCGGAGCGCGGTCTGCCGCGGTGTAATGCATGACCCCGGATTCATCGCTGAAAAAGCTGCGCCTCCCGCCGGGGCAGGCCACCGCAAAAACAAAAAGGGCGAGTCGCGTGAAGCCGCAACTCGCCCTACAAACATCATACAACATCGCAGCCTTTTGCAAGACCTATTTCTTAGACATCCCAAAAAATCTTATGACCGGAGCCAGTCTCCGACTATCTAACCTTGTTGCGGAGACAAGGAGGAAAGAATGGTGGAGGTATTTGGGGCAACATCAACAACGGAAGACGTTTTATCCGGTGTGAATCTGCGCGGCAAGCGGATCCTCGTCACGGGCGTTTCGGCTGGGCTCGGCGTCGAGACTGCTCGCTCCCTTGCCGGGCACGGCGCCCATGTCGTGGGAGCGGCGCGAGATTTAACCAAGGCGGAAGCAGCGACCACCCAGGTACGAAAGGACGCTGCTGCCAATGGCGGAAGCTTCGAGATGGTCGCGCTCGATCTAGCCAGTCTTCGAAGCGTGCGCGACTGCGCTGACAAACTGCTAAAAAAGGGCGAACTCTTCGACGTGGTCATCGCAAATGCGGGCGTGATGGCCACTCCGTTTGGCCATACGACGGATGGCTTTGAGACACAGTTCGGCACCAATCACCTGGGCCACTTTGTTCTGGTCAACCGGATTGCTCCCCTTATCCGTGCAGGAGGACGGCTGATTAACCTGTCTTCTTCAGGTCACCGCTTCTCCAACGTCAGCCTTGAGGATCCAAACTTTGAGCGTACACCCTATGATCCCTTTGTTGCTTACGGCCGATCGAAAACGGCGAACATCCTCTTTGCCGTTGCCTTCGACGAGCGGCACCGGGCGAGTGGCATACGGGGGGCAGCCGCGCATCCGGGAGGCATCCGGACGGAGCTTGGCCGTCACGTGGACCCAGGCCACATCCAAAAGATGATCGACCAGATGAATCAGCAACTTTCAGCAGAGGGTAAGGCGCGTTTCCAGTGGAAGACCATTCCTCAAGGAGCCGCAACGTCCGTGTGGGCCGGCGTAGTCGCTACCGCTGACGAAATCGGAGGCCGCTATTGCGAGAATTGCCACGTCGGCAGTATCGTTCCCGACCACGCGACCATCAGCGCCATTAGCGAAGGAGTACGTGGTTATGCGCTTGATCCAAAGGCCGCCGCGGCACTCTGGAAGAAAAGTGAAGAACTGGTTGGAGAGACCTTTTAGCGATCGGATTCTAGTACTCTGTGCATACAGATTTGAAAGCACGCACGCGGACGACGCGCATGCGCTCGGTTTAGTGTGGTTATAGATTGCCACTCTCGGCCCTGCGACGGATCGCGCGCAGCCACATCACGCGAATTAGAGCACTGCCTGGATAGATCGTGCGCCAATACACGGCAAATTTCCTTTTTGTCGAAGCGTCCACCGCATAAATGCGCGTCTCGGTCGTCAAAAGTGTTTCACCATGGCCCGCATCCTCGACGCGAAAATTGATCGCTGCCAGCGCAAAGCCCGGCGCTTGCAGCGCTTTGAAATCCTCCGGCGTGAGCTTCTTCTCTTTGTTCGGCCGCCATCCGGGAGGAGCGACAACCAGCGTGCCCAGCACAATTTCAAGGTCCGGCTCTTCCGCGAGTTTCATGAAGCCCGAGCGCAAGGCAACACCGAGGATCGGTTCATTGGGCGGCGGATTTAGGATGGTCTCCGCCCCAGGCCGCCCAAATCGCCGGATCCACGTCAGCGTGTGGAACAATGTAATCTCATTGGCGGTCACATCGCGAATTGCCGCGAAAACGCGCTCACGCGGCGCGCGAATGCGAATGGAGTGAAATTCTGCGAACTGATATTCAGGCAAAAAGTCATCGAGAAGCGCCGTCCGAGCCGCAATTCTCTTTTCCGGCGCGGGTAAATTCACGCCGATCAAAAAGACAGCCACCCCGCACAGAAAAACGACAATTCCATATTGCCGGCTGGCGATGCCGATAAATGAGAGCGGGCGAACAACGGAAACACACCCCAGCAACATGGCGGCGAGGGACGCGTACACAAGAATCGTGCCGAGCAGATTCATGAAAGGAATCTTGGCGCTACAATTCGAACAATTCGCTCACGCGTTCGCTCTGCAAGAAAACCAGGGGACGCGCTAGAGCGCGCCCCTACAGGCGCCCCTAGAGCTTAAACAGTTCGCGCATGCGCTTGATTTGCGAGCGGCTGACGGGAATTTCGGTGTGCTTTTTGTCGTTCATTTTCAGCATGAAGGTGGAGTTGAACCACGGCACGACTTCCCTAATGTGATGAATGTTGACCAGATACGAGCGGTGCGGGCGCCAGAAGGAATCGGAATTCAGCGCTTCTTCCAAATCCTCGAGCGTGCGGTAATTCGAACTGCCCTCGACGTCGCGTGCCATCACGGAGATCGAACCACGCTCGACGAAAGCCCAGATCAAATCTTCGCCGTCCACGAGCAGCAATTTCTGCTGCGACTTCACCAGTATTTTCACCGGCGAGGAATTCTGCTTCGCCGCGCCCAATTGGTTGACCAATTGCTCGAGCCGGTCGGTAGCGGAAGTTTGCGTCTCGACCATTTTCCGCGCACGCGCGATCGCTTTCGCGATGCGCGCTTTGTCAAAAGGCTTCAAAACGTAATCCACGGCGTTCACATCGAATGCCTGAACCGCGAACTGGTCAAACGCCGTTGCAAAAACCACGTGCGGCATTTTCATTTTGCCCGCAACGATTTTTTTGAGCACCCCGAAGCCGTCCAGGCCGGGCATCTTGACGTCCAGAAAGACTAAGTCCGGGGAGTGTTCCTTGATGAGGGAAACGGCTTCCACGCCGTTTTTTCCTTGGCCGATCACATTGATGTCAGGAAAGCCCTTCAGAAGGAAGGCCAGTTCCTCGCGCGCAGGCTTCTCGTCATCGACAATGATGGTGTTGATTGACATGTTTTTTTCTGTGTTCTCGCTGTATGCGCCACAATCGAGAAGGACGCGCTAAAGTGCACCCTTCACGTCATCCACAGCGATGGTGTTGATTGACATTCCGTTAGCCAGGCCTCAGCCTGACCCTTTCACGGTGACCCAGTTGCCGAGTATAGGCGCACCGTGTCTCTGCAAGCAAACGGGACCTCCCATTTGGCCGCGGGGCGGGGAAATTCCCTTTTGCCGGTATCATGGGGGCTGGACGAAGGAAAATAGGACGAAAATATGCAGAAATCCGTAGATACGAGAACCAGGAGGACGGCGCAAGTCCTAAGCAGCACAATAATTTACAACGGGGCAGTCTTCGGGATTCGAAGGGACGAGGTCATCGAGCCGAGCGGTGTTCGAGCGACGCGCGAAGTCATCACGCATCCCGGTTCGGTGGTGGTCCTTCCGGTGCTCCCCGACGGGCGAATCCTGCTCATCGAGCAGTACCGCCACGCTACACGACAGTATTTATGGGAGTTAGTCGCCGGCCGCATGGAACCCGGCGAGACGCCTAAAGTGGCGGCGGCGCGCGAGTTAATCGAAGAAACCGGGTATCGGGCAAAGCGCTTTCGAGTGTTCCTGGACGTTTTCCCCACGCCGGGTTTTTTGGAAGAACGCATGTTCATCCTGCTCGCCGAGGGCTTGACCGCGGGGGAGGCAGAACCCGAAGAGGACGAGAAAATAGTTTCCCGCGCCTATAACCGCAAGGAACTAGAGGAGATGATCCGCGGGGGGAAACTTCGAGACGCCAAGTCGGTCGCCGGGATTCTCTACTATTTCCGGTTTCTCGCGCTGGCGAAGCCGTAAAGCCGGTGCGCGCATTAAATCGGTTTTGTGGCCAGATAAATAGAAATTTATCTTTGCTATAAATAAGAAAGGTCTATTGACTGGCACTTCGATTCTGATACACTCCGCGCGATTCGTATCTTTAACAGCGTTAGGGTTATTGGCCTGCGCTGCGGAGCGAAATCTCGATGTCCCCTGTCAGGAGGGAAGGCGAAGTGCAAGGAACCGTGAAGTGGTTTAACAATACCAAGGGGTATGGCTTCATCGGGCGCGATGATGGGCCAGACGTATTCGTACATTATTCCGCAATCGCAGGAGATGGTTATCGCACCTTGCAAGAAGGAGACCCGGTCGAATTCGAAATTGTGCAGGGACCGAAAGGTCCCCAAGCGGCCAACGTCTCAAAGGCGGGTGGCTGAAGCAATTAGCAATCATTTGGCCGGCAGGAAGCGCCCTCCTGTCGGCCTTTTTTATTTAATGTTCATTCGCGCGAAGGGGTACGGGTCATTGGGGTGTAATCGATTTCGCCAGCTCCGCCCGATAAATTGTGGGATGACTGGGTATTGCGGCGCCGATGCCGGCGCCTCCCGCCAAGCCAATCACGGCGCCTAGAGCGACCTCGGGGCCGCGTCCAATACCACATAAGTTGAACGAACCAGTCGAACTGGAGCATTGCGATGTTGCAACGCCAATTCCCGCCCCCGTTCCCGCGCCGGCGACTCCAAGGATAAAAGCGTTGCGGAGGCGATGGCTTTTGTCGAGCACCGTCACGCGCGCGACGTTTTCCTTGCGAATGCCGATGTCGTTTGATCCTTCGCGCATCTGAATGGCTTCGTCGGTGACGGTAGAGAAAGTTCCGACGTGCTTCTTCATGCCAGTTTCAACCAGTTCGATTTTTTCACCCGAGTGAAGACCGTACAGCGCCTTCCAATCGTCCTTCTTGTCCTGGGCACGGAGCGGGCATGGAATCAGAATCAGGAAACACGCCAACACTGCATAGCGCATATGGGGACCTCTCTTCTTCTTTACACACGAATTTACCAGAGATTTTAGTATTGACCTTGAGAACGTCAAAGATTGTGCGTACCAGCAAACAGGCTTCTGCTCTTGCTCTCGCAGGCCTTCGCAGGATTGTTCGGAGCCGAGTTCAGCACGAAGCTCTTCGCCATCGAGAAGTCCGGGGGAACAATGACGTTGCGGGCGACGGATGATGCAAATGGGATGAATGACCGGACTGGCATGCTTCCGGCAGCTTGCGAACTGGCCACGAAGCGTTGCCGCGGCTTGTCCCAACGCAAGGAGAGCAAGATTTCCTGACCCTCGGCGGAAGTTCCCAGAGAGGTTTTCCCGATGAACTGCCCACCCGCTTGAAGGAGAACCGATACACGGAACTCCTTCGAGCCGGCCACTCTTTCGAGCATCAGGAAGGCTTGCACTTCCAGGCGATGACTTGTGTCGTTCACTTTCAACGAGAACTCCTTCTGCCCCGAATTTGGGATAACGGGCGGTTGCGGCAATTGCCGTTCCGATGTTCGCCGCAACCGCCCAAAAACTCACCTATCGGGATGCGAAGCCGTTTCTACTGCAACGTCACAAGGACCTGGATTACGCCGGACCCTTTTTGCAAAGGTTCGAGCGCTTTTCCGACGACCGCGCCGAGCATACGGTCTCGGTCGGTTCCCTTCATGGCGTAGCCAGGAGTCGAAGAGGTCACCAGAAGGTCGCCTGCCATGATCGGGCCGTTTTCGGCCGTGGCTTTGCAAGGCACGATACCCACGACCGCGAGAGGAACTTCGTTGTTCGGTAATGCTTCATCTATGCGGTGGGTGCTGGCCACGACGCCGGGCTGCGTCGAGTAGATTCCCGCCACTAGCGTGGAGTAGGGAGTTTGCGATAGCGACAAGCGCCTCTCGCCGGACGCATCGATCACTAGCAGGTCGCCCGGAGCATAATTTTCGGTGCTGCCCTTTACAGCTACCGATTCTGCAAAATCAGCCCCGAAAGGCCGGAATCCGCCGTCAGCGAAAACTGTGCCACGGCCGTCCACTCTGAAAACAGGAACTTGAGGTTGGCCAACTCCGCCCACGATAATGTTTCCTGCGGCCACATTGGCAAACAGACCCGCGGTTGCATCATGGCTCCACGCCTGGCCGAATACACCAACGCTTCCGCCGCCGCTTGTCGCGTTCGAGACACCGAACACGCCGACAGCGAAAGTGTCGGTTGAACTAGTTGCACCCACAACTCCGTTTTGACCACCTTGGCCAAACACGCCAGTTCCATTGGGGCTAAAAGCCTCTCCATCCACCCCGATCGTGCTCCCCGTCGTGGCGACTGCCTTCCCGATCACCCCCCTGCCCTCTGGACTCTCGGCCGTGCCTAAAACACCCGCTCCTGAGCCGGTGATGCCATGCGCATCCCCGTACACACCATAATTGAAACCGCTGGTTCCAAATGATATGCCTTGCACTCCGCCGCCGCCTGATTGACCGTCCTCGACGTATTGGATTCCGACCAACCCGCGGGCGAAACCGCTGTGTACATCGCCGCGGACAGCGGCACAGAAATTGTTGACCTTGCATTGAGCGACCCCATACATGGAGCTAGGTCCACCACCAGACGCATTCACATCTCTGGTATCGAGAACCGTAAGTTTGCCATCAAGGAAAAAATCAATCGCCCCGGCGCCGACGCCTATGTTTCCATTGCTTTCGGCGATCACCGAGTCACCGATCGTTGAAGAACCGGTGAACTTGGGAACGGTGTTTGTGGTGCCGCTGCCAGTGACGGTCTGGGCATTTGCGCCCAGCGCGGCCAAACCAGCCATGACCAATAGAATGCAGATACGCTTCATTGTAAGCCTCCTGACGAATTCAGATTTTCGAATGTGGACCCTGCGTGAAGCCTAGGGAGCATTTCCGGTCCGGGCAAGCGACAAGGAGCGACAATCGCGCGAGCTGGAGAAGTGTCGTGCTTTGACGCGGCCTCGAAAGCGGATAGGTTTCACGCCGGGAGAGTTATGGCTGCAATTCTAAGCTGAGAAGTGAGATAAACAAGTGGTCTAAAAGATACTCGGCCGAATCCGGTGAGCCTCCTTTTTTGGAGAGCGTACATGGCCCTTAGACATCGCCCCATGCGGCGGGAGGATGTTGGGGAATGCATTGAAATCGTGAGGGTGCACCCCCTGCTCGGTCCACAATATGGAAGTGTTGTTGAGGATTTGGGATCCGTTTGGCGGAGTCTACTGGGGCGCGAGGCTTTTCGCGCCGTCGTGTTTGAAGATGCCAAGGACTCTCAGGCTCGAACGGTCGGAGTCGGCGTCGGCACCTTCGTTTCCGACGACTTTCTCCGGGGCCTGAAAACTCCGCCATTTATCTGGATTGGCCCAGAACTGACCAAGCGCATACTCTGCGGCAATTCTCCGCTACTTTCGGACAACCAGGTGCGGCAGGCCAACGCGAGGGGTGGTTTGAATCTACTGACCTGGGTCGGTGCCTTCAATGCCGACCACTTGCAGTCTGCGGAGGGTCTTGCGGCCATGATTGCTGCGTTTGTCGATGTGCACCGGGGCTTTCTTCTGAGGGAAATCATCGCACATGCAATGACCATGGAGAATCTGGAGGGCGCAATTCGCAGCGGAGGGTTGTTTTTCAGTCCTGTTGAAGGCCGGTATGTTGAATCCCTAGATAGGCCGTTGCAGGAAGTTTTCGCTGCGCCTTTTCTCATTGGCCTGACGCGGGAATTGGCGATGGCCCGGGTCGGCACGTGGATTGGCTCTCTTTTTGTGTACCAGCCGCCGCATTTCGGTTTCCGGCCGAGTGAGCAACGCCTGCTGCTCGCCGCGCTGCAAGGGAGAACAGACGAGGACCTCGCCAACACGCTGGGGATCTCGCTTTCTGCCGTGAAGAAGACTTGGCGCTCCATCTACGACCGGGTGGGCGCCCACAGTCCCGGACTCATTCCAGATAAGGTTCCGGAAGAATCAAACTCAGAACGCGGCAAAGAGAAGAAGCAGCGGCTGCTCGCTTACGTTCGCGAACATCCCGAAGAACTTCGTCCTGCGGTGATTTAATAGCTATAATCGCCCAGTATGGACAACAAACAGATTGCCCGCGTACTGCGCGAAACGGCGCAACTCCTCGAAATCGACGGCGCGATTATTGGCCGTTATCGCAGCTACGAGAAGGCCGCCGAATTGATCGACGGCTTGCCGGAATCCATCGAGCAACTGGTCAAGGAACCGGAAAAGCTGAAAGAGCTGCCGGGAATCGGCGATCGCATGGTCGAGCACCTGCAGGAAATCGTGAAGACGGGCGACTACGCGCTGCGGAAGAAGCTGCTGAAGAAATATCCGGCGACGGTTCTGGATTTGCTGCAACTGCAGTCACTGGGACCGAAGAAGGTGGCTTTCCTGTGGGCGAATTTCAAGGCGGCCACCGTGGCGGACGTGGAAAAACTGGCGAGAGATGAAAAACTGCGCGACTTGCCCGGGTTCGGGGAGAAAAGCGAACAAAACATTTTGAAGGCGGTGGAAGTCTTCAAGAAATCCACTGGACGATTCCACATTAATACTGGAGAAGACGCCGCGGCCGCGGTTATTGCGCACATTAAAAAGGCGGGAAAGGTCGTGGAATCGGTTACGCCGGCTGGCTCGTTGCGCCGCGGGAAAGAAACTGTTGGCGATCTCGATTTGCTGGTCACGCTTGCCGATGGGCACACTTCGCAGAAGCACGTGGACGCGCTGGCCAAGCACATCCTTGAATTTGCCGGCATCGATCAAACGCTGGCGCACGGAGAAAACAAAGTCAGCTTCACGCTGGAAAACGGATTACAGGTCGACGTTCGCTTGCTCGAAAAAGAAAACTTTGGCGCCGCACTGCTCTATTTTACGGGGTCAAAAGAGCACAACGTGGCGTTGCGAGGCCGCGCTAACGATATGGGGCTTACGCTGAATGAATATGCTTTGGCTACCTTGAAAGCGGAAAAGCGCGTGGCGGGGCGGACCGAAGAAGAGATTTATACCAAACTCAAGCTCGATTTCATCCCGCCGGAACTGCGCGAGAACACCGGCGAAATTGCCGCCGCCGAACACCACAAACTGCCACAGTTGGTCACCCTGAAGGACATGAAGGGCGACCTGCAGATGCACAGTACTGCGAGCGACGGCAAGAACTCGATTGAAGAAATGGCGGAAGCCGCCAGGGAACTTGGCCACCAGTACATCGCGATCACTGACCACTCTAAGGCGGTGACAGTGGCCAATGGGTTGGATGAAAAGCGCATGGCGGCGCACATCAAAAAAATTCGCGCCTTGAGCGAGAAGGATCTGGGCATCCGCGTTCTAGCAGGGGCGGAAGTCGACATCCTGAAAGACGGGTCGCTGGACTATTCGGACGAAATCCTGGCGCAACTCGAGGTGGTGGTCTGCTCCATCCACTCCTATTTTAACCTAGACCGCGCGGTGATGACGGAGCGCATGCTCGCTGCCATCGAAAACCCCTACACGCAGATCATCGCGCATCCTACAGGGCGCCTGCTGCTACGGCGCGACCCCATCGATTACGACATGGAAAAAGTGCTGGACGCTTGCGCCAAACACGGCGTGGCCATGGAGTGCAACTCCTATCCCGACCGCCTCGACCTGAAAGACGTCTACTTGCGCATGTGCAAGGAACGCGGCGTTAAAGTGGTCATCTCGACCGATTCCCACAACACAGGCAATCTCGCCTTCATCCGCTACGGTGTGACCATGGCGCGCCGCGGGTGGCTTGAGAAGCGGGACGTGATCAATACTCTGCCAATCGGCGAGTTCCTCGCTGCCCTGCGTGCCAAACCGGGCGTGGGAAAAGGCCGAAGCAAACACGCACGCTCGGCCTAAACTTCGCTGGCGATTGCCTTACCGTTCGTCATCCGAAGCGTTTGCCGAGGGCGGCAAATGCTTCGGGTTACCATGCTCGTCAACTACTAGTGATTTTGAACCTGGCGGTAAAACCTGCAGAGACTTCAAGAATTCGATGAGGGCGTTCTGCTGGTCCTGTGGGAGGGCATCGAATGCCATCCGCTGCGAGAGCGCCTCTCTGTTGTGAGCTTCCACAGCTTCCCTGGCGGTGGTGAATTTCCCGTGGTGCATAAACGCTCCGCCCTGGTTGTAGAAGCCCCAGAGCTTGCGGGTGATAAATTTGCAGTTCCCTGCAAAGAAACCTGGCGATCCCGCCGGCTGATTTTGGTCAAGCGGCTCGCATTCCGGATCGGTTGCGGGATTACTCGTGGCGCTGATGTCGTGCAGCTTGAGATCGGTGTATGCCGCGACCATAATCACGCCATGTTCGTTGGGACGCAGGCGCGGCTGCGGCAAGTGCATACTTGTCAGATCGACGGTCAGCGGCGGAGCCGTCAAGGGATAGTTTTCCGGTCCCACCTGCAGGTTTCCAGCGGGGTTATAGGGGTTCGGTTCGGAGTAGATCCATCCCCGGTGATCGAGCGGCAAGGCATCGACGTGACACGAGTTGCATTTAATCTGGTCGAACAGCCGCTCACCATTCAGAATCGCCAGCTCTCTATCTGGATCATCTGGAATCACCTGGCCCGGGACCGCCATGGTTGCCTGGAACATCGAAATCGCTGTGATATCGGCTACCGTTAGCTCATTAGCGAAGCCGTCTCCGTCCGCGTCGACGCCAAGCCCGAAGCGTTCCTCGGACTGCATGCCGTGGTGGTGGTTCATGGCGTTGTTGGTGAACTGACGGATGGAAACGACCGCCCCGGCCTGATGATAGGGAAGGATAATCAGGCTCGGGGGAGTTGTCCCACTGGTCTTGAGGCTCGGGGCAGGAAGACCGACCACCTGCGAGGTGTTCCAGGTGCCGTTAGCATTGTGCAAGAGCATTCCGAAGGACACGCCTTTGGTGAGTAGTTGGCTGCTGCCCCCAGGCGGCGTCGAAGCGGCGGTCGCCTGGAGATCGGCGGTCATCTGTCGGGCTACCATTTCAAGGAAGCCAGAGCCGTTCATGCCGATGGTTTTGCGGTCGTTCGTGGCGTTTTCCATAGTGACGAGCTTTCCGGATTCATCGACGGCGCCGCGAGTGGTCACGCCATCGGCGGGATCGAACGTCAAGTGATCAAAACGCTGCGCCAAGACGAAGACTTCCGTCACGCGGTCGCCGCCAGCTCCTGAGACGGGCGCATTGTGACAGCCCGAACATGCATTTGCTTCGGGCGAGGAGATACGGTCGAAATTCCTGGGAAACACGAGGGGTGAGGCTGGATCCGAGACGGGAGCGCCCGTCCCTTTTGACAAAGGACGGCCCGCGCCTTCCTGGATTGTGAACTTGGCATCGAAGAGCTGCGCGCCGTAGCGGATCAATTGGCTCACAGGCCTGTTGAATTCTTCGCCGTCCTGCAGGTGGGTGGGTATTGCCACTTCCTTCCCGATTTGTGAATCCGGGTTTTGGGCCCAGGCCACCATCGCGACTAGAAACGGAGTCAGAAAAACAAGCCACCTGCCGTTTTGACGGAAAGTCTTGCTCATAGCGCCCTCCTGGGTCTTTCCTAAGCCCTGACGAGGCACAGGAATTTACACAAGCGGCGAGCGGGGATTGTTGTTCGTTCGCTGCGATTCTTATGTTGTATCTCTCTCTACGCTTCCGCGCGAAAAAACCTTGAAAAGATCAGCAGGGCGTTAGGGGCTTGAAGAAAGAGCCGTTACTTTCCCTGCCAATCTGAGCGTAGTTGACGGTGGTTGTTGCCGGGTCCGAAACGAACCGGAAGCCATGCCCGGTGCTCTGGGGTGTAGTCGCGGTAACGGCTATGGTCACATTTCCGATCTGGTAGAAGTCACCCATAAAGTGGTTGGTGCAGTCTACAATCCCGAGGAAGGGCTTTGTCACACCGCTCCACTTGATGTCAACCGAATCGATCCTCCCACTCACAAAACCAAGTGGGCGGTCCGGGCTGCCGCTGTTCGCAACGGTAAAGGCGTCAAACACCGCACAGATGTTCTCGGCGTGAAATTCGGCGGTGCCTCCGTGCACGTCCACCTCACCGCTGCCGTCCGGCACCGGCGTTGTCCAGAAGAGCAGGCTCTGAGCGACGCCGGCGTCATAGGAGTGATCACGCCCCGAGCCCGACGGGCTCGTGGAGTCAAGTCATATGAACGTCAGCGTACCCTCCCGCTCGATCCCGTCAACAGCCACAAATGCGCCTTTGAAGAATCGCCAGTCGGTGTGGAACGTGTACGGAGTGCTATCACCGGTGTTCAGGTCCGTCCCGGTGCCAGCGAAGTTCAGGTCAGCATTGGCAACAACCCCTTTGAAGTCCGTGATAGTGGAAGGATCAAAGCCAGCATTGGGAGCATGCGGATCGGATGGATTGCCCCCAGGCGGCCCGGGGAAAAAGAAGTGATTGTGGTTAGCGCCGGTCATGTGAGGGATGGGCCGGGCAAGGGCCTTGCACTTGCGGCGGTCTCCTTCATCGTCGTCGTCCGCACGCGCCGACAATCGCAGTCCAGAGCCGAGCAACAAACCAGCTCCGGCGGCGGTTCCTGCCGCCCCGCGAATGAGATTGCGCCGGGTTAGCCATTTCTCCTGAAGCTTTTTCCACGAAATAGACTTTTCGTCATTCATTGACGTTCTCCTTCGAGTCGCTGGCAATGCACACGCGGGGAGTGTGATCACCTATGAGTGATGGCCCGGGGTCCCAAACATATCCGTCGAGAAACCATGAGAAAGAACACGAAAACAGGGAGAGTGCGGCAACTTTGCGCCCGTCAGTTCAGATTTGTCAAGCATGAAATCAAGTAATGAGAGTACTCAAGCCAAGAGAGACGCGGAACGGAGTCTCGTGAAATCTGAACTATAATCAGTGGGAACATTTCTTCGGGTGACGTCGTACCTATGGATAGAACGGCATCCTACGGAGGGTATTGGACATGAACTTGCTTCCCTACCGCCCGGCCGCTGTCCGGCTGGGAATCGCCTGCACAGCGCTGTTGGCTGCTTCCGCGACCGCCGCCCGCGCTGAAGAAGTCACCAAGTCCTTTACCGTGTCTGGGCGCGCCAATGTGCGCGTGGAAACGAATGATGGAGGCGTACGGGTCACCACAGGTGACGCGAAACAGGTTGAATTTCGCGTCCAATACCGCGGCTATCAGCTGGGTAAGGACCTTCGCGTCGACGCCCACCAAGACGGGGACAAAGTCCAACTGACAGCGCGCGTTACCGGCCATTGGGGATTCTCATGGGGCCATGATTCGCGCGCTTTGCAAATAGAAGTCCGCATGCCTCGCGAAGCCGATTTACAGGTGGAAACCGGTGACGGGTCCGTGCAGGCTGAATCCATCAGTGGGACGGTGAACGTGCATACCGGCGACGGGTCGGTGAAAGCCAACTCATTGAGCGGGACGATTGATCTGCACACCAACGACGGCAGCATTACGGTCGAAAACCTCAAAGGTGATATACGCTTGCGGACTGGAGACGGCTCAATTGAGGCGCATGAACTCGATGGGAAGGTGGAGGCTGATTCGGGCGATGGGCATATCCGGATCGCCGGGCGTTTCGACGCGCTCAATGTGAAGACGGGGGACGGCAGTGTGGACACGCGCGTCCTGCCGGGTTCCAAGATGGTGACGAGCTGGACGATCCGGACCGGTGACGGCAGCGTGGACCTGGTGCTCCCTGCCGACTTTCAGACGAATATTGACGCCAGCACCGGCGATGGCCATATCAGCTTGGGGATTCCCGTGACGGTAGAAGGAACCTTCAGCAACTCGCAGATCCACGGCAAGATGAATGGCGGCGGCCAGCCTCTGACGATTCATACAGGAGACGGTTCCATTCGGCTGAGCAAGAGCTGAAGAACGCCCCGAAGGGGAAATTGGAGCATGCTTCTCGATCTAGTTCCAGTACTCGGGTTGGCATGTATTGCAGCCAACAGTTGTCTGCTTTTGGCGACTTCCCTGCACACTTCGTGGATTTCAAGTCATTGAAAACACGAGATGTACCTTTGGCGGCCGACTTGCAATCTAATATGGAGAACTTCAGGAGATTGAAGTGATCCTCTATGCCCTGGTCGCCGCAGTCCTGCTCCTTGTAGCGATCGCGTTTATCAGCTCCATCGATTTCTCGAACACCCGGCGCCATTGATCCTTATTCCTTATTCTTCGGTCCGCATCCGGCTTCCGCACTCAGGAATTATCACAAGAACTCTTTCCGTCGATGGCTGTGGTGAAGCATAATCGCAGCCAGTTGACATCCTGAGGTTTAACAAATCATTCATAGCGCAATGCAACGATGGGATCTACGCAAGTGGCGCGACGCGCGGGGATGAAGCAGGCCCCCAGAGCGACAATCGCCAGCAAGGCTGCGACACCAGCAAACGTGAGCGGGTCAGTGGCACTGACCGCGAAAAGAAGCGTAGCCAAGAGCCGCGACAAAGCGAGTGCGGCGAGAACGCCGATAGCCACGCCTAGAAGTGTAAGACGCGTCCCCTGCGCAAGCACGAGGCGCAGGACATCGCGGCGCTGAGCTCCCAGCGCGATGCGAATGCCGAGTTCCTGGGTGCGCTGCGCGACGCTGTAGGCTATCAGGCCATAGATGCCAACCGAGGCGAGCACCAAAGCGACCACGGAGAAAATGCCAAGAAGAAGCATAGTGAAACGCGAGCGGGAAAGAGAGTCCGCGAGAAGCTGGTCCATTGTGGCGACGGCGGCCGTGGGCAGTTCCGGATCCATCTGCTGTAGTTCATTGCGGATAGTGGAGACTAGGGCCAGAGGATCGGTCGAGGTGCGCACGAGAATCGTCATTCCGGACATGACGAGCTCAGGGTGGGGCCAATAAACCGTGGGTTCGGGCGCCGTGTCGAGTCCGATTTGGTGGACGTCCCCAACCACGCCGATGATTTCAGATGGCTGGCTCTCAGCCTCCGCATCGCTCTTCATGTAGATGACGGCCTTCTGGCCCAGCGGATTGACCGCGCGCAGATATTTGTCCGCGAAAGCCTGACTGATGACCGTCACGTGCTTTTCCTGGGCCAGTTCTTGCGCGTTGAAAAGACGGCCGGCACGCAGGGGAATATTCATGGTGGAGAAATAGTCCTGCCCGACAACGCCGACGTTGGCGACGGGAAGATCCCCGAGCGATTGCTGCGGCTGGCTGAGAATGTGGACGCCGGTGGCAGCGCCCAGCCCGGTCAGCGGCGGAAAGCTTTCCATACTGGCGGAGCGGACACCCGGGATGACGCGGATTCTTGCGAGAAGCTGCTGGAAAAATGCGATGCACGACAGGTCTTTACCGTATTTGGACTGGGGAAGCGTGATTTTGAAGGTCAAGAGGTGGTTGGCATTAAATCCTGGATCGACGCCAATCAGGCGGACAAAACTGCGAATCAGCAAACCGGAGCCGGCAAGCAGAACGAGGGCCAGACCCAACTGTGCCACTACGAAGGCATTGCGCGCGAAGGCGCGGCGGTTCGCAGAGGAGCCGCGACCTCCCTCCTTTAGCGTTTCCGAGATGCGTGAATGTGACGAGATGTAGGAAGGAAGAAAGCCAAAGAGCAAACCGGCGACCAGCGTCGCGGCGATGGCAAAACCAAGAACAGGAAGATCCATCGAAATGGCATGCAGGTCGAGGAGATTTCTGGGGCTTGCAGCTAGAAGGGCGTTGGTACCCCAGACGGCGAGCGCGACGCCAATTCCGCCGCCGATCAGAGCAAGAAGTAAGCTTTCCATCAGCAACTGCCGTGCGATTCGCCAGCGACTCGCGCCAATGGCGGTGCGAATAGCCATTTCGCGCTCACGACTGGCAGCCCGCGCCAGAAGCAGGCTGGAGACGTTTGCACAGGCGATCATCAAAACAAACGCAACCGCACCGAAAAGAACGAGCAAGGCTGGACGCAGATCGCCAGAGATTTGGTCACGCAAAGAGACAACGTTGACTCCCCAGTGTCCATCAGAATCGGGATACTCCTGCTCCAGCTGGGCGGCGATGGCGCTCATCTCGCTCTGCGCCTGCGAAGCGGTAACACCGGGCCTCAGACGCGCAGCCACGGTCATGAAGCGCCCCATTTGTTTGTGATCGTGAAATGCCTGAGGAAAGACAAAAGGAGACCACACTTGAGGCTTTGCGCCTGTGAGGGAGCCATCCTTGATGAACCAATTGAAATTCTGAGGCGTGACGCCGACCACGGTTTGCGGATGTCCATTGAGAAGGATGGATTTGCCGACAATGGCTAGATCGCCGGCAAAACGCTCTTTCCAAAGGCCATATCCGAGAATGACGACGTTGTCGTGGCCCGGCTGGCCGTTTTCGGGAGCAAAGCCAGGCCCAAGGATGGGGTTGACTCCAAGCAAAGAAAAGAAATTCGCGGACACAGCCTGGACGACAACTTCTTCGGGTTCGCGATTTCCGGTGAGATTCTCGCGCTCGTCGAAGATGAAAGCCATGCTCGAGAAAACGGTGTTCCGTGTTTGCCAGTCGAGAAAGTTCGGCGGAGACACGGTGTTGTGTGGATTAGGGTGCTGGGAACTGCTCTCCCAAACCATCACCAAGTTGTCCGGATCGTGGTAGGGCAAAGGGCGAATGAGAACGGAATTGACCACGGAGAAAATCGCGGTGTTGGCGCCGATGCCGAGGGCCAGAGTAAGGACAGCGACTGTGGTGAAGCCGGGACTGCGCTGAAGCATGCGGAGCGCATAACGAAAATCGCGCACACATTCGTCGACCCAACTGATGATATCTATAGTGCGCGTGTCTTCCTTGAGGAGGGTGGTGTTGCCAAAGCGTTTCTGGGCATCATAACCTGCTTCTTCCGAGGTCATCCCAGCGGCCAAGTTGTCGGCAGCACGCATTTCGATGTGAGAACGGAGCTCGTCGCCCAGCTCACGGTCCAATCGTTCCCTTCTTAACATGCTCCTTAGGCGCGCAATCAACGACATGTTGCACCTCCCTTTCACGCGAATTGAAGAACCTGGGCGACAGACTTGGTGAGGCGCTCCCAATTCTTTTCTTCCTCGGCAAGCTGCTTGCGGCCGCTGGAAGTGAGCCGGTAGTAGCGAGCGCGACGCTTGTTCTGTGAGGCGCCCCATTCGGCGCTGACCCAGCCGTCCTGTTCCATACGGTGAAGCGCGGGATAAAGTGAGCCTTCCTCGACGCGAAGGAACTCCTTTGAAACGGACTGGATATGAAGGGTGATCCCGTAACCGTGCATAGGACCCCGAGTGAGCGTCTTGAGAACGAGCAGAGCGAGGGTGCCCTGGAGAAGGTCGTTTTTGGGCTTATTCAAGGCTGCTCCTATAGATAGCTATAGGTACTGACGGCGCAACAGCCAAAACGTTTCACTGAGAGTCGAATTAAAGAGGGCGCGGTTGCGGATTAGCCCGCTCGTCCCATTCTTAGGCCCATCCGTCCCGGATGTGTTGCGCCTGAGAGTCCGTTTGCGCTATTCCTTCTGCATGAAAACCTCAACGCTGTCCCTTGCCTTCCTGATCTCGGTTCCCATCTTGCTGTTGCTTGGGCTGGCCCCCGATGCGCTTGCCCAATCCAAGCCGGATGCCGGCTGGCCGAACTATGGCAACGATGGCGGGGGCACGCGCTATTCGCCGGCAACGCAGATCGATCGCGGCAACGTCGGACAACTCAGGATGGCGTGGACCTACCGCACGGGGGCGCTGCCTCATGACGAGGAGCTCGACAAGAAAGCCGCGTTTGAGGCTACGCCTATCCTGTTCGATGGAAAACTCTTTCTGAGCACGGCGTACGACCACGTGATCGCGTTGAATCCGGAGACGGGCGCGAAGATTTGGGAATTTGATCCCAAGCTGGAGCTTCCCTACGGCTCGTCGGAAGTCACGTCGCGTGGAGTATCGGCATGGCGAGAACCGCGCGCACAGGCCGGCAAAGCGTGCGCGCTGCGGATCTTCATCGGCACACTCGACGCGCGTCTGATCGCCCTGGACGGAGCCACGGGAAAAGCTTGCCGCGACTTCGGAACGGACGGCGAAATTGATCTGACGAACGAGGTAAAACTGCGCGACCCGGGCGACTACCAAGTGACTTCCGCACCTGCCATTTTCAAAGACCTGGTCATCACTGGCTCCTCAATGGGCGACAATCGCGCCGTCACCGTCGAACGCGGAATCGTTCGCGCGTTTGACGTGCGCTCGGGCAATCTCCGCTGGACTTGGGATCCCATTGCGCCCTGGGCTTATCAGAATGCGCCGCGCACTGGCGCAGGCAACGCTTGGTCGACGATCTCTGTGGACGCCGAGCGCGATCTCGTTTTCATCCCAACCGGCAGCGCCAGTCCCGATTATTACGGCGGCATCCGAAAGGGCGACAACAAGTGGGCCAACTCCGTGGTGGCGCTCCGCGCTAGTACGGGAGAATTTGTGTGGGGCTTCCAGGTGGTTCACCACGACATCTGGGATTACGACGTAGCCTCGCAGCCTACGCTTTTCGCTTGGAAAGATGGCACGCCGGCCATTGCCATCGCAACAAAAATGGGACGGGTGTTTGTGCTCAATCGACTCACTGGCGCGCCGCTCTTCCCTGTTGAAGAACGCGCTGTGCCGAAGAGTGATATTCCTGGCGAAGAGGCCTGGCCTACGCAGCCAGCTTCGACTATCTCTTTGGTTCCGGAGAAATTGTCGCCCGAGGATGCTTGGGGGAAAGATGCGCAGGAGAAGCAATGGTGCGCAGAGAAAATCAAAGCCGCGCGCTACGGAGAGATTTTCACTCCGCCGAGTCTGCAGGGCACGCTGGTCTACCCCAGCAACGTCGGAGGAGTGAACTGGGGTAGCGCGGCGTACGACGCGCAGCGGCACCTGCTTTTCGTGGACGCCAACCGTTTGCCGATTTTCGTGAAGCTGATTCCGAGGGACGAACTGGCCGAGGCGCGCAAGAACGCAAGCGATTCGGACCGGCTGCACGGGGAATTCGCGCGGCAAACGGGCGCACCGTTCGCAATGTTCCGCACGCCCTTGTTGGCTCCCAGCGGTCTTCCCTGCAATGCGCCGCCATGGGGAACGGTTGCCGCCGTCGATCTTTTCTCTGGGAATAAAGTGTGGGATGTGCCTCTGGGAAGCTTTATTCCAGGAATGAACACGGGAACGATCACGCTTGGTGGACCGATGGCGAGCGCGGGCGGCCTGGTTTTCACTGCCGCCGCGATGGACAACTACTTGCGCGCTTTCGACACCGACACCGGAAAAGAGCTCTGGAAATACGAGCTTCCTGCCGGTGGCCAGGCCACTCCGATGACTTACACCGTCAACGGCAAACAGTACGTGGTCATTGCGGCCGGCGGCCACGGCAAACTCGGCACAAAGCAAGGCGACTACGTGATCGCTTTCACGCTTCCCTGACGAAGTGGAAGGAACGAAACATTTTAAAGTTCCAGCGTCACTACCATTGCGCAAATGAACGCCACCGCTGTTCGGTAGCCGCTTTTCCCCAATCAAAAGTAAAGCTTCCTCACGAATGAAGAGATGGCGGCAGATTCTTTGCCGCTGATTGACTCCGTTCAGGATGCTGGCTATTATCCCGGCACATTTCCTGTTCCTTGATTTCTCTCAGCCTTCGGACATCTTGTAAATCCAGGCTGCCAGAGAACTCAGGCCGATCCCGGATTCGCATGAAAGGGTGAGCGCCATGGATCTGAATAAAGCCGTCCTGTACGGACAGTTGGTAAATGAAGCCTACAAAGTTCCTACCTCCGATCTGAAAAATAGAGCCGGTACGACGGTGACCGCCGAGCGTGGTTCGAACAAGACAACCTATGAAGTCGTTTCGTCGATTTACGCGAATGATCTGGCGACCGACGCTTCCAAGAGAAAGGGGCCGACCCAAGCGGTTTCGATTGGGCTCCTGCTCTGGCAAGCCACAACAGGAGAAGCCGTAATCGCCATCCGCGGAACGGTAGGGCTCCTCGAATGGTTTCAGGATGCCAAATTCAACACGGAAAAGTGTCCCTTCCTCGCTGGAGCGGGCGAAACGGAAGATGGTTTCACCGACATGTACAAATCGTTTGCGGTAAGCGCGCCTGGCGGGTCATCGGTGACAGCTTCGCTGGCGACGATTTTTGGGACCAAGCAAGTGAATTCCCTGACGATCTGCGGACACAGCCTGGGGGGCGCGCTAGCAACGTTGCAGGCATTGGATGCCGCCGCAAATAGTAAGTTCAAGAATCCCGCCGTTTACACCTATGCCAGCCCGCGAACGGGCGATTCGCAGTTCGCGAGCACATACAACCGTTTGGTCCGGGATACCTATCGCATTGCGAACCGGGTTGATCTCGTGCCGAAGTTACCCCTTCCTCCTCCCTACGATCATGTTCGGGGAGTACACAAACTCACTGCGCTCAAGCTCTTTCCCCCCGCGGTTCTGGTCGAGCCCAATCCGGTCTGCGAACACGTGTTGGAGACGTACCTGCATCTATTGTCCATGCGCGCAGGGGGAGACGTGCTGCCGCTGCGAAAGGGATGTGATACTCCTGGGGGCCTGATTAAGCTTTGGAAGCATGTCGAGATAGAATTTCGGAGTGTCGGGCAATTGGCCGAGGAGTTTCGCAAGGGCGCAGGGTCACTCTTGGGGGGCAACGCTTAGGCGGGCTTGCACGAGGAAGCCCAAGAGTTTTAGTTTTCGGGCGGTCGGACGAAGCTAAACTGGAAGAATGCCACCAACTCGAAAACACGGCCGCGGCCTGCGTCTGATTGCCGCCTTCAAACTATTGAAAGGCTTGGCGCTGCTCGCGTTGGGAATTGGCGCGCTCAAACTTCTCCACAAGGACGTCGAAGCCATTGTGGTGCACTGGATCAACGTTTTTCAGGTTGATCCGCACAGCCATTATATGACCTTGCTGCTGGCGAAGTTGTCGAGGTTGGATGACCGGCGCCTGAAAGAACTGAGCGCAGGGACGTTCATTTATTCGGCTATTTTTCTGACGGAGGGCGTTGGCCTGGCGCTGGCAAAACGCTGGGCGGAATATCTCACCATTATCAGCACCGCTTCCCTGCTGCCGCTGGAAGGCTACGAACTTGCCAAACATGCCAGCATTGGCAAAGGGTTGGCACTGGTAGTCAACCTCGCCGTAGTTGTCTACCTGATTTTGGAGCTACGCCGCTTTCCCAAGCACTCCTGACGGTCCCATTCTCAGCCATTTATTCGTGTGGCATGAAACGAAAATCAAATTTGCTGCACTATCGAACAGGCCCTGACTTAACGGTTTGAGTGTTCTTACAAGGCAATTGAAGGTCACCGGAAAACTTCTTTGAGGATTCCAGAGGGAGGATACTGTGAAAATCACACTCAAGCGAGCCGCGATGTGGATCCTGTTGTTGGGGTTATGCCCGAGTTTTACCTGGGCCCAGCAGGCCACCACAAAACGTGCTGTTGTCGTTCGGCGTGATCCGTCGAGATCGGCCCCCATCATTGCACATCTCGCCAAAGGCGACAGGCTGATGTTGGTGCAGATGACCGCGGACAGCGGCTATTATCATGTTAAGACAGAACACGACCAGATCGGCTGGGTCTTGGCGAATTATGTAAGCCTTTCGCAGGCTCCGCCGCCACCACCACCTCCACCACCCCCACCGCCGCCTCCCACAACGACAGATACCGGCTGCGATGACAGCTTGTGGAACCACGTCTACCATTCCTTCCGGCTGATAGTGCATCAACAGTGTCTCGCTGTGACGGGAACGATTGTGGATGCGTCTGCTGGCCGAGAGCCGGATGGCGTCCGCCATGAAGCGGACGGAGATACCCACGGCTGGCTGAAACCGGATCCCCAGTTCCAGAACCTGCTGAACGCCGGAAATCAGAAAGACGAGGGCGGAAATCTGGTATTCGAAATTATATGCAGGTTTCCGGTGACGCAGGCCGACGCCAAGACGGCGTGCGCAAATTACACCGATAAAGTGACGCTTCCGCCCGTGGGTTCGCACGTTCGTATTCTGGGAGTCTACGTGCAAGACACATTCCACGGCCAGTGGATGGAGATCCATCCCGTCACAAGCATTACTGTTCAATAAGAAGGCGCGGCTTAGCGCACAGCTTCGGGCGGACTCTTAAGGAATCGTCAGCGCATTTCCTTCACGCACGGCTGCAGCTGTCTCATTGCCCTGATAACGATAGACCACAATCAGGACTTTGTCGGCGCCAATGGCAGGGTCGCCACCCAAGGCGCTGTTGGTCACAACGAAACTGAGTGTTCTTTCACGGACCCTGCTGCGCAGCAAGTCTGTCACGTTCACGGTGTGTCCCTGAACCCCGTAGTAGGCACGGATGATGCGGAGGCCGGAGGCATCCTCGCGCTCGCCGTAGCCCAGGGGGCGGTCATCCCAATCGTCGCGGCGGACCATGAACATGCGCGCTTCCACGAAGGCGCCCTCGTTGAAGTTGAATTCGCGTTCCTCGTTGCGGCGATTTCTTGCGAAGATGCGCAGCGACTTGTCTTTCCCGACCGCAGGGTCGCCGCCCATGGTTTGGTTGTTCACCACGACTCGGCCATTCACGCCGCCGCGCCCGACGAGGTCTTTGAGAATATCGGTGACATCAGTGCGCTGATTCCTGAAACCGTAATCAGCTCGCAGTATCTGCCAGCCTTCTTCCTGAGCACGCGATCCCGTGCTGAAAATAGCCGCGCCAACCGCGAGGACAGCTACGGCGAGGACGAAGTATATAGATCGATTCGAAAGCTTCATTCCAGGACTCCTTCAGGGCGAAGGCCCTGCGTTGGATTTCTCTCACTCTAACCCGGATAGCGGCTCCCGTTGACGACAAATCAAGTGGGAATTGTCCTGAACGTCTATAGCGCGGCGGCGAAATGATTTTTTGCGGCCTCGATTTGCAAATCTTTGCCGCATCCCTCATTATTATTTGTTTGTCTGGGGACGCGGCACGCTTCCGCTGCGGCATTTCTTGTCCTAAGTTCATTTTTTCTGTCGATCGTCTTGCGATCGTCCAATAAAAAGGAGTTGCATGGAAAAGCCTTCCAAAATCGCGCCCGCCAAGGGGAAGCTCGGAGTTTTGCTGCCGGGCATGGGCGCCGTCAGCACCACGTTCATGGCCGGAGTGGAGCTTGTCCGCAAGGGCAAGTCGCAGCCGGTGGGATCGCTCACGCAGATGGGCACGATTCGCCTAGGCAAGCGCACCGAGGGGCGGTCGCCGCTGATCAATAAATTTGTCCCGCTAGCCGAGCTGAGGGACCTCACCTTTGGCGGCTGGGATATTTTCAAGGACAACGCGTATCAGTCCGCGGCGAATGCGGGCGTCCTGAATCCGCAAGACCTCGAAAAGGTGAAGCCTTTTCTCTCCACCATCAAGCCCATGAAGGCGGCGTTCGATCGCGATTTTGTGAAGCTCATTGATGGTCCTAACATCAAAAAGGGCAAGAACAAGTATGAGATGGCGTTGCAGATCAAGGAAGACATCGAAAACTTCCGCAAGACCTCGCGGGTTTCGCGACTGATAACTTGCTGGTGTGGCTCGACAGAATCTTTCGTCAAGCCTGAGGAGGTGCACTCCACGCCGGAAAAGTTCGTCGAGGGGATGAAGTCCAATCATCCGTCGATCGCGCCATCGATGCTCTATGCTTGGGCCTCGGTGACCAGCGGCGTGCCTTATGCGAATGGTTCGCCGAACCTCAGCGTCGATATCCCGGCAATTCAACAGCTTGCCCACGATCACAATGTGGCTATCTGCGGAAAAGACTTCAAGACCGGACAGACCCTGCTCAAGACCGTGCTGGCGCCGGCTTTCAAAGCACGCATGCTGGGACTCGACGGCTGGTTCTCCACGAACATACTTGGCAACCGCGACGGCGAAGTTCTCGAGGATCCCGGCTCCTTCAAAACGAAAGAAGAGTCCAAGCTCAGCGTGCTGGAATATATTTTGCAGCCGCAGTTGTACCCGCAGCTCTACGGCAAGATGCACCACAAAGTGCGCATCAACTACTACCCGCCACGCGGCGACAACAAAGAAGGCTGGGACAACATCGACATCTTCGGCTGGCTCGGCTACCCCATGCAAATCAAAGTGGACTTCCTCTGCCGCGATTCAATTCTGGCCGCGCCGATTGTGCTCGATCTCGTGCTGTTCCTGGACCTGGCGCAGCGCGCGGGAATGCGCGGCATTCAGGAGTGGCTCAGCTTTTACTTCAAGTCTCCGATGACCGCGCCTGGGCTCTATCCCGAGCACGATCTTTTCATCCAATCGATGAAGCTGAAAAACACCCTTCGGTGGATGAAAGGCGAGGACCTCATTACGCACCTCGGCCAGGAGTATTACGATTAGTTTGCGCTAGGCGCCGCGGGCTATGGCAGATTATTCCAAGGAGCCGCATTCATGAAGAGCGCATATAACGGGAAGGCTGTCCCTTCCGATGGCAAGCCGATTGGTTTCAGCGGCGGCGAGCTGCAAGTGCCGGACACGCCCGTCATTCCGTTCATTGAAGGGGATGGCACGGGGCGCGATATCTGGAAAGCCTCGCGGCGTGTGTTTGACGCTGCTGTCGAGCAGGCCTACGGCGGGAAGCGCCGCGTGGCGTGGTTCGAGGTGTTCGCCGGCGAAAAGGCTTTCAAGACGTTCAACGAGTGGCTGCCGAACGATACAGTGGACGCCATTCGCGATTTTCGCGTGGCCATTAAAGGACCGCTCACCACGCCAGTGGGAGGCGGCATTCGTTCGCTCAACGTCGCGCTGCGGCAGCTCTTGGATCTTTACTCCTGCGAACGGCCGGTGCGCTACTTCCCCGGCGTTCCTTCCCCCGTCCGCGAACCCGAAAAAATGGACGTGTTCATTTTTCGCGAGAACACCGAAGACGTTTACATCGGCATCGAATGGAAATCCGGCACGCCGGAAGTAAAAAAACTGCTTGAATTTCTAAATAACGACATGCTGAAGGACGGCAAGAAGCAGATTCGCTGGGACTCCGGCGTGGGTATCAAACCGATTTCTCCGACGGGGACGAAACGATTGGTGCGCCGTGCCATCAAGTACGCGCTGGCGAACAGGCGCAAAAGCGTAACGCTGGTGCACAAGGGCAACATTCAGAAATTTACCGAGGGCGCCTTCCGCGATTGGGGCTATGAGCTGGCGCGGGAAGAATTCCGCGCGCAAACAGTAACAGAGCGCGAAAGCTGGATTATCGACAACCTCGATAGAAATCCCGCGCTTACCGTGGAGCAAAACGCCGCGATGATCGAGCCGGGGCTCGAGCAAGCCACGGATGCTTTCAAAAGAACGATCTACGCCGAAGTGAAGCAAACGCTGGACGCAATCTACGCCACGCACGGCAAGGGGCAGTGGAAGCAGAAGTTGATGGTCAACGATCGCATTGCGGACTCCGTGTTCCAACAGATGTTGATGCGGCCCGATGAATACAGCGTGCTGGCCACTTCCAATTTGAACGGGGATTATTTATCTGATGCCTGCGCGGCGCAGGTGGGCGGATTGGGCATGGCGCCGGGCTCAAATATCGGCGATGGATTTGGAGTTTTTGAAGCGACGCACGGCACCGCGCCGAAATATGCGGACAAGGATGTGATCAATCCCAGTTCCGTGATGCTTTCAGGCGCGATGATGTTCGAGTTCCTCGCGTGGAAGGAAGCGTCCACACTAATCGAGGATGGCATTGCGCGTACGATCCAGCAGAAGCGCGTGACCTATGATCTCGAGCGGCTGATGCCCGGCGCGACGAAAGTGGGCACGTCCGCGTTTGCCTCGGCCATCATCGAAAATATGAAGGGCGCCGCGGTTGCGCGCTGACCGAGAAATTAGAAAAAGAAGAATAAAGATAACGCAGAAACGCGGAGATTCGCAGAGACGAGTTTCTGTAGGAGACGAGGAGCGGAATGAGCAGAAAAAAGGTGACGGTAGTAGGCGGCGGGTTCGTGGGCTCGACCACCGCGCAGCGCATCGTCGACTTGGAATTGGCCGACGTGGTCTTGACCGATATTTTGGATGGCCCGCCGGCAGGCAAGGCGCTGGACATGGTGGAGTCCGGGCCGATCACGCGGACGGATTCGCACGCTACTGGCATTTCCACGGCCAACGGAGATTATTCAGCGACCGCTGGTAGCGATGTGGTAGTCATCACTGCAGGTTTCCCGCGCAAGCCGGGCATGAGTCGCGACGACTTGCTGAAAGCCAACTACGACGTTGTGAAAGCCGTCGTCGAGCAGATCGTGAAGCATTCGCCGAATTGCATCCTCATCGTGGTGACGAATCCGCTCGATGCCATGGCGCAGGCCGCGCTCAAGGTCAGCGCCTTCCCCAAGAACCGCGTGCTCGGCATGGCGGGCGTCCTGGACTCCGCGCGTATGAGCGCGTTTGTAGCGATGGAGTGCAAGGTCAGCGTGGAAAACGTGCACTCGTTCGTGCTCGGCGGCCATGGCGACGACATGGTGCCGCTGCCGCGCTATTCCACGGTGGCGGGAATTCCCCTCCCCGATCTGCTGCCGAAGGAGCGCATTGACGCCATCGTCGAGCGCACGCGCAAAGGCGGCGCCGAAATCGTCAATTTGCTGAAAACGGGCTCGGCTTACTACGCGCCGTCCGCCGCCGCAGTGGAAATGGTGGAAGCCATCCTCAAGGACAAGAAAAAAATTCTGCCCTGCGCCGTCTACCTCGACGGAGAGTACGGAATCAAAGGATTGTTCGTCGGCGTGCCCGTGAAGCTGGGCGCCAAGGGCGTCGAAGAAATCATCCAGATTAAACTGACAGCCGAAGAAAACGCGGCCCTGCAAAAATCATCTGCCTCGGTCCGCGAGCTAGTCACGGTTCTAGGGTTGTAGTTTTGGAGCATCGAGATTGCAGGAATGACGGTGACGAAACGACCAGTCGTCAGCTTCTTGCCGAAGCAAGCGCTACGAACTAAATTACGGACGTATGTTCCGAGCCCAGGTCTTTTCGATTTGCGCCCCAAAACTTCGCGCTGAGTTCCTCGACATCGTGCGACGCCACACGGCCAACAATCAACAAAGCCGGCGCCGGAAGTTTCTCTTCGCTAGCCAGCCGCGAGATGCTCGACCAGCGCACTTGCTGCTGAGAACCGGTAGCCTGGGAGACGATCACGCAAGGAAGGTCCGCCGGCAGCCCGCCACCCAGCAATCGCTCGGAAACTTCCGTGTAATCCGCACCCGGCATGTACAGAACCAGCGTGGTTGTGCTGGTGACGCAACCCCAATCCATCGCGCTACCATCAATTCCATGCGAAAAGGTGGTCAGCACTATTTGCGAGGCCACCCGGCGGTCGGTGAGCGAAATCCCCGCAGCCGCCGCGGCTCCGAGGGCCGCGCTGATTCCGGGAACAATTTCATATTCAATTCCGGCGGCGCGAAGAGCTCCGATTTCTTCTCCGGCGCGGCCGAAGATCGAAGGATCACCGCCTTTCAATCGCACTACCGTCTCGCGCGTCCGCCCATAGGAAACCAGTAGCGCGTTGATTTCCTCCTGCGTAAGTAGTTTGTAGCCGGCGCGCTTGCCCACGTTGATGATCTCGGCGCCGGGCGAAATCATCGCCAAAACGGCATCGCTAACCAGCGCATCGTGCAGCACCACGTCGGCACTGGCGAGCAGGCGCGCCGCTTTCAGCGTAAGCAACTCCGGATCACCGGGTCCCGCGCCAATGAGATAAACCTTGCCCATCACGCCACGCACTCGCCGCGGCCCAGCTTCAAGGAGTATGTCTCCGTGTCGCCCCAGTCCACGAAAAGATCCTCGGTCGTGGCCGTCACTTCTGCCATAGGGGCGAGCCGCTCCTTGATCGCTTTGTCCGGCGTCCGCGTCACCCAAGCAGAGAACGTTTCAGCCGCTTGCCGGTCCTGCTGATAAAAGGATAGAAGCTCGCGAATAATCCCCGGGATGGGCCGCGCGGGAACAGACATGATCTGGCGCGCGAAGCGCACGCCGTCCGCATTCACCCTGCCGCCAAGCAAAAGTTGATAGTAAGGAGCTTGCTGATCACCAACCTTCCGGACGTTGCCGTAAAAACCGATATCAGCAATGTGATGGTGCCCGCAGGAATTGGGGCAGCCGCTGATCTTGATGCGCAGCTTTTGGATTTCCGGATCCGTGTAACCATTCAGCTCGCGCGAAAGCACTTCGGCCAGCGTCAGGGAACGCGTGATTCCCAGATTGCACGTTGTCGCCCCCGGGCAGCCGGTGACATCGGAAATGGTGCGCGCTCCCGGCGTGGCCAGCTCCAATGCGCCCAACTCGTCGTAAATCGCGCGCACGCGGTCAAACGGCACCCACGGTATAACAAGGTCCTGATTGACGGCAATGCGCACCCCGGTCAGTTCGTTCCTTTCCAAAACATCGGCGAGGCCCCGCATTTGCCTGCTATAAAACGTGCCCGCGGAAAGTTTGACCCACACTGCGCCATATCCGGCTTGACGCTGAGACATCAGATTGTGCTCGGCCCAACGGTCGTATTCTGGATCGGTTTGCGTGTCCGTCGCAGCAGAAGACAGAGGCAATGGCGCTATGGTGACCAGCGACGGCTTAATAGGCGTGGGAACGGTGAAAACTTGCGCGGGCGCCTGCGAGACTTTTCGCTTTTCCGCCACCAGCCTGCGGAACTCTTCGATGCCCTTTGCGCGCAGGACGAATTTCAAGCGCGCCATGAGCTTGTTCTTACGGTTCCCTGTTTCCGTGAAAACCCGCAGGATGGCTTCGACCGTGGGCAGTAATTCTTCTTCTGGCAGAAAATCCGCGAGGACCGCGGCCTCCGTTGGCAAGCTTCCCAGCCCGCCGCCCACGAGAACCTTGAACCCGCGGCGGGAAGTACCGTTGTTGCCTCGGACTTGGGCGATGAGGCCAACGTCATGGATGCCCGCAACGGCGCAGGCGCCATCGTCCTCGCAGCCGGAGAAAGCGATCTTGAACTTGCGCGGCAAGTCGTGAAAATCCGGATGGCGCAGTAGATACCGCGACACTCCCAAAGCGTACGGCGTCACGTCGAACGCTTCGCCGGGGCAGATTCCCGCCACCGGGCACGCCGTGACGTTGCGCACGGTGTTACCGCAAGCCTCGCGCGTGGTCAGGCCCGCATCGGCGAGCAGCCGCATTGCGGCGCCCACATTTTCAAGCTTCACGAAATGAAATTGAATGTTCTCGCGCGTTGTGAGATGGCCGCGCCCCGTCGAGTATTCATCCGCAATCTGCGCCAGCACGCGAAGCTGCACTGGCTTGAGCACACCCGCTGCGATCTTGATGCGCAGCATCTGGAAGCCCGGCTGCCTCTGGCCGTAGGTGCCATGCTTCAGGCGAAAAGGGCGGAATTGCTCATCGGTGATTTCGCCACTCTGGAGCTGCCGGGCTCGCTCTTCAAAACGCACGATCTCCGCTTCGATGGCTTCTCGTGAGTGCCGCTCTTCAATTTCAGGTAGCGTTGCAACGCTCATAACTGTTGCTCCCGGGTTCCTTCCCGCGAAAAATCCGCGTTCAAAACAAAAAGCCCACATAACCAGGTGCTCTGGCATGTGGGCTTCGGAACTTTATGATTCAGCTAAATCTTAAGTCCGGAAACTCCTCTGGCCAGAGATGGGAGGGGTGCAACACGCAGCGTTGCACGCGCAGGGACAACACATCGTCTGGCAGCAGCTACTCATGAAGCTAAAGGATACTTCCCAGGCGCTACCCTTGTCAAAGGGTCAGCCCTACAAAGTTTAGATGCACCGTATTCAAAAAAGTAATCAATGGCGAAGGTGAATTTTCAAGGCTTGGCGGCCTCCGGCGCCGCCCCTAGTAGCGTGGCGGTCTTGATGGAGTCCAGCTTCGGCCAGCCTTTGTCGACATACGGCTTTCCCAGCTTGGAGATTTGATCCTGCTCGGGACCGCCGCTGTCGCCATATTGGTCATACAGCATTTCGACGACTTTCATCCCTTGGGCATCCACGAAGCCGAAAGGTGAAAAGCCTTGCCGGTCGAGTCCCGCATTGTCCGATAAATTGATGAAGATTTGCGTCGAGCGGGTATTGGGCATGCTCGTTTTCGCATAGGTCAGATAACCGCGCTTATTGGACTGCGTGACTGGCTCATCCTTGATGTTAGCGTTTTCCCACGCCGCCGAAATGGGAGGATAGGCGCTGATTCCGAACTGCACCACGAAGCCCGGCACCACTCGGAAGAAACTCGCGTTGTCATAGAAGTGGTGCTTCACCAGATTGTAAAAGCGGTCAGCGCCGATGGGTGCCCAGGCGCGATTCACAGTCACCACAAAATCTCCCCGTGTGGTCGCGAACTTTACCTGAAACGTCTCCGGTGCTTTGTCCTTGAGCAGCGCCGCGCGAAGCAGCGCGCGGTCAAAGCCCTGCTTGGTCACTGCTGCTGGTGCGCTTGCCGTGGCCTCGGGCTGCGCCGGCGCGGGAGCGGGAGCCGGTGCTTCTGCCTTTGGCTGCGCTGGAGCCGCAGCCTTCGGTTGCTCCGGCGGAGGCGCTTCCGCAGTCTGTTCTTTCTTGCAACCACAAAACAAGATTCCCACTACCGCAGCGGCGACAATCCAATTCACGCGTCTCATTTCTTACTGCCCTCCTATCATGCGGATGTATATCCAAGCCTGTCATTCTGAGGGCATCCGACAGGGATGCCCGAAGAATCTCAACTTTAAGTGTTCCTACTTCCCGGCATTCAGCTCGCGGCTGACGCGCTCGACTTCCGTCATCACTCGAAGAGTATTTTCGCCGAGAATCTTCTTTACGTCACCCTCAGAGTAGCCTTTTTGCAACAGCGCCTCCGTAATCTGCGGCAATTTTGTGGCGTCTTCCATGCCGAAAGGCATCATGGCACCGTCAAAATCGGACCCTAGGCCGACGTGTTCGGCGCCAACGAGTTTCACCGCGTGGTCGATGTGCTCGATGATTTTCGTGTAGTCCACGCGAGGCAGCTTGCCAGCGACGACATACTCCCGCACGACGCGGTCGCCCTCCACTAGCTGACAACCCTCGTTGTCGCCGCAGCGCTTGTTGATCTCCGCCTGGATCTCTTTCTCCAGTTCCGGTTTAGCCTTTTCGGCGTCGCGAAACTCCTGGCTCAAAAAGCCAATGTGATAGTTAATCTGAATGACGCCGCCCTTGGCAGCAAGATCCTTGATCATCTGGTCCGTCATGTTACGAGCCGCGTCGCAAATGGCGCGGCAGGAAGAGTGCGACGCAATCAACGGCGCCTTGCTTGTTTCCAGCGCGTCGTAAAACGTTTTGTCGCTGACATGAGAAATGTCCACCATCACGCCGAGCCGGTTCATTTCTCGCACGACATCTTTGCCGAAATCCGTCAGGCCATTGTGCGCGGGCTTGTCCGTGGAAGAATCCGCCCATTCGTCGTTGCCGCTATGCGTGAGCGTCATGTAGCGAACGCCCAGAGCCGCGTAGCTGCGCAGCACCCCGAGGTTCGAATTGATCATGTGGCCGCCCTCGACTCCCATCAGCGCGGCGATCTTGCCTTGCTTGCGGGCCTCTCGAACTTCCGCCGCGGTCGTGGCGAGAACCAAGTCATTCGGGTGCTTGCGAACTTGTTCGCGGACCGCGTCGATTTGCGTCAGCGCGCGATTGACTGCTTCCGGTCCGGTGACCTTGCTGGGAATCCAGATGGAAAAAAAGATCGCGCCCAGCCCGCCTTCCTTCATGCGCGGGATATCGATGCTCCCAGTATCGCTGCGCACGCCGAGGTCGAACTTACCATCGAGAAAGCGCTGCGTCGTATCGTCGTGCGTATCCACCACAATCGAAGAGAAATGCAGCTTGCGTGCTTTCTCAGAGATGGAATCGGCCGAACCGGCGAGCGCCGCCAAACAAACCGAAGAAACACACACTACAGCGAGCAACAAAGCGCGGACCATGCTTTCCCCCAGCGAACCGATTGATGGTAACGAAAACTGATTTAGAGCGCCACGCGATTATCCGACAAGCCAGCCAAGCAGCGCTTGTTTCCACGCGTCGCGGTTCACTTCGGCGATGGATTCCGTCAAGGGAATTCCCTTCGGACAAGCATGCACGCAGTTTTGCGCGTTCGCGCACTCCTGGATGCCCCCGGGGCCCATCAACGCTTTCAGCCGCTCGCTCTTATGCATCGCGCCCGTTGGGTGCAAATTAAAAAGCCGCACCTGGCTGATGATGGCTGCGCCCACGAATTGATTATTTTCGTTCACTTGCGGGCAAACCTCCAGGCAGTTCCCGCAAGTGATGCAGTTCGAGAGCGGATAGCCCTTTTCCTGAATTTCGGGCGACACGCGCGGCCCTTCACCGAGATTGTACGTGCCGTCGATGGGAATCCAGGCTTTCACCCGCTTGAGGCTTTCGAACATGAACTGCCGGTCGACCGTCAAATCGCGCACCAAGGGAAACTTCGACAGCGGCTCGATTCGAATCGGCTGCTCAAGCTTGTCGACCAGCGCCGAACAGGCCATGCGCGCCTTGCCGTTGATGAGCATCGCGCAGGAGCCGCAAATCTCTTCCAGGCAATTCGAATCGTAGGAAATGGGAGTTGTCTTCTTCCCGTCGCGCGTCACCGGATTTTCCGCGATGTCCCGCAAACAAATAATGACGTTCATCGAAGGCCGCCACTTAAGAGAAAATTCCTCCCAGCGCGCCGCCTCTTTCGGCCCCGCTTGCCGTTTCACTTTGACGATCACCTGTTTTGCGTCTGCCATAATCTCTCGGCCAACAGCAGCCTCGGTCCCGCGAACCCAACCTGCTACTTTCATTTTTCTGCGTCGTAACGCCGCGGACGCGGCTTAATCAAAGAAATGTCCACAGGCTCGTATGTCAGCTGGATATCGTTGTTCACCCACTTCGCGCGCGTGGTCTTCAGCCAATTGACGTCGTCGCGGTTCGGAAAGTCCGGTTTGTAATGCGCGCCGCGCGATTCGTTGCGCGCCAGGGCTCCCAGCGTGATAACCCGCGCCAGCACAAGCATATTCTCCAGTTCGCGCGCAAAGTTCAGCGTCTGGTTCGACCACTTCGCCCGATCGCTGAGATTGATTTTCTTATAGCGCTCCTGCAGCGTTCGAATCTTTCCGTCCGCCATTTCCAGATTCTTATTGATGCGCGTGACCGTCACATGCTCCGTCATCAATTCTCCCAGCTCGCGCCAAATTGTGATGGGATTTTCCGAACCGTCCTGCGAGATGAGTTTCTGATTTTTTCCCTCCTGGCGCTTTTTCTCCAAATCAAAGACGGTGGACGCCGTGGACTCCGCGCCCTTCTCGAGATTCTTCGCGTACTTCACCGCCGCCGGCCCCGCAAGGCCTCCGCCAAAAATGCACGACACTAGCGAATTCGCCCCGAGCCGGTTCGCGCCGTGGTATTGGTATTCGCATTCGCCCGCCGCGTAAATCCCGGCGACATTCGTGGCTTGATCTTCGGCGTTCACCCAGATTCCGCCCATGGTGTAGTGCATGGCCGGAAATACTTTCATCGGCTCGACGCGCGGATCGACGCCCAAGAATTTCTCGTAAATTTCCAGAATCCCTTCGAGCTTGCGGTCCAGCGTTTCGCGCGGGATGTGCGTCACATCCAGGTACACGGCCGCCTGCCCGTTGACACCCAGTTTTTCCTGGTAGACGATGCGGTGAATCGCGCGCGTCGCAATATCCCGCGGAACAAGATTCCCGTACTTCGGATACCACTCTTCCAGAAAATAAAATCGCTCCGCCTCAGGAATGCTTTTCGGCGCGCGTTTTTCCGTTGGATTGCGCGGCACCCACACGCGCCCGCCCTCGCCGCGCGCCGATTCGCTCATCAGCCGAAGTTTGTCTTCGCCGGGGATCGCCGTCGGATGCACCTGAATGAATTCGCTGTTCGCGTAATCCACGCCTTGCTGAAAAAGCACCGACTGCGCCGAGCCCGTGCACACCACCGAGTTCGTCGACCGGCCGAAGATTGCGCCGTTCCCGCCCGTCGCAAAAATCACCGCATCCGCCGGGTATGTGTTCACTTCCATGGTGCGCAAATCCATTGCGGAAATGCCGCGGCACACGCGGCCCTCGTCGATGACCGCGGAAAGAAACGTCGCGCCCTCGAATTTGTTGACTTTGCCTTCCGCTTCGTAGCGCCGTACTTGCTCATCCAGCGCGTACAGCAATTGTTGTCCCGTGGTCGCTCCCGCAAACGCCGTGCGGTGATAGAGAGTCCCACCGAATCGCCGGTAGTCGAGCAACCCTTCCGGCGTGCGATTGAACATCACGCCCATGCGGTCGAGCAGATCAATGATGTCCGGAGCCGCCTCGCACATCCGTTTGACCAGTGGCTGGTTCGCCAGAAAATCTCCGCCATAAATCGTATCGTCAAAATGCTTATCGACTGTGTCGCCTTCGCCCTTTTGATTTTTCGCCGCGTTGATGCCGCCCTGCGCGCAAACGGAGTGCGAACGCTTCACCGGCACGATCGAAAAAAGATCCACCGGGATGCCCGCCTCGGCGACGCGGATTGTCGCCATCAGGCCAGCCAGACCACCGCCCACGACTATGATTTTAGGCTGTCTCATTTGTTTGGAAGGTAAGCCGAGAACGGATGCCAATCGTACCTAAAGCTAATGATAATTAGAATTCCCACCACGCTGAACGCCACTCCCACCAGCGCGCCAAACCGCCCCGCCGCCTGCTGCGCCTTGACCGTCGCCGCCAGCCCCCACTTACACAGGAAATTCCAGATTCCCGCGCCGAGATGAAACGACGAAGCCAGCACGCCGACAACAAAGAACGCCAGGTACCACGGATTCTGCATGTCTTCAGCGACGTTCGCATACGTCGACCTGCCGTGCGTGAGCCAGCGCTCCGTGTAAAGATGCCAGCCGATATACACAAACGCGATCAGTCCCGTGTATCGCTGCGCCACATACAGCCAATTCCCAACCCACTGATACGCCGACACATTCGATCTTCCGCGCAGCCAAATGTAAATCCCGTATCCCCCGTGAAACAGCATCGGCAGGAAAATCGCTCCCCATTCCACGATCAGCCGGAATGGAATCGTCTGCAGCTCCTGCGATACGGTGTTGTATTTCTCCGCGCTTACCAGCGCCGCGCTATTGGACCAGAAATGCTCCGCCAAAAATGCGCCAACGGGAAGTACGCCGGTAAAGGAATGCAGCTTTCTGAGGAGATAACTTGTGTCAGGCCGGGTTGCCGTCGAAGACATGCCCTCTCCGCCGCGCAAGTCCAGCCGGATCGCAAGAAAAGATTCGGAGGAGCGTTGAGATTCCGCGGCAAAATCAGTATAGGCACATGATTCCGCTGATGCAAGTTGGGCCGTTCTTCCAGCGAGTACAAACATTCTGAAATTTTCTTGCTGCAGCGGCGGGAGTGCCGGCAAATTATGATTTGACGGACCGGACTCGCTCGTGGCCCGCCGCTTGGAGGGCAAATAACCCTCCAACGCTTGCTGGAGCTGTCATCCTGCATTCATAATTTCCTTCGCTTTCTGCTTCCGGGGTTGGAATTGAATTGACACTGCAATACCTTCTTGTTACTTTTCCACAGCGGGAAAATTTTTCAGTCCCACCCTATTAACGGAGGCACGGCAAACCGGCACCATGGCGTTCGTCGCTAAGAAAATCTTCCTCACCAAAGGCGTCGGTAAACATCGTGAAAGACTTTCGAGCTTTGAGCTCGCCCTCCGAAACGCGGGAATCGCCGCGTGTAACATCGTCCGCGTCTCCTCGATTTTTCCTCCCAACTGCAAATTGATTTCGCGCAGCGAAGGCTTGAAGCATATCAAGCCCGGCCAGGTCGCGTTTACGGTCATCAGCGAGAATTCCACCAAGGAAGCCCATCGCCTCATCGCCGCCAGCATCGGCCTCGCGCTTCCCAGCGACAAATCCATGTACGGATACTTGTCCGAGCACCACTCGTTCGGCGAAACCGAGGAAGTCGCCGGCGAATACGCCGAAGAGCTCGCTGCGGAAATGCTCGCCACAACTTTAAACGTGGAGTTCGACCCGGATTTGTCCTTCGACGAAAAAAAAGAGGTCTATCGCATCTCCAACAAAATCGTCCGCACCATGAACGTCACGCAATCCGCCGTCGGCGACAAGCGCGGCCTCTGGACCACTGTCCTTGGCGCCGCCATCCTCATCGGCGAAGACGACTAAGACGCTTTACTGGTTTTTCCTGGGAGGCTTTCGATGAAAGTCATTCGCGGACTCTTCGCGCTCACGGTAGCTTTTTTCCTGCTTGCAATTTCTGGGCATGCTGAAACCAAGGATCGCGTCACGATTCTCTATGACGCGTTTTCCGACAACAAAGCGGTCACGAAAGACTGGGGCTTTTCGGCTCTCGTCGAACATGAAG
>Ga0209648_10000306_pt1 | contig 36257 bp, 30 predicted proteins | sample GraSoi2013_115cm_FD_185830 | JGI IMG/M metagenome (GOLD analysis project Ga0209648, IMG submission 185830) | Grasslands soil microbial communities from the Angelo Coastal Reserve, California, USA - Sample 9_17_2013_115cm (SPAdes) (version 2) | ecosystem: Environmental > Terrestrial > Soil >...
CCCAGTCGCCGACGTTTAATTTTCTCTGCATCTTCTTCATAACCGCATACAAACGCTCTTATTTAGCTGAGAGAGGCAGCTAAAACCCTGGTTGCGATCGCGTAACACTATGGTCAGCCTAAGCTCCTGCAAACGCAATGGCCTATCGGTTATCCAGAAAAGGTACTCCCGACGTGGTTACTTTGGACCTTTTTATGATTTCCTCGTCTGGAAGGTAAGACGTAACTCCAGCCAGAGCGACCCAGGCGTCAATTCTGCAATGTTGACGTGGACAGTTTGCCAAGAACTTCAAGCCCTTGCCGATGAACTCGCAAATTCGTAGACGAGCCCGCCATCCACTTTCCTGGCAAACGCCAGCACAGCGCGTTCCGCCCCTTCCCCTACAATACGCCAGGAAGCCCCGTCGTTGACGAGCGACATCTGGCTTCGCGCTCTCCACCAGGAATCGATTTCAGAAGGCAGCGCAAACCAGAGCGGTGTTTCTCCTCTCAGGTCGCGCAGGTACCGAAGCAGACTCTCGTACACTGACCTTGTCCCGCGGTCGGTAATGTAGTCGGGATGAACAATGAAGCTAACCAAACCGTTCTTTTCCAGAATTCGCTCGGTCTGCATCTTCCACAGCTCAATCGACCGCCCGTTCAGAAGGTGAAACAGCGTGTAGTCCTGAATTGTGGTTACAGGCAACTCGAGAATGTCCCCAATGAAATAGGGCATGACGGTGCAGCAGCCGCCCCGCTGTGGGTCGAGGTGCGCCACGTTCGGCATCGACATGTCGAAAGAGAAATCAAGATCCTGGTACCATTCCGGTTTGCGATACAGCACCGCCGCGCGAAAGCCCTTTGCCCCGTACTCCTGTCCATAGCGATTGATAAGGGCAACCCGGCGCTGGAACTCTTCCCGCTCGTCAAAAAGCCGTCCGTCGTGGTTCAGGTCCTGTACGCCAACTTCAAATCCGCGATTGCGAAAGAGGTTCAGGAATTCGGGCGTGACCGGATATCGACCCTCGGGAACGATCTGAAAGGACGCTTTGATTCCGAAAGACTCATCGATATCAAGCAGTTGCGAACAAAAGTCGCGTCCCGCCTCGGTTTCGACATCGTGCGTCATGAGGACGCACCCACGGGCCCCGTTTGGCCAGAACCACACGATTGGAATGCGCTCAATGACTTGAGCCCGCAGGGATAGCAACAGCAAGGTCTCGCAAATACTTTCGACGGTCGTGTCAACGGGCCAGTGCGGAAATGGCCGCTTCTGCCAATTGGCGGCCCGGAACCTCTGAATCTGCCTCCGCAAGGACCGATTCGTAAGCGGACGAAGGTGATAGTAGATTCTTTTCAGGATGTTCGTGTACCCACCCAACTGGCCCGGCAGGTACCGTTCCAAGCGAAGATTGTCAATGATCTCGTTTGGATCAAATGGCAGCTTGACGCCCCCATCGTCGATTTTCGTATCCTGGAGCGCGTCGTAGAGAGAAGCCTCAGCCCGTGGCTGGCGAACTCCATCACAAGACCCGCCGTAACATATTGCTTTGGGACCGAATTTAAAGTACCCACGGTCGGAGGACAATTCCCCGCTGAGGGAGAGATGCAAGAAGTCTTCTGGGCACCGATAGCGTTCCCGCACAGATTGACCTAACATGGCTCTATCTTCCCGAGCCTCTGCATAAGAGGGTGCCCTATATCCTAACTGCAGATGGGACCTTTTGCTAACGTCGCGTGTACACGTTCGCAACAAAGTAGTACTCATCGAATGTCTGCCAGCGTCATGGTGTAAGTAAAGAGGTTCGTTCCTGTTGGATGGGGAAGAAGAACTACTGACCCTCTGCGGAGGTCCTAGCCGATGTGCCTGTACAGCAAACTGCTCGCCATCGGCAAAAGGACGTCAGGCAGAATCGAGAAAACCCGCCGGATGGCGCGGACATCACTTCTGCCTATCCCGCCCCCCTTCTCCGCTTGAGGGTATTGGACGTAGGTCAGCCGTTTTCTGGTCGTGCCGAACCGGTCCTTGAAAGTAATCAAGCCGCCGTTATCCAGGTCGGTGCGGCCAAAATCGATTTCATTTATGTCCGACGCCTTGCTTTCCTCAACGAGCCTCCAGAACAGAAAAGGCATGCCCGCGAAATTGTGGAATTTTTCGTCCGAGCACCCATACTTGTACACAATGCAGAATCGATGTCGTAGAGTCAGCATCGCTGCGATGGGAACTCCATTTTTTCGCGCCAACCGGACCCGGATCTTGTCGCCCATGCAGTCCACCAAGTTTCGAAACCAGGCTCGCGGCTGAGGAAGCAGTTGATGGCGTCTCCTGGTCTTCAACAGCAGAAGGTAGAAATCATCCAGAAGTTGCTCGGAACAGCCTGTCTCGTAGGAAAGCCGCTCGCGCTCCGCCCGGCGGATCCTGCGCTGGATGGAATCTTTGTGCAAGCGCTGGAAAATCTGCTCCAGCGTGGGCGTCAAGTCGAGGGTGTGGAAGCAATATGACCGGCCGCGCAGCAGATAACCGCCTGATTCTCCATTCTGCAACCGCGGCCGGAGTTCGACGTACTTCCAGCGCTGACGATCGCGTTCCGTACGTAGCCAGTTCGCGAATTCAGTGAACACGGCGTCGTCCTCCAGCAGTGGTTCGCAATGGTCCGCAAACGGCAGTGAAACGGCCCGGTTCCCCGTGATCCAACTCGAAACTCGGCATAGGACAATGCCATCCGTCAAAGGCTCCCCGGCGGGAGCACTTGTCAATACGAATGGCCCATACCCGTAAGTGCGAGCCAGAGCTTGGAGCCAACCGCGTTCGTGGAAAACGCTCGCCCTGGGATGGCGCGCCACCAGGTCGTCCCAGCGACTGTCGGAGAGGGGATCGGTTGTGTGCAGCTCCACAAGATTCGTACTGCCTACTTGATCCGTTTGCCGGCCTCGAGTTTCGCCGCGTCAGCAAATTCCGACGCCACGATATTCCATCTGCCTATTACGATTCGGCCACTCTGGCATTGAACTGCACCGGCTCGTCAACTGATTGCGATCGTACCATTTACCGCGTCGACTGCTGTTAAGCAGGACCTTTTTTTAGTGTCTTGCCCGCCAGAAACTGCTTCAGTCGCCGCATCTGCTCATGTCTGTGAAACTCGACCAGTTCCCGAGATACCGGCCTTGGCACGCGACGGATGGCTGACCAGACATATCCGGACAACAGCACCACGCCTCCCACAACGAATGGTCTCTTGGACATCTGATAGACCGAACGAAACAGCTCCCAGACCGCGTGGCTTCCCACCGCATAGTCTTTTGCGCCATCTTTGAACTTAGCCATCAGTGGGCTCTGCTGAGCGGTCCCCATCTGCCGGTGATGGAAGTAGACCTTTTCGGTGAAGGTCCTGGTTTTCCATCCCTTCATTCGGGCAGCGATGTTGGCGATGCGGTCAATGCCGCCACCCTTGGCAGGCACGTACCCGCCGATATCCTCGAAGCACTCCCGCCGGAACAGTTGGCAGATGCCGGTCACGTGTTCAATGCTGACAAAACGGTAATCGTAATCTTCCTTGGAGGTCTCCCGGAAGGCAGTCCCAGCCAACCCTAACTTAGGGTCCTCAGCCAGCTTCTGGAGCAAGAACGAGAAGTACTCTGCGTCGAACGAGGCGTCGCCATCCACACTACCGATAGCCTGATACGGCAGGTCCTGCATTCTTGCGTACCCGGCGTTAAAGGCAAGAACTTTCCCTGCGAAATGCCGCTCCTTGCGCTCCGGCATGCGAACCAGCTCAATCCACGGATGGCCTGCTGCGTAGCGCATCACGATGCCATCGGTCCCGTCAGTCGAACCATCACTCACGATGACCCACTTGAGGGGCCGGACAGTCTGAGCAATCACCGACTTCAGGGTCAGTTCAATGAACTGAGCCTCATTCCGCGCTGGAGTGATTAGAACGTAGACAAGGCGGGTTAACATGCTGGCACGCAAGCAGTGGAGTCAGGGGTTGGCCCGGACTTTCGTGCCCCTTCTGATTCGCAGAGGAGCATGGACATAGCTAGAAACATCCACGCCTGCGACCATCTCATATATGAAGTCCGGATCGTGGTCAAGCGCAGAACTCGATAATAGAAGAATCCCCGATCATCCCACATGTGATTCAGCGCCCATCGCAGCACCGAGCGCGCCTGCGAAATATTGCCCGGTTCCAAGTCTCGAAGCGCAAGCAGCGTGATGATGCTTTGCGCGACAGAGTGAATGTCAATCGGGTAAGTTCGATCATGGAAGTAGCGCGCAGCGCCGTCTCTGCGGAAAAAACTGGCTCGATAGAAGTCGAACCCCTTGCGGATGTGGGAACCAAACTCGGTCGAATTGAGAGACTGGCTGATAGACTGCAACGCACACAGGTTGTATCCGGTATGAAAGTTGTCAATCCATCGTTGGGACGAAAGCTCCCCGTAATACCACGAGCCGTCTGGGTGCTGCTTGGCTGCTGAATAACGGGCAACTCTGAGGGCGGGAGCGAGAAATCTTTCTTCGCCGGTGTGCTTGTACACGCGGCAAAACAGCGCTGCTGCCAGGAAATTCGAATTGTGAATTTCTCCACGCTGAGAGGGCAACGGATAGCTGAATCCAACACGGCTGCCTTCCTCCCAGTACAGTTCGTTCAGGATGTATTCCGCCGCGCTTACGGCCATCGTGAGGCAACGGAAATCCTGACACTGCTCATGGGCATCCAGCAGCGCGCTGGCGACGAACGTCGTGCAAACAAGATTGGGTGATCCCTTTGGCACGATGACGGCTCGCCCCTGCCAAGGGAAACTGTACCCCCAGCACCAATAGGAAGAGCTTTCGGACCGGAGTGCTGCCAGCCGATCAATCCCTAGATCGATGAGTTCGTCCCGATCAGCCAGTTCGGTTTTCGAGAACTTCAAGAATGCCGCGAGAAATAGCGCAATGGCTTTAGGATTCTGTGTCTTTGGAATGCGCAAGAGTCCGCGAATGTTCACAGGACTTCGCTTCAGGGCCTGGGTTAGAACCAGTCGGGTAAGTCTGGAATTGATAAACGGCAAGGACTCAAACAGTTTGCTGTTCAGCGCATCGTAGGGATCGTACCCTGCCCAATCGTTAGCCCGGCAGTAGGCGAGAAGCTTCAACAGTGCGGTTTTGGGATTATTGCCCATGCAAATCGTTATGCCCGCGTTGCCGTTGGCCGTTTGAACTCCAACATGGAAACGATGTTTTCCACCATGGTCGTCAGCGCCGGGCTTGCACCCGAAGCGGGAGGTCGAGCATCTCTTCGACGCCGAACCAAGATGAGTTTCTTCCTTACATCCGCGGGAGCTTCCAGCAAAACTAGCCTTCGGTCTTGCACCAAATATCGGTCCACCGCACCGATCTTTCCCCGAAAGATGCTGTACACCGGAACTCGCATGGCGGCTGCTTCGCGGTTCATCGTGCCGCCGCCGCTAATTACGACGTCGGAGTTCCAAATCAGGTTCAGCCCATCCTCGACGTGTTCAGGAATGATGATTTTTCCAGAAGCAATCGCCTCCGCACAGCATTGGCGCATGGTGGCCGCCTGTCTTTCGTTGCGGGGAAGAATGACCGTCTTGACTTCTGAGTTTTCCGTAAGGTAGGCCAGGACTTCTTCCAAGAGCAACTCACTTTCGGGATTGTGATAGTGAGCTTCCGTAGCTGGAGGACGCAGCATGACTAGCAGATCCCCGTCGCTGACTCCCAAGCGCTCTCGCAGTGTCGGGTCTGGTTTGAACCGGGAAAGGTAGACATCTTCCTTAATTCCCGGATACTTCAACACAGGACAGTTGGTAAACCCAACAGAGGACGCCGGAACCACCTCTGGCACCATCGCCCAGGTGGGATTGATGAAGCGTGTCGTAGCAGCAAATTCGTAGTCGAAGATCGTGAGATTCGGAATTCGTAAAGCGAAACACGCCAACAGCTGCGAGCGGGAACCGTGAGAGACGCCGATGTCCGGTCTCGTCCAGACCATCCGCGCCGCCAGTTCTGCTGTTCGTAGGCACGTTCCGAGCATCTTCAGCAGTTTGTTCTTCCCATAGTGCCTGCCAACTACCTCGCAGCGGAGATGGTAGAAATCCATTAATTCGCGAACCTGGTAAGCATCGCGCGCGGTGAGCATCGTCTGGTAACCTCTCTTCTCCAATTCCTCGATGATGGGTAAGAAGAATGGAACATGTGGAGAGTTGTCGAGATCAATCCACACCTTGCGGCGGTTAGGCAACGCCGGGCGTATTGTTGGTACTTGGCTTGAATCCACCGAGCAATCCTGTTCTCTAACCGGCAAATGCAGGCTTGTCACCTGAGCGTTCCTTTCACTTTCAGTCGTTCGACCGCTGCATGCGACTTGTGTGGTGGTGAGATCTTGATCTGACCCACTGTCGTGGATCATACCAACGCGGCGCGAGCGGGGACATATTCATCTGGCGCTTGCGTTTGGATATTTCAATGCTGATGCGACCTCTGTGGTTTCGATACGAGAGAGTATCCTGTCCCACCTCCTCTCCCCCCACCAGCGGACTCTTCGCGCCTGTACCTGCAACGGCTTGGCCACGCCCCAGCCAAACAAGGTTTGAAGCCAATGGTATTTCCACGAAAGCCACGGAACACCTAGTTCCCCTCCGAGTTCTGTAGCTATCTGCTCTGCCTGCTTAACAATGTGGCGGTTTTCTGGGTAGAAGTGGATCAGCGAACTCCGAATGAATTCGATACAAGCGGCATGAACCCTGGGGCTGTCTTCCGAGGACCGCAGGTACTGGATGTGGAGTTGCATCGAGAGCCAATGGGCCTCAATTTTTTCGGGAAAGCGCCCGATATAGCTCAAACTGTTGAAGCGGAAGGCTCGGTAGTAGACTTTCGCGTCCGGCACAAAACGGACGCTGTCGCTGGCAAGGAGGACACGACAAAAGTATTCGCCATCATCGTCTCCCAGCAACCGGATGTCCCATGGTCCCGCCGCTTCGGTCAACTCACGGTTGACGAGCCAGGTGGCGGTCTGCATATACAAGTTCTGCCCCATCTTGCGCAGGAGCCATTCCACCGGAGACAGATCACACCACAGAGCGGTTGGAATAAAGCGCGCGCTGTGCGGTCGGTACATGAAGTGCGCCCAGGGCGAAGAGAGAAGTGTGCGCTTGCCAACACCTTGCTCCACTTCCCGCATCTGCCGGGCGATCTTGTCAGGAGCCAGCAAGTCGTCGGCGTCCAGCCATTGAATGTAGTCTCCGTGGCTTAGCGAGAAGGCCTTGTTTCGGGCAGCGGAAGCTCCCTGATTTTTCTGCTCAACGACCAGCACACCCTGTGACCCAAACCGGCGCGCTAGCGCGAGTGTTTGATCAGTGGAGCCATCGTCAACGACGATGATCTCGGTTCGCGGCCACGTTTGGGCAATGGCCGAGCGGATCGTGTCTGCGATCCATTCCTCCGCGTTGTAGGCCGGGATGAGTATGGAGACCAAGGGTGCGACGCCGGATCCCACTCGTACCTGATTCCGAATCAGCTGCGCGGTGCCGCCAACTCTTTCCGACGGAGCGCCAACCGGGGATGCTTCCCAGAACCTGCCGGATGGGAGCATTCCCCCCAAAAGACCCGCGATTTGGTACAGAGGCGCAAACCCGCCGTGCAGGAGGACTACGGCGGCGAGATACAAGGGTCCCAGCAGCGCGGATATCGCCACGATTCGGGTCACGGCCCCAGAGGCGCCTGGCAGCATCGCCAAGGATGGAATCCCCCTTGTGATTGCAGCGGTCGCGGAACCGGCTAGCAGAGACGCAAGAAGGTGGCGCCAAACGACCGCCAACACCGTGGTGGCGGCAAGGCCGATGGGCTTTCCGGCGTACCACATCGCGGGGATCGTCAGGGCCCAGAAAGACACCGTCCAAGCCACCGCGATTCCCACGGGCCCCCAAGGCAATCCTGCGAGAAAGAGCAGACAGGTCACGATGAACTCGATGATTCCCCAACGAAACCATCGATCGGCCCGACCGATCGAAAGGTGGATCCAGCCGTGAGTGTAGTAGAGAATCATGACCCCGATACCAGGCGCGAAGAAGGTGAAGATTCGCCCGGCCGGCTCCCACCCAGGTCCCAACAATAAGCGGATAATATCCTTCCCAGCCAAGGTCAGACCGGCAGCCAAGCCCATCCCGATAAAGGTCATCACGCTCAGAGCGCCGAGAAGATGGCGCCGGTACTCGGCGGAGCGCGGGTTCACGCGGCTTAAGGCCGAGACCACAACCACTGTAATCGACGCTACGAGCTGTCCCGCGGAAAGGGCGAACAGATCGTAGGCCTTCTTGTAGAACCCGAGAGACTGGGCGTCAAAGCGCCAGCCCACCAAGAGGTTGTCGGTATTGCGGGAGAAGTAATTTAGGCTGAAATTTCCGTAGGTGTGGATAGCGAAACGTAGCGTAGATGCAGTACCCGCGACCCGACGCGGCAGGCCGGGCATCCATCGGCACAGTAGGAAGGCTCCAATGCTGGAACTCACGGGCGTTAAGACGGCGCCTGCGACCAGCGCCCAGTATCCCCATCCTCGCCAGCCAAGCAGGATGGACACGGTGACGGCAACAATGCGAGCGCAGATGTCATTAATCGAAACTTTGGAAAATTGCATCGCCCGCTTCAACAAGGCCAAATGCACAACCGAGACGCTGGTGGCAAGGATCGTCAACGAGATACCGACGGCCACTCCCCGTACCGGCGCGTTGTTGTAGAACCGCGCCAGTAACGAGCCAGCCGCGGCAAATCCGATCGTGAGCAGAACGCCGACACTCAGGTTGATCCAGAACAGCGTACTGGCCAGAGCGTGATCGATCTCTTCGCGTTGGACGATGGCCTCCGTAAGCCCGTTAAATCCGAAGTTCGCAAGCAACAGGCTGAAGGTTGTCACCATGGTGACCAGGCCAAAGTCTCTGGGTGTCAGGATGCGCGCCAGTACTGCGGTGACGACGACCTGAATCGCCACGATCACGCCCCCGGAGAGCAACGTGACCCCCGCACCCCGGACAGCGAGTAGACGCAACTCGTCACCACCGCCCGGAACAGCGGGCCTGAACCCGCCGTTGCCATCAAACGGTTTCATGCGCACTCCTGGTAAACAGGCACGGTTCTGGAGGAAAGGTAGTCGAACCGGTGTACCACCGGCCTGGACCTGAGGCTCGTATCTTCCGCGGCGTGCGACGTGGGGTGTGCGTCGGGTTCCTGAGGAGAGCGATGCACTCCCTCTCGGGTAAAAGGTACGGCATGGTTGTGACGACTACGTTCAATCTCTGCATGATCGGCGGCTCAGGTAGATGAGAATTGAAGGTGCTTCTAGAGCCAGACAGGGTCTGCCCAATTTTGTGGACGATGCTGCTCGAGCGCGGGGATTGGCCCGCCTTTGCTTCTACCGCTGCGATCCTCAATTTTGCGACGCAAGACACGGTGGACACTGTGACCTCAATTATTGCTGGCAAGACGCACGAACTTGGGAACGAATTTCTTCCAAGGCTCTAACGACTGGCAAAATGTACGCCCCGGAACTTAATGCATATTGCACAACGGTCTCGAAGAAGTCCGGAGTGCATCCATATGGGCTGGGATTATGAGAAACATCGTGGGTTGCAAAAATGATCCAGCCTCGAGCCTCACGGTTGGCATCGATTAGATTCGTGATTGCTTGAATGTTGTCGCTGCTTTTCTCGAGAAAGTAAGCCGCCAGTTGATTGAGATCGGCCCTTCCGATGTTGATCGTCTGGCCGCCGCCCCGACAACACAGAAAGTACCTGGAGACAGCACGCTTCGTGAGGGGTCGAGGCTCGCTGATAGGATAGGAAAGCGACTTGAACTCAGCACCGGGAAGTAGTTGGGTGAGCGCCCCACGATTCTGAATAATTGAATCTTCGAATCTATCCTTGTGTGTATCCCATGAATGGCAGTGCGAGAAGGTGTGGCACCCCAATTCGTGTCCGTTGGCCAAGACAGCCTTCAAATCATCCAACCGATACAAGGGGCCGGAAGGCCCGTCGGTACCAAGGAGCCCCAGAGCCGTATAGTACGTTCCGGCGAGTCCGTAGCGGCTCAAAATGGCGCCGCCAGTCAGGAAAGCGGAACGCGGGAAATCATCGAAAGTGAACGAGATCAAGGGCCGCTGGGTGCGGATCGCAAGCGGTTTTCGGAACACCAGTCGCGCCGATTCTCTCTTGTAATAATTGTGAAATCTTGTCCACGAATATTGCGACGACACATGGTCCTCTTGGCAAGCTATGATTGCGATTTTTGAGAAGCCTCGAGCTTCCCGGAGGCGTGTGTTTGACCGCCGGGAACTACGATCAACATCTTCATAATCAGTGATTTAGAGACTAAAAACGGAGTCTGGAGAACGGGGCTTCAAGACGGTGATGAATGTACCTCTGGGAAGTGATCGATGTACTTCCGTGAGTTGACCCATCCCCCCACGGCGCTTAGGCTTGACCCTAGTGTTATCCATGGAGAACAAATGCCCCCAACCCAAAAGTTTGTAATGTCGATCCTATGGACAGTACTGGCTTGCACAGGTATCTCGGCAGGTCAGTCATGGTCCGGCATCCTCGCGCCTACGCGGGCTATCAACTGGTCTGCGGCCGGCGCAACCATTGTGAACCGCACGACCAACTGTACGACAAGTGCCTGTAATACCTTGTACGGGGGTACGGTCACAACCGCGAGCCTCAATGCAGCAATTGCCTCCGCTCCGGCCAATACGGTCGTGCGTATTCCTGCGGGAAGTTTTACCGGCTTGTCCGGTCAGGTCGTGTTCAATAATGTATCTAACGTAACGCTGCGAGGCGCTGGCCCGGATCAGACCTTCCTGGTGTGGAGTTCTCATGGCGCATGTAATGGACTTGGGGCCGATGTCTGCATTATCAACGGAGACAACAATTACTCCGGCGATCCGCACAACGTAGCGACCTGGAGCGCCGGATACTCCCAGGGTACAACCGCGATTACTTTCAGCGCAGTCACGACCGGAAGCATCAGCAATCTGCATGTTGGCAGTCTTCTCATCCTCGATCAACGGGACCCCTCAAGCGATACGGGACATATTTGGTCGTGCAGCGCACAAGGCACATGCAGTCAACAAGGCAGCGCGGCGGGCAGATCGGGACGTTCCCAGATGCAGGAAGTCACGGCCACGTCGATCAGCAGCGGTCCCCCCTACACTATCGGCATCAAGCCTGGCCTGTATGCGCCCAATTGGGACAGCGGCCAATCTCCCGGCGCGTGGTGGTCCGGTAGCCTTCCGGTCACGGGCGACGGCATCGAAAATCTCTCGATGAATCACAGCAGCGTGGGTGGCGGATCGGGAATCCAGATGCACAACGCCTCAAACTGCTGGGTTTCAAATGTTCGCTCGCTCAATTCTCCATCGGGTGTCAGCGCTCATGTATTCTTTTACCAATCGGCTCATAACACGGTTCAAAACAGCTACTTCTATGGTGCCAGTGGCAGCTCAGAAGGTTATGGCGTGGATTCCGGCTTTGGCAGTGCTGACAACCTGATCCAAAACAACATCATCCAGCACATTGCCGCTGGGCTGATGGAGGAAGACACCGCTGGAACCGTGTTCGCCTATAACTACGCGGTAGATGACTATTTCGGAACCAACCCCAATCCTGTGGACAATAATTGGCAGCAGGAAGATTCTTACCACCATGCCGCGGGAGACAATTTTAGTCTGTATGAAGGAAACGAAGGCATAGGGGTGTACGGTGACGACATTCACGGCAGCAGTTTCATGCTGACCTTCTTCCGCAATCGTTATAACGGACTCGATACGGCCACGCTCAACGGAATAAAAACGCTGCAAACGGCGGCAGTCGGAACGCAGATATTTTCGCGGTACTGGAATCTCGTCGGGAATGTGTTTGGAACTTCAGGCTACCACAACAATTATCAATGCGTTGCTAGCGGGATAACCAACAATTGTACAATCTACGGGAATACCTCCATCTACGTCTTGGGATACTCGGGGAATGGAGGGCAATATTTATCGGGCTTCAACAATGATGTCCTAGTCGCATCCACGATGATGCGCTGGGGAAACTACGACACGGTGAACGCTGCTGCGCGGTTCCAAACAAGTGAGGACGGTCATGCTGCGCCGACCTACCCCGCCCTGACCAATGCCAGCCAAACGCTTCCCGCATCGTTCTACCTTTCGTCCAAACCCTCCTGGTGGGGAACGATACAGTGGCCCGCCGTCGGACCTGACGTGACAGGTGGAAACGTATCGAGTGTTGGTGGCCATGTCCACCTCAACCCGGCGGCGAACTGCTACCTGAACGTAATGGGTGGAAAAACCGATGGTTCAAGCGGACAGCTGACATTTAACGCGGATAACTGTTACTCGAGCGGAGGAGGTATTCCCCCGCCTTCCAACCTTGTAGTCGTTGTTCACTGAATTTCGACCTTTCGGGCAGCGACGTGCGACTTCTCCCAGCCGCCATTCCGTCCCGCGGAGAGGCGGACGGGTGACTCTTCGAGTTAGGACGCCGGACCTTGAGTGCGTTCCAAAGCTTTGGCCACTGCAAGATGCGGCCACCGGAACTCCGTCCGTATTGCCCGACATTCTCGAAACTGCAAGAGGAATTGGATTGGACGAGAAGCAGTCTGCGAAAATGCCATGTGGGCGGGGAACTTGAGGTTCGCGGCGCCGATCCAAAAACGAATCCGCTCATGCCAGCGAATGCTCAGCAGAACATTGTTGGCCGCGAAGCCGATCAGGATCAGGCGCAGCGAGTCCCAATAGCTCAGGCTCGATTCCCAAATGCGCCAGCGTGCTCCGCGGAGCAGGTAAGCGGCGATGATCAAAGCTAGCCCCAGGATCAGCAGGTTGAGGCGCGTCTGGCGAATCGCCGCGGCGGTAGGCCGCAGGTCAAACTGTCGGAGAGCAGCGTACAACACTAACCCGCCGCAGACCAGCGAAACAGTGAATTGTAAAAAGCGCTTCATTCGTTCTCTACTCTGCCGCCCACGAGACTGGAGATGGTGGGGCGGGAAGCATCGCTAGCTGTCACGAGCGCAGGTGGCGCGCTCACAGAATTAACGGATTTCTCGCGTAACGCGACCACTGCGATCGATGCGAGGACTGACAAGAATGGGATCAGAGGCACGCTGTACCTCGCCTGCGCAAGAATTGGCACGCAAACTGCGACGACATAGACGATGAAGAGTACGAACGGACCAATTACCGTGAAACGGTTGTTCCTCACGCATGCGACGATCCCAATGACCGCAAGAATCATATACGGAAGCTGGACCAGTATATTCATGCCGGTCGACTCCCAGGACTTCCCCGCAAACCAGAAGTTGAACAAGTTAAAACTCACACACCGGGCACATAGCAGAGGCGCACTTTCGTATTCTGCAAAGACTCTCCGTGCCAGGTACCCCGAAAACTTCAGCTCATCGTCGGTCGAATAGAACCCTTGGTAATATCCGTCCTTGAAGTGATAACCCCGGTCCAGGGCAAGTTTGCTTCTTTCGTGGGCTGCCTCGCGGTCAAGAAGGACCCACGGTTTATTCTCCGAGTAGTGGGTACAGATGTATTGGCCCGCATGCGCGGAGATTCCGAGCACGCTAGCTGTCGGCACAAACTGCCGCGTGAGAGTGTAGTTACGAATGATCCATGGGGAAAGGACCACCATCATCGCAACGATTATGGTTGCGACGTTCTTGCAGATCGCGAGCGCAGAACTGCGGTGTCGCTCAAATAAGAGAAGGTACACGAGTAAAACGAACGGAAACAGAATGGGTGTGCTTCTTACGAGCACCGTAAGGCCCAGTACTGCTCCTGTCACCGCGTAGTGCCACCAATTGCCGTCCTCCAGTGCTCCATACAGCGTCAGCACAAACAACATCACGAAGAATGTGAAAAGTATCTCCACGCCTCCACGACTCTCGGCGATCAGCGTCGCGGGGTGGAAAAGGAACAGCAATGGCGAAACGATAAGGAACACCTGATTGGTTGAAATTCGACGCGCCAAGCGCATCATGAGCCCCGCCGTTGCGAACGCGAGCAACATGTTGGCTAGCTTGACTGCGGTAAATGTGCTGCCGAAGGCGAGCAGGAGCCCGGCCAGGAAAACGGGATATCCGGGTTCGCGCATCAGGGTCCTGGCAGTATCGGGATAGAAACGATACCCGTTTCCCTGCGCCAGGTTCGCAGCGAGCTGGTCGTAGCCGTCGAGAAAACGATTCTGATTGTAAAAAGGGGTCACGCGATCACTGACTCGCGGAATCACCCAAAAAAGCAACGCTGCGTGAACACAGACGGCCGCGATGCTCAGACTGAGAAGCGAATTTGAAGAGCGAACCATAACTAGGATTTGTCTCGAACGTGCGATCGGAACTTTATTGGCTGGCCCACTGGGACAGCTCAGCGGTCGCGACCGGGAGGCTTTCATCCTTCGCCTGGAAGGTAGCTCGCTTCTTCTTCACATATCTCTTCAGGCCCGGGAAATCCACCATCACCAGCAGAGTGGTGAACCAGATGGGACTCACGCGTGCATACATCGATTCGGAAAGATTGTAGACAATCATTACGATCAACACTGCAAAGCGCACCCGCTGGAAGCGGTCGCCCTGGAACTTCTTCATCAAGCGTCTGCCGTACGCGATTAACACAAAAAACAGCAGAATCAGACCGATCACGCCGCCATCTAAGTAGATATCCAGATACCCGTTGTGCGCGTTGGGTACGGATGTTCGCATCTGCTCGCTGATCTGGAATCCCCCTCTTCCTCCCCAAAAGTTCCAGTAGCCTGCCCCGATGAGAGGGTTCACGGTTTTTGAAGTAATATGCTCCCAGATATTCGTTCTGCCGGTGAAAGTCATATTCCGTCCCATTACTTCCACAATGGGAGCGATTACGGAGTTGAATCGCTGCGCGAAGAACAACAGATAGGGTAGAGAGAGAGCCGCGAGCAGCACGATCCGGCTTACCATCTTCGAGGCCAGTCGCCCACTGCTCACGATCAAAGCCGCGCCCACGATCAGGCACAGCAGGGAGGTCTTGCTCTGGCACATGTTTAGAAGCCACAGACCCATCCCGAGCAGTAACAGGCGATCCCAAGGGAAGTAACTCCATCGCCATTTGCTAGGCCTCGTTTCCAGATAGTCCCAGATCAAGAAGAGGCTAAACACCAGTACGATTTCCCCCAGCGTATTCTTCTGCGTGGTCACCCCGGTATACGTGGGCTCACCCGCCAAGTCGAAGGACCGCCCCATTCTTGTGAGCCACTTGATGAACAACACCGACAGCGGAAACAGAACACAGGCACATCGGACATAGATGGTACGAACGGCTTCCAGTGGATTCTTCTCAGAAAGAATCAGCGAGACCACAAAGAGCATTCCGAAATCTTTGACCAATCGTTTGGTCGAGCCGATTGGGTCACCCGACCAAGACACGCTGACGGCGAGATAAACATAAAACATCATCAGGGGGATATTTGACGCGAAGAGCTTTCCCCACTTCACGCCGCGCAGAGTCGCAATGATCAGCGAACTCGCAAGTACAGAAAAAAAGAATACCTGGTCGAATGGACTTGTCTCCGCTTCATTGCCCATCCCGGCCTGACCAACTCCAACCCAAAGTGACACTGGCCGTGATCCAAGGATCAATAGGAAGAAAGTTGGTATCCAGATCGCCCAGCTCACTGAACTGCGGCGCAGGGAATCCCGCACCAGCAGAAATACAATGAAAACAAGACAGCAAATGAGTGCGGAAAGCGCCATTCAATAACGCCACTCCCGGCTGTCCAGAAAAAGCCGGTGCTGAAGTTCCAGAGTTAGGAGTCGATGGATCTCGCTGGTGTAGTTGGCCTCTCCCTTCACATGCTTTTGCACCATCCATTCGACAAAGTTCCGTTGGAGGTAAGGACGAGACAGCGAGCGCGCGTCGAGCAGGATCTCTCGAACGTAGCGCGAAAGCCTATCGCGGTACCACACGCGGTAATGGCAGAACTTATGCCTTCCCAGGAAAAGGTGCTCAAGGTGCAATGGGGAGAGCGCGTGATCAATTCGCGCCATCCATTGTGGCATTCCGTAATCATAGGCGTACTCTGCGCGGAAGGTGAACTCCAAAAGTGCACGCGCCACCGGCGTTGTCCAACTGCCCGGGCGTCCCCCTAGGCCGCGGTCCGTCCGAAGCTGTCGCAACGCCGTGTTGCCATCGGCAATCAAGCGAGCACAATCCTCGCTATCCTCGAAGATATCGCTCTTCGGAATCGAGGAGTTCGGCGCCCGAAACGCCGTGCGGACGAGATCGTTGTCGAGAAATGGAGAGCGCAAAATGAGCTGGGTCTGCTCCAGGGCAAGAAGGCCGTATTGATACCACGGTGCCTGCCGGAACGCAGTAAAAGACACGGCATGTCCCTGTAACTGCTTCGAGTAAGTCTCTTCCGCTGCCCGAACGTGCACAAGGAAATCTCCCTGGAATAGCCCTTCTGTCGGCGTTGCCGGCTTGAAGGCCCGTAGCCGGCGCAGAATCTCACTTCCGTAGTTGCCCGTCATTCTGACGGGAGCGATCTCCGCGGCAAGTTCATTCGCGTGGAGATCGGCCGCCCGGTTTACGGCGGCGCAGCCATCACTGAGGTACACGGTACGCTCTGCATAGTGTGGAAAGCGTGAGAGGAACTCGTCGCCGAGCGGGATTACCTGGTGGGGCTGCTGGCAGATTTTGGCAACTTGCCGCGCGATGATGACATCCTGGCAGTCTCGGTACGGGCCACCGAATGTGTAACACTGAAGCGATTGCGGTGGAGCCTTCCACCAAGCCATGATCATCCGGGTGTCTAGCCCGCCGGTAAGGGATATCCCGATCTGCTCCCGACCGTTGAAATACCGAGGGAGGTTCCGGGCGAAGACCTCCCGGAGTTGCTGATAGTAGGATTCCGGATCCAGCGGAGCCTGCTTCTCCCACTCCGACGGCTCGAAATACGTGCCTTTCCGCTTAACGGTGCCGTCCTGAAACACCCACGCTGAAGCCGATGGCAGCACCTGTATGCCCTTGAAGATTGTTCGGTTCTCCAACACGCAACCGCAGGCCACGAACTCCCCCAAGCCCCGAGGATCCGCAGCCCGTAATTCGGGTCGAACCTTAAGAATCGCCTTCGCTTCTGCGGCGAAATAGAAGGCACCTTGCGTTTCATGATAGTAAATCCGCTGCATCCCGTACCGGTCGTTGAAGAGCGTGGCGGTTCCAGCTCTGCGGTCGGTCAAGAGGCCATGGAACCTGCCGTTGAGACCGGCCGGGAATGTCCTGTCCTCTTCACTGAGATGAACCAGATAGGATGGCCCGTTCGTATCAAATGTGTGCCCCTGCTCCTTGAGACGACGCTTGATCGCCGGATCAGGGTATTCCTCTCCAGAAAAGACGAGGACGACATTCTCTCGTTCGTCACAGAGCGGCATCCCATCGGCGAAAGAATTCTTCCGCGCGATCCATCCAACGTACACTCCCAGACGCTCATCAATCCAAGTGCCCGTCTCATAGAAAGACTCATGGCGAAGAGCCTCGACCATGCGAAGCAATTCCGCTTCGGCCCGCTCGCGCGGCATTTTGGTGATGAGACCTACCATTCCTGGCATGGCTGATTGTTCTAGGAAGCTTCCGTAATGGACCGGAACTTGCGGTTGTACCAGGTGTTTCGAAGTTCACGGAGCGTGACCAGCACGGGTTCGGGAAAATAGTCCGACAATTTCTTGTGCAGGCCGAGGCGGTAAGCGGCAGAACCGATGGGAGTCAGCGGGACGTAATAGCGAGGCAGATCGATCCGCTGAAAGCCATTGTTACGCTTGAAGTCGCTAAGGGTGTCTCGTTGCTTTTTCCCGTAAGAGAAATTGGAATACACGAGGTAAGGGATCCCTCGTTCGGCGCAGGATCGGACCGCATGAGCGACAAGGGCATTGGTTGGAGCTTTGTCTCTATGCTGGATCAAAGAAACGATGTTCAACAAGCCAGCCCGCGTTCGACGTTCATCACACAACAGTTTGATGAATCCAATCAGCTTCTCTCCGAGATACGCCCCTATGAAAATGCTCCTATCGAGGTACGTAAACTCCTCCGCATGCACGGTCTCAAGATCCTTTCCGAAGTGTGAAAAGCGCTTTCCTTGCCGAACGGGGCACTCGTTGTAGATCTCCCAAATTCCATGAATGAGGGCTTCGCTGAATTGCACTTCGCGAACCTGTAATCCTTTTTTGTCAGCTTTCCGCACCATATTCCGGGTTTTGGCGTCGACCTGCTTGGTCCACCAGGTATCAAAGGTAGATACCCGCAGGACCGCCAAGTTGTCCCACTCAAACGGATAAGCGTATGTCGGCGAGCTCTCGGTCAACTCCTGCAAAAACGTGAAAAGGTCGATGCGTGTTCCGGAGTTCCGCAAACCCTCGAGCATAGCCTCGGGATTCTCTAGGGACTCGTATTTCTCGGCGTCTAGGCGCGCGATGCGGATCAGCCTTCCCTGGAGTCTAATGTGCTTGCCATAAACGTCCACTAGTTAATTCCTCCTTCCCCGCATACACCAGTGCATCAATTGGTGGTATGCAAGGCCATCTGGCCTTGCCCTTGTCGCTGCTGAACGTCAAGCTGAGCGAAGATGGCGTCCATGATTCTGGCGGTTAGAACAATTTCGCGGTACGGGATGGGCACCGGAGTGCCTTCAACGACGGAGCGATAGAAAGATTCGATCAAGTACTTCATCCCGGACTTCATCTGAAAGTCGTTTGCCAGGAAAGTCGTTAAGTTCGTGGTCACGTTTCCAAGATGCTGTTTCGCCGCGCTTACCGGGGGGACAAACTTCTCAAGGTAACTCTTGTATCTGCCGCCACGCAGCTTGACCAGCGTCTCCTGATCCTGGTCCAGAACCAGCCCGTTCTTAGTGCCATAGATACGGAACTGATGGAGAGAGGGACGCATCTGCGAGGAAAAAGTAAAGTATGCGGTGGTGCGGTCCTCATCGGAAATGATAACCCTCAGCTCATCCACGATGTCGCTCTCGCCCATACTCTTGAGGAACGCACTCGTAAACCCGCATGCGACTACCTGGGGAGAATCACTGGTCAGGAACTCGGCGATGCGGGCAATACCATGGCTAATGATGTTGTGCAAAAGCTTGCCGGGGAGTCTGCGGACCCAGTGTTGCTTGTCGCCCAGGAGCGCTCCCGCATACCCCGACCGCGTGATTTCGTAGCAGTAGTAGCTTTCCATGTGCACCGGCCCGTCGCCCAGGAACCCACTCTCCACGAGAGCCCGCATGCGCCGTGCGACATGGGAGAATTGGTCGTCATGCCCGGCAGTGATCTTGAGCCCGCGCTCGCGGGCCAGCCGAACAAGACTCTGCGCTTCGTGCGCGTCGAGGGTGAAGGGCTTCTCTACATAGACATGGCAACCCGATTGGAGGCAAATCCTCGCCAGATCAAAGTGGCTGGCTGGCGGCGTAGTGATGTGAACAACATCAGGCTGGCTTTCACTCAACAGTGCGTTAACGTTGCTGAAGTGCCGTTCGACCGGAAACCTCTCGCAGAGTTGTTGCGCCATGAGCGGTTCCCGGTCACAGACTCCGACGATCTCGCATCCCTGGATCCGCTGGATTTGCGCTGCATGCGAGTCGGCAATCTTGCCGCATCCGACGATGGCAACCTTAAGCATTGCTTTCTCCGGCCCGGCAGGCTTCGAAATAGCGCCTGAACCCTTCCGCGGTGGAAATCCTCGGCAACCATCCCACCCGGTTCTTTAACTTGTCGTTGCTGTACCGAGTCTTTTTCCAGAACGCACACCACCGTCTACGATTGAAGGCGGGCGGAAGTTGCCCCTGCGACCAGCTGGAATATCGCTCCCATAGGTAGCAGAGGCCATAGCTCACGGCGTGCGGAACATAGAAAGAAGCAAAACGCTTCACGTTCCGCTTGTACAAACGCAAGAACTGGCGACTGGAAGGCAGATCATCGTCGACCACATTGAATACTTCGCCATCGATGCCCTTCTTCAGTCCGGCAAGTGTAATCGCCTCCGCGCAGTTATCTACATATGTGAATGGGATGGGGTTGGAACCACCAAGATGCAAGAACACCCCGAAGGTGTCGATCCCGACCCTGCCCGTGATGGCCAGATTGCCGGGGCCGTAAACCACGCCGGGCCTAACAATGACGTAGGGGATGCTGTGCTTGTTGGCATACTCAACGACGATCTCGTCCTGTTTTGTTTTCGCGAAGCAGTACGCTTCGCCGCGAAGTTCGGGATGCGTCTCAACCGGACATGTCTCGTCCAGGAGCCCCTGCCGAGCCTCCGGCGGGTTGGTATAAACCGAGAAGGAACTGACGTTCACAAACCGCTTCAAACAGTTATGTTGTACACAAGCATCGAGAAGATTTCGGGTGGTGACAACCGAGTTCATAAACGCATCGGGATAGAACTTCTCGCCGCGGCCGGCAGCCAAATGAAGAACCACGGAGACGTTCTCGGCCGCTGCGATGCAATCCTGGCGTGAGAGGAGGTTGCCCCTGACCAATTGAACTCCTGCCCAACGCGCTTCACTCGAGGATCGGGTGAAACACCGGATGTTACGGAATCCACGGTCGAGCAAACACTCAACCACTCTTGATCCGACAAAGCCAGTAGCTCCGGTTACCAGGATGAGGTCGTCGCGGCCGATGATGAAATCGTCGCCGTCCACCTGGCTCACAGTCCCGCCGCTAGTCGGTGACATAGACTCCTTTCACCGGACGGATTCCAATGAGTGCCAGGAGCTTGCCGAGGTGGTCGAAGAGCTTGACTGAGTAGGTCATGAATCTTCTTTGCCCCAAAATCAGAGACAACGGCAAAACCGCCATGTAGGCGGGAACAGCGATGATGGATTTCGTAACGTCGAGCACTCCAAAGGTTGGGTGTAGCAAGGAACTTGCTCCCCGGAGCAATGCCCTTTTCAACATAAAGGTCCTTTTCCAGCGAATCGGGGGAACAACCTCGTATGCCACCGCCTCATCGCACCAGATGAAAACGTGTCCCTTCTCAATCATTCTGCGAAAAAAGTCCTGGTCCTCTCCCACGCGAAACTCGGGCCGAAACGGCTGTTCGCAAGCTGGGAAAACCCCTTTTTTCAGGAACGTGTTGCCAGTACGTCCCTTCCGCCAGTCGATAACGAAGCCGGTAGGGTAGGTCGGACGATTGTAGAAGTCACCCTTGACGATCCAATTTGGAGCTCCTTCATCGAAGTGTGGCTTCACTGACCCAAGAACACCGTCGGCGCTGTACTTGTTGCAGGCTTGGAACAAGGTCAATAGCCACTCTTTGATGGGAAACTCGTCATCATCTATAAAGGCTACGAAATCGCCGGTGGCGTTCTCAACTGCCTTGTTTCGGGCCAAGGCTATATTTTGCTGAGATTCCACGCAATACTTCAATGGAACGGCTGAGCCGGATGCGAGCGAGCTGACCACCGTGCGTGCGCTTTCCGTTTCATCGTTGTCAACAACCAATATCGAATAAGTGAACAGTCCACCCGTCTCCTGCGCACAGAGCGCCTCCAGCGAGCGCTTCAGAAGGTCTGGCCGCTTGTAAGTGCAAACGCAAACAGAAATGTGGGACTGTTCTTTACTCACAATTCAATTCGCCTGAGGGGTGGGACGGGCTGCGCAACCATCGACCTGATCGTCGTTTCGATGAACTGCGCCTTATTCCGCGCGGGAGTGATGAGAACGTAAGTGGGGAGTTCAGCATGTGGTGGCTTCTGGGCTAGGCTACTTCAGCGCTGAATGCAACTCCGCGGACGGAGCAATGGGAGGATCTTCGTCAAGGCTGAAAGCTGGCTGCCGACCAATGCTAATGTAGTGGAAGCCGCGGGAAGTCAGCTCAGCTGGGTTGAACATGTTGCGGCCGTCTACGATCAGGCTGCGCGAGACGATCTTACGCAGGCGATCCCAGTCCATGTTGCTGAACTCCTGCCATTCGGTCGTAATCAAGATGGCTTCGGCATCCTGGGCGGCCTCATAGGGGCTGGCGCAGTAGCGGACATCGGGAAAGACTGCCTTCGCTTTCTCGGTTGCCTGGGGATCGTAGGCACTTACGATCGCGCCCTCACGAACGAGCGACCGCAGAATCTCCAGAGCGGGCGCAAAGCGAACGTCGTCGGTATTTGGCTTAAACGCCAAGCCGAGGACGGCGATTTTACGACCGCGGATTACCCACAGCTCCTGCCGAATTTTCTCAATGAAACGCTCAATGCGACGCTTGTTGATGTTTTCCACTTCTTTCAACAACGAGAAATCACACCCGGCTTTCGAGGCGATTCTCACGAATGCCTGGACATCTTTCGGGAAGCAGAACCCGCCGAAACCGATTCCGGGATTCAGGAACGCGGGACCGATCCGGGGATCCATAGCCATTCCCAGAGCAACTTTGGTGACATCCGCCCCAACTGCCTCGCAGAGATCAGCGACCATGTTGATGAACGAAATCTTCATTGCTAGGAAGGAGTTGGACGCGTGCTTGATCAACTCCGAGGAGTTAGTATCGGTCACAATCCAGGCAGGCTTCTGAGTGTGCGTACACTCGGCGTGCACAGGACACTTGAAAGTCTGATCAAGGATTGGGCGATAGATTTCTCTGAGTTGGGCTGCGGCCTCTTCCCTTTCCACCCCGATCACGATGCGGTCGGGATGGAAAAAATCCTGAATTGCGGAGCCTTCGCGCAGAAACTCAGGATTCGAGACTAGGTCGCATTTCAGTCCCTTGCCGGCATACAGCTGAAGCTGCCGCTTCAGCTGTGCCCCAGTTTGCACCGGCACGGTGCTCTTTTCAATCACTAGGCAATAGCCGGTGGTGCGCTGGGCGATGGTGAGAGCAACATTGGCGACCGCGGAGAGATCCGCTTCCCCGTTCTCAAGTGGAGGCGTGCCAACGCAGATAAAAATCACCTCGGCGCCAGCAACCGCTTTCTCTGTTGTCTCAAACTGCAGTCTCCCGGCATTGCAGTTCCGGGAGACTACGTATTCGAGGTGGGGCTCGAAGAATGGCAGTTGTCCATTGCGTAGGAGGGCGAGCTTGATCTCGTCGTTGTCGGCACAACGGACACTATGACCAATCTCCGCCAGACATGCTGCGGTAGTAAGACCGACATATCCGGCTCCAATGACTGAAATCTTCATGCGATTTCCTCGTATAGTGGGTAAAGGGCTGGTTACGACGTACGGCTTGCCGTCTCAGGTTGCATGGCTTCGCCCAGCGCGCTCTTGGTTTTCGCTTCCAGAAAACACCTCACCTGATTGACGACGCGAGCCTGTTGTTCCGGTGTAAGAGTCGGAAACATCGGCAAAGAAACGATCTCAGCCGCAGCCTGCTCTGCCTTCGGAAAGTCTCCGGGAAGGTAGCTCAGAGCCCTATAGGCCCTCTGGAGGTGCAGAGGGATGGGATAGTGGATGCCGGTACCGATGCCCTCAGTCTTCAGAAAGTCCATTAGTCCCTCGCGTTCATCCACCCGGACAACGTAAAGATGGTAGACGGCGCGTGACCAGGATGGCTCAAAAGGCGTTGCGACCGGGTTCTCGGCGCTTTCAAAAAGCCGGTTGTACTCGGCCGCTCGTTCGCGTCTCTGCTCGTTCCATTTCTTTAAGTGGGCTAGCTTGGCATGAAGGATGCCCGCCTGGACGGCATCCAAACGACCGTTGTAGCCCTCGACGTCGTGGTAGTACTTCTTCGCCTGGCCGTGATCGCGAATCAAGCGAATCTGTGTAGCTAGCTTTTCATCATTGGTCGTCACCGCGCCAGCTTCTCCGCACGCCCCTAGGTTCTTTCCAGGGTAGAAGCTAAACGCCGCGGCGTGTCCGATGGAACCCGCCGTCAGCCAGCAATTCTGCCTGCGCGAAAAATATTGAGCGCCGTGCGCCTGGCAGGCGTCTTCTACCACCATGAGACCGAAGCGATCCGCCAGTTCGAGAATGGCATCCATGTCCGCCATCTGCCCGTAGAGGTGGACGGGAACGACCGTGGTCACCGGGCGCCCGCTGCGGCGGCTGATCAATTTGCCCGAAGTATCTCTCGTGCACTTCTGTTCAAGATACTCCCGCAGTCGTTCGGGATCCATGTTGTAGGTGCGCGCGTCGATGTCCACAAATTCCGGCAAGGCGCCTGCCTGCGAGATTGCTTCTGTCGTCGCGATAAATGTGTTCGGGACCGTCACCACCACATCGCCAGAACAGACACCGGCCGCTATCAAGGCAAAGCGCAGGGCGTCGGTTCCGCTGTTGACACCAACCGAGTGCTGGGTTTCGCAGAACTCGGCGAATGCCTTCTCGAAGTTCTCCACCATGGGACCGCCGATGAAAGCTGCAGTCTTTAGCACTCCTTTGACTACTTCCATCAACTCGGTCTCTAGCTCAGCGTGCGGAGTAATCAGGTCAAGGAAAGGAATTGCTGTATTATTATTCATCTTCGCTCCTGGCTAATAATTAGAAAATATGTCCAACGGCGGACTGTTCGCGGCGCAGGGCTCATCCGTGTGCAACGGTACTAGCCTGACGCGTAAAGTTGCTGCGCTCTCCGAGGCGAGGGCTATCCAGCTTGCTGTAGTAACTGGCATCCCGGTGTTCCTGTTCCCGCGCTTTGATCTTGTCGAGCATAGGGATTGTCTGTTGAAATAGGACCCAGCCGTATTCGAGGGAACGGTGGTAGACGTCAATCACTTCATCGAATTCCGGATAAATGGAATACTTCAGCTGGCCAATGATTGGACCGTCGTCGATACTCGGTGTGATTTCATGAATCGTGACTCCGTGCTCATCCTCTTGATTTTTCAAAGCCCAGTTGATCGGTGAGACCCCTCGATATTTAGGCAAGGGGCCGTTGTGCAAGTTAATGATTCTCTTGCACCTGTCGATGAACCAGGCTTTTATGATCTTGTCGTAGAACACCGACACTGCGAGGTCGATACTTCCGTTGGTTGTCGAAATTTGCGGTAGGTCTTTGTAATGGCCGGACTCGATTATGGGTAATCCGTTCGCCCTACCCCAAGTTGCCAAAGATTGTGTCCAGGCGGGCTCAGGCATGACTGGAACGATAGCGACCAGTTTGTACTTTTCGGAGTGCAGAAACCAATTGGCCACATTTATTGCCAAATCCCCCTTGCCCATGACAACCACAGTCTGCATCTCATCTGCTCCTTGGATACGGTAGATCATCCTTAGAAGGAAATTGTTAACGCTTCGCCTTAGAGATAGACCAACGCTCCGCGCTTATTAAGAGACTCGCCAGAAGCTTCCAGCATCTTGACAACGCGGAGGCCTGCAATACCATCGTTGAATGGCATTTCGTCCTTCACAATGCAATCGACAAAATATTGCAGCTCAACCTGCAAAGCCTCAGATTGCTCGATTCGGGGCGCCCACATGTCGCCCGATCGATAATTGACCAGCAAATTGTAGAGTCCTTGCTGCGTAGTCACGTTCACTCCTTTATCGTAGACTCGCAGCTTCTCGTCCGCTTCTAGGTCGTTCCAGACGAGCATCTTTTTCTCACCGCCGATAAGTGTGGTTCGAATCTTAACTGGCGACAGCCAATTTACGTTGATGTGCGCGATGATGCCGTTCGGAAAGTATGCGGTAATAAACGCGATATCTTCCAGGCCATTGAGGTGACTTTGTCCCGACGCCACGATGGCCTCAGGCTCGTCTTTGATGAGGTAGTCCATGATCGAAAGATCATGGGGAGCGAGATCCCAGATCACGTTGACATCATGCTGAAACAACCCCAAATTTACCCGTGTTGAGTCGTAGTAATAGAGCTTGCCAAGTGTTCCGTCATCGAGCAGCTGCCTGATTTTTCTCACTGTACCGGTGAAGAGAAATGTGTGATCCACCATAATCTTGAGGTTCTTCCGCTCCGCAAGATTGATGAGTTCTTCGGCTTGCGCTGCATTGCTCGTAAATGGCTTCTCAACAAATACATGTTTGCCGTTTTCGAGGGCAGCTTTAGTCAGCTCGTAGTGGGTCCAAACGGGAGTGATCACCGCAATGGCATCCACTTCCGGTGAGATCAAAAGCTCGTTGGCATCGGCATACATGGGAATTCCCGGATGGGCGTGCTGAATGCGCTTCCGGGCCGCCGCGCTGAGATCACACACTCCCACCACCTGGCATCCATCCAGGTTTCGGAGATTCCGAACGATGTTCGGACCCCAGTACCCATAACCGATCACACCAAACTTAAGCATAGGAATTCTCCCTAAATATTTGCCGATGCAGGAAATTTGGGGAGGGTGAATCTTCTAATAACAACGATGAGCTTACCGGCGCGTGGGATGAGGGAAGTGCGAGGTGTTAACAGGCACCCTCCCCGGTAATGACCGCTCTAGGAGTCTGGAGCAGAATCTTCAAATCGAGCAACGGTGAACATTGCCGTGCATAGCGGATGTCCAGCCGGACCATCTCGTCAAATCCAACACGACAACGCCCTTGTACTTGCCAGAGCCCCGTAATTCCCGGCTTGGCTTCGAGCAAGCGGCGGCGATGCCAGGTCGCATAGGCCTCCACCTCGTAGGGCAACGGGGGACGGGGCCCGACCAATGACATGTCACCTCGCAGCACGTTAAAGAATTGCGGCAATTCATCCAGGCTCGTGCGTCGCAGGAAGCTCCCCACCGGAGTGATCCGAGTGTCATTGGTGAGCTTGAAAATGCCTCCCCCGGCGCCGTTGGTCGGTTGTTTGGCCGCCTGGCCGGCAATTAGTTTGCGAACATATTCCTTGTGTTGGCTGAAATCGTTGTTTGCGCACATCGACCTGAATTTCAGGAAAGTGAATGGAGTTCCGTGTTCTCCAATGCGTTGCTGACGGAACAGAATCGGCCCCCGGGAAGTCAGCTTGATCGCTATTGCAATCGCGAAAAAAACCGGGGACAACACGACCAGCAGCAACAGGCTTCCCAAAACATCCATGCCTCGCTTCATCGCTCGGCCCAGCCGGTTTGCCACGTCGCGCTTGTGGAGATCGGGATAGAGTGTCGGGTTGCTCTGACGTTCTGTATTGTTCGGATCCCACTCCTCCGGGAACAAGTGAAACGAGAACTTGATCTGGCTGAACTGTTCGCTCGTAAGCCGATGGCGAATAACATCGCTGATCCGGGACAGGATAGTGCTGAGGATGAGATTGTTTTCCAGCGTGATCTCCGTGAACATCACTCCCACGGCGGAGTTCGTCTCGTACCAACCCATGACGTCGGTTTCGCGCGAGGCGGTCTGTAGCGCGGAAAGAATGTCGAGCAGTATCCGGCCGTTCTTCTCCGTCGGCAGAGTGTGCCTCGCGTCCATGAGCAGGAGGACAAATGGACGCTGCGTTCGCTCGCTGCGCTTCCGTTCCAGCGAGATCATCCGACGGAAGACCTCTTCGGTGAGGACTTCCCTCGAGCCCAACCAGTTCTGCGGTTGAGACAGGCCATTGGCAGATTGCGGTTTTGGTGATGTGAGCGACACGGGATGGATCTCCTCGCACGCTACGGGTAGCAACAAGACCACCGTAGCTGTACTGACATTGAATCTTGCGATGGGGGAGTTTGACTTAAGGGTGAGGCAAAATTAACTTTCGGCGGCGGGTGAAGAAGACTCCTCACTGCTCGCCGCCGAGCTGTATCGCGAATAATAATACTTGTGCTCATTGCTGCTACAACTGTTCACAACCACGCCAAGCATTGTGGAAGGGTCGATGACCTCCACCGCCCGCTCGAGCTGTTTCTTTTCGCACACACCCTCCCGCATTACCAGCAGCACTCCATCCGCCATCTTCATCCAGAGTGGTGTATCTGCCAGAGGACGGATCGGAGGGGTGTCGATAATAATCCAGTCGAAAAACTCTTCGAGTTGTTCCAGTAACTGCTTGAGCCGGCCCGATTGCATGAGCTCCAGTGGATTCTCGGGGGTCACGCCTGCGGGAAGGAACCAGAGGCCGGAGCCCTCGAGTTTGTACACGACTTCACACAGCTGGCGCTCGCCGCGAAGAACCTCGCTGAGCCCCGGCAGGTTTCGATGAAAGCCGAACCGCCGCGCTAACTCGGGCCGCCTCAAGTCGCCATCGATCAGCACCGCCCGGAGAATCTTGCTCCGGGCTTGATTGAGCGCAAGGTTGGCTGCGATCAGACTCTTACCTTCTTCTGGGATGCTGCTGGTAATCACGATCCGTTGGACCTTGCGCCGTTCGCGCAGGTGGCGCAGCTTCAACCCCAGCACGCGAAACTTTTCCGCCGCCATGCCGCCCTGATCCGTCAGACACACCAGCCGGGAATCCGCCGCCACTGCGGGCGTGAGCACTTTCGCGGAGGCAAACGTCGCTGCCTCCGAAGACTCTGGTTCCGCCGCCGGCGGCGATTCGGGAAGAGACTGCGTGCGCTCGATTTCTTGTTCGACCCCGTGCAGCAGATCCGCGACCGAGTCGGCGTTATTCGGCAGGCTTCCGCCTGACCGCTCCGCCTCCGCTCGCTGCAACGCTTCAAATATATAGCTCATGTGGAGGCAACCTGTTGCCTATTGCAGCCGGCCCTTCGTCTCTGCTTGCTGCATGCGGTCCCGCACTTCAAGCAGCGTCTTCACCGCCAGCAAGAGTTCGTTCTGTTCCTCTTCCTTCGACAGCTTGGTTCCGCCGCTCCTCGGTTCGTCTCTCGGTTCGTTTCTCGGTTCCACCGCCACCACCCCAAGCCGCAAATCCCGCGCCACGCCGTCAACGATTTCGGGTGTGATCGTGGCCGCCTGTTTGGCGTAGCCGGAGAGCAGCGCGTTGTCGCAGATGGTGTTGATCAACCGCGGAATTCCCCGCGAGTGGCCGAACACAGCCTCGATCGCACGCACGGAAAAAATCTGGACGGCGGCCGGCGCCCCCGAGATCCGGAGACGGCGGCCCATGTACTCCCTGGTTTCGTTCAGACTGAGCGCCTCGAGATGGCAGCGCAGCGCAATCCGCTGTTTTAGCTGCCGGAGTTCATGGGAATCCAGTTTCTGATCGAGTTCCGGCTGACCGGCCAGCACAATCTGCAGCAATTTTTTCTGCGACGTTTCTAGGTTGGTCAAGAGCCGGATCTCTTCCAGTATTTCCGCGGATAAGTGGTGCGCCTCGTCCACCACCAGTATTGTCGTCAATCCCCTCTGATGTCTCTGCAGCAGGAAGCCATTCAGCACGTGGATCAGTTCGTCTTTGGCTTTGCCCGCGACCGGCAACCCGAAATCGAGCGCGATGTAACGCATGAATTCCAGAGGCGAAAGCGTGGGATTGAAAATCAGGGCGAAGGCCACATCGCGGCGCTGCAGCAACCCCAGCAACGAGCGCAGAATGAGCGTCTTTCCGGTGCCAACCTCGCCCGTCAAAACTACGAATCCGCGGTGCGCTGTCACTCCGTAATACAACGAAGCGAGCGCTTCGTTGTGCCGCGTCGTGGGAAACAAAAACGACGGGTCCGGCGTGATTTCGAACGGATTTCGCTGCAGCTTATAGAAGCTCTTGTACATGATTTCTACCCGTACAAATACGTTACTGCCGATCCTATCAGGATGAAACCCATGATCACCACCGCCGCCGCGCCCGCGATCCAGGCGCTGCGCCGGCCAGATGCCTGTTCCTGTAAGGTCTCGATCGTCGGAATCTCCGCAATCACATCGAAAGGCACCAGCTTTTTGATCTCCCGCTCACTGTAGATCTTGCCGCTCAGCTTCTCCTGTCCGAAAGCGAAGCCCCCGCCGAGAACAAGGCCCGCCGCCAATCCCGCGCCGCACAGTAACAGACGGTTCGGCTTGTAGGGCCTTGCCGGAAGATTCGGCGGATCCAACATGCGGAAATGCTCGCCCTGTTGCGTTTTCTCCAGGTCAGTCGACATTTCCGACTGGTTCTTCTTGGCCAGCAGCGATTCGTAATTCGCCTTCGACTGATCGTAGTCGCGCGTGATATCGGCGAACTGCTGTTCCATCACCGGGGCCATATTCAGCCGTCCCTGGTATTGGCTGATCTTGCTTTGCTCGTCTTTGATTTCCGCCTGCCGGTTCGCGATTTCGAGGCGATTGGCCTTCAGCTGACTTTCCAGCTCCAGCAGCGGTGCGTTTTTCGGATCGAGCGGCGCGGTGGCGGCGGCTTCCGGACTGGGATTATTCGCTCGACTATTCATGTCGGCTACGATCCGTTCGCGTCTGTTCTCTGCCCGGGCAATCTGTTCTTTGGTTTTACGGACGTCGGGATGTTTATCGGTGTAGTGGGAAGTCAAATCGGCCAGCTGCGCCTTCAGTTGATCCAGCTCTTTGTCAATCTCAGCTAGCCCCACCGGCCCACTCCCGCCCGGCTTCGAGCCGCGATCCATGGCGCGATACTGATTGATCAGCGATTCCAGATAGGTGTTCTGCTGCTTGGCTCGGTTCAGCGAGTCTTCGTTCGCTTGCACCTGATTCTGCAGGCCAGCCAGGATCTGCAGATTGCTCTGGGTCTGGGTGGGCAACTCGCCCAGGTGCTGATCTTTGAACACGCGCACTTTCGCTTCTTGTTCCGCGAGTTTTGTGCGCGCCTGATCGAGCTGATCTTCGAGGAAGTTGGTGGTGTTCTCCGAACGTTTCTGCCGCTGCTCGAGATTCTCCGTGATGAACAGGTTGGCAAGCTCGCTCGTCGCCAGCTGCGCCATCTTCGGGTCGCGACTCGCGTAGTAGATATTGAAGGCGGAGAGCTTCCGGTCGTCGCCGTGCGACAGTTCGATTTCGATGTCTTTGCGCATCTTCTCCACCAGATCGTCCGGGCTCTTGTGCTTTCGGTCCTCGGCGTAGAGACCAAGACGGTCAATGATGTGGAGAAGGCGGGTGCGGCTCAGGATCTGTTGCGTGATGCTGTCCAGCTGTTGCTGGATGTCGCTGTCGATGTTCGATACAACATACTTCTCTGGCACGGAAGGCTGTTCGACCAGAATGAGCGTGCCCGATCGGTAGGTCGAAGGGATCAGCCAGCTCGCTCCCCACACCAGTACCCAGCCGCAGAAAAAAGGCGCCAGGAATTGCCACCGCCGCCGGCGGACGATTCCCTTGATCTCGGTAAAATCGACGGGCTCGGTTGCTTCTTGCAGTTGTTCGTCCATGTCTAGACTCGCATGACTACATTCCTAAAGGTTTAGCCCACTGGTACGACAGCGTCACGAAAAATCGATTCCTGTGCGCATCGGGCGTCTGGGCGGGCGATCCAAACTGCTCTTGAAAATCGTGGTTATACCCCAACCGGAGCCCGATGCTCTTGCCCACATTACGCTCCAGAGAAACACCCACCGAAGTCAAGTTTATCGAACTCGTGCCGGTCTTGGAGGGCCCGGTAACCGATTGGTTCGTGCCATGATTAGCAGTGACAGCAGCCGCCCAACCCGGAACCAGTTCGCGGCGGAAAGTGCCATGAACTGACTGCGAACGTACCGCACCCAAAAGACCGCCGCCGTCGCTGACGGTTCGGGAATATCCCGCGGAAACGCTGGTACGCTCATCCCGCCAACTGCCTTCCACAGCGCCAGTAACCGACCAATTGCTCGGCTGAGGCGTCGCACCAACGTTCTCAGAATACTGCGGGCCGGCGGAGCCAGTTAGCGTCAATCGTCTCGAAAGGCTCAGTGTGTTCACCGCCAAGAAGCTGTGCACCCGAGTTTCGCCGCTGCCACTGTAGGTGATCCGCTGGAAACCGTAGCTGGCCCCACCCCAATCTCCGCGAAATATCCGGTGCAGCCAGAACGCAGACCCTGCTGCGGTTTGCGAATCCAACAGCGGACTTGTCACCTGGGTTCCCCGCTGGTTGAAATGCAAATCATAGAACGACCCGCTGGCCCCAATCAAATCGTTCAAAGCAAAGTGATAGTTCGTCTCTACCGTCGTTAGGCTGGACCTTTGCGTGGCCAGAGGCGTAATCAGACTCGCGTTTGGCCCGCCCGAGCCAGCGACGACTCCCGCGCCGTTGCCCGAGTCAAAGAATCCTGTGGTCAGGGAAAAATTTTCTGCTACCCGCAAATTCACGTGCGGGCTCAACCGGAATTGCGAATCGAAATTCAGGTTATGCGATCCCTGATTCTGGTTTGTGATCTTCTGGTTCACGGTCAGGCCGCCAGCGTACCCGAGAGACCAGCTCGTGCGAGATGTCGACTGTTCAATCCTGATGTTGGGGAAGATCGATTCGCTCGTATTACTTCCTCCCCCGGAATGCAGGAACGGGTTGTCATCATAGGCGGCACCCACATTCACCCCGCCGCGCAAGAAATTCGACCTTGTTAGCTCGGATAGGAAGGCCGAAGAGGTTCCCCTCCCTCCGAGCACCGCCGGTATCGGTGGCACATCTGTGCTGGCGTCCTCGGCGCTGTCTTCAATCTGCATTCCTGCTAGACCCGAGAGTGGCGCAGCCGGAGCCGTTCTGGCGGCATCGCCGCCGGGGCTCTGGGCCGGTGGGCTCTGCGGAGTCGGGGTCTGCGCTGCGGAGAGAACCTGCAACCCGGCCGCCATCCACGCGAGGACAAACAAGCGTCGAATGCTCATATCCACAACTACGGAACCACCACTGTATCGCGCGGCAGCAGACGGATGTTCTGGTCCGGATTCTTCCCCTTAATCACTTCTTTATAATTAAACGAAATCCGCTTCTGCGTCCCGTCGCTATTCGCTCGTAAAACGTAAATCGATTTCTGTTTGGCGAAGTCCTTAAAGCCGCCCGCCATCGCGATCGCATCCAGAACTGTTGCCGAGCCCGTCAGCAGATAAGAACCAGGCTTTGCCACCATCCCCAGGATGTTGATCCGCTGGCTCTTGCTGTCTTGCACGATGACCGTCACTTCGGGCTCGGAAATATAGTTCTGCAGGCGCTTGGTGATCTCCTGCTCGAGTTGCAGCGGGGTTTGACCGCCCGCCATCAGTTCGCCAACCAGCGGCAAGGATATCTTTCCATCGGACCGCACCGGAACCGCACGCGATACCTCCGGTTCTTTCCACACATTGATCGCCAGCACATCGTCCGCGCCAATCACATAGGAACTATCCGAATGTGCGGCTCGCGAGCCTTCCCCAGACTTCTCGCCCACTTGCTTATCGGCGGCCGCCGCTGCGGGCGCCGGGGGTGGCGGCGCGGAATCGGATTGCGCGAATGCTCCGATGGAAGCCATCACCAGTAGGGTTAGGATCGGCACGATTCGATGGGCCGTCTTGGGTTCGGTCATAAGCGATGCCTCTCAGCCATTCCAGCGTTCAGGCCTGGCTGGTCAAATGTTACCTGATTCAATCGTTCCCGCCGCAATGGCATCACTTCGCTTGCCGCAGATCGTCGGCTCCAAAGAGTCGTGCGGATTCCGCCGGCGGCGCAAGGTGGTATTCCTGGATCTTGTAAAGCAGAGCACGATAGCTGACATTCAGTAAACGGGCCGCCGCTTTCCGGTTCCAGTGTGTCTGTTCGAGAGCATGGGCAATCGCACCGCGCTCGGCTTCCCCTTTTGCGTTTCGTACCAGCAATTTCAGAGACGACTTCTTTTCCGATGTATGCACGCTCGAAGGGCGACCGCTGGTCTTCGCGTGCCCGTTTCCGTTCTCGTTCTCACCCTCACTTGCGGACGCATAATCGGAACGCAAGTGCAATTCGTGCAGCGTCGCGCCTTCATCGCTGTGTGCCAGGAAGCGTTTGGCAAAGTTCTCCAGTTCGCGCAGGTTGCCGGGCCAGGCATACTGCTGGCATGCATCCAGCAAGACGCTTGAAAAGCGCGGAGCCGCCACGCCATAGCGCCGAGTCAGGCGGTTCATCAGGTGCCCCAGCAGCAGCGGGATTTCCTCGCGCCGCTCCCGCAGGGGTGGGACGCGCAATTCGAAAACGCTCAAGCGGTAGAACAGCTCTTCCTGAATTCTCTTCTCGGCCGCCGCCAACTCCAGATCGCCGCACGTGGCCGCGATGATACGCACATCGGCCCGGATCGGATTCTGGCCGCCGCACCGGACAAACTCTCCCGTCTCCAGCAGTTTCAGAAGCCGCCCTTGCACCGCACCCGGCATAGCGTCGAATTCGTCCAGCAAGATCGTTCCCTTGGCACACTGCTCGAACTTCCCTGGCGTCGATTCCGGCCGCCCGCTGGCGGAAGAGTGTTCGTAACCGAAAAGTTCATTCTCCAGCAGGTCGGAGGTGAGCACCGCGCACTTGACCCGCATGAACGGGAAGCTGGAACGAATCGACAGCGAATGGATAAGCCGGGCAGCGGTCGTCTTTCCGCTCCCCGCTTCTCCCATAACTAGCACCGGCACGTCGGTCTGCGAGAGTAATTCCGCTTGCGCACGCAGCCGGCGTGTGGCCGGGCTCGCCGCAATGAAATACAGTTCTTCGCTGATTCGCTCGATTTCTGGTTGATACATGTTTGAGGATGCCTTACGGAAGATGTTGAAAAATCCCGGATCCTTACGGGGCAATTGGCTAACTTGCGGACTGCAACACGTTCTTCAGACTACAATCGCCTCAGACTGGCTCTACGTCGTACCCATCGATTCGCACGGCCATCGACCGCTGAATCGCATCGACGGAAATGATCAGGCTATGGTCGCCGTTCTCCGACATAAACACGCCTTCCACTCCGTCCATCGCCCCACCGCGCACCCGGACCCGCTGCCCCGCCTTGAGAAACGGGTGCGAACGCCAGGGCGCCGACTGCGTCAGAACCTTCCGAATACTTGCGATCTGTTCGTCTGGAATTGGCAGGCTCGCACCGCGAACGCCCACAAAACCGTGCACGCTCTCCACCTGGTACACCCGCGTCCGGTCTTCCGTGGTCAAAGCGCAGCGGAGAAAAACGTAACAATTGAACAGTGGCACTTCTACTTTCTTCTTGCGATCGCTCCAGCGATGCATTTCCATCGCGGTGGGCAGGAACGTTTCCATGCCTTGATCGCGCAATCGCCGCTCGACCGTTTTTTCGTGGCGCGCTCTAGTGTGCAGCGCGTACCAGCGCAGCTCTTCCTGCGATACCCACTGGCTCAGCTCGCTGCTCACTTCGTGCCTCAGATTGGGACTGCTCATAGCTTCGCCCTCTGAGTCCCATTGAATTGGGGACCGCCTGGATCGCATGGAAATCTCTTCAACATCAGGGGGAAGAAAGCACTAGGAACCACAGGGGAGGAATTACTAACTGGGTAACCGTAACGTCACTTGCAAGAACGTGCAAGTGGTAGTACTTCCTAGGACATTTTAACCCTATTCACGCTAGGGCTGATCTTCTCGTGACCAACCTGTACGGATTAGAGGCGTTGTTCCTTGGCACAGCCGTGGTGTACCCACCCGCGGACCTCACCGGTTCGCGCCGAAATATCAATCAATCCGTCGAGCCTGAAGCACATATCTTGTTGATATGGTTAATATTAGTTCATAAATGCTCCGGCATGACCGAGCGCTATGTCGAGCACGGTACCAGAGCCGATCCTGTGCATTGTCGTGCAACCAGTCAAACTGCTGTAGAGGCAGTGACCGCCAGTGCATTTTTTTGCATAGGTTGCAAGCCTCTGGCTTGCCGGTTCGTAAGCTTGGTGGTACATTTTCAACAGTAGCAAGATTTTGGCCGGCTTTGTGTCCAATTTTCTACCTCTCCCACCCGAGACCAAGGTCTTTACACACGGAGCGTTTTCTAATTTCCCCTCTCCCGGTTCGGATGACCTATGACCAGTGACCAAATGATCAGCGCCCAAATGATCAGGAGGCTCGATGCCATCGCTTGAAGATCTCGGCTCGGATTTCGTCAGCATCGTCGTAGCGGACAGCACCCGTATCCACACCCAACTCTTGGCCGACGCGCTGCGCAACGATCGCGGCCTGCAGGTTGTAGCTGCGGCCTCGAATTCCGAGGAGCTGTTAGCCGCCATCACTCGCGTGCCCATCGATGTCGTCGTCATCAGCCACAATTTGGACAATCAGCCTGGCCATGGCACCCAGGTGTTGCGCGAGATGCGTGCGCTCCGGCCCCAGATCAAGGGCGTCATCTTGCTGGACTCCTCCCAGCCCCAGGAAGTTCTAGAGTGCTTTCGCGCCGGGGCGAAGGGTATTTTTTCCAAGCAAGAGCGGCTGGAGAGCCTCTGCAAATGCATTCGCAGCGTCCATGAAGGACAAATTTGGGCGCGCAGCATTGATCTGGATCACGCGCTCGAATCTCTTGCCAACTCGCCGCTCGTCCGCGCCACCAATCACAAAGGGATCGAACTGCTTTCCGCACGCGAACGTCAGGTCATCCAGCACCTGGCCGGGGGGATGACCA
>Ga0209648_10000308_pt1 | contig 36153 bp, 26 predicted proteins | sample GraSoi2013_115cm_FD_185830 | JGI IMG/M metagenome (GOLD analysis project Ga0209648, IMG submission 185830) | Grasslands soil microbial communities from the Angelo Coastal Reserve, California, USA - Sample 9_17_2013_115cm (SPAdes) (version 2) | ecosystem: Environmental > Terrestrial > Soil >...
GAGGCGGTCGAGTGGCTGAAGCGCGCCCCGTTCACTGAGGGAGACGAAGTGGAAATTCGCCGGGTGTTTGAGGCCGAAGACTTCGGCGCGAACCTGACCCCCGAACTCAGAGAGCAGGAAGCCCGGTGGCGCGTCGAGGCGGTAAAGAAGAAGTGACCGCAACGGTTGGGGTGTATGGAAAAAATAACGAGGTGTCATTCCGACCTCGAGCTCGCCGAGGGGGAGGAATCAGCTCCGCGGGTCGGGAGGGAGCGAGTTCCGTTTCCTTCGGCAGCAGCGGAGCAGATCCCTCACCTATGGTTCGGGATGACACTTCCTATGTAGCATCGGGTAGTTGCATTCTTTTAGCGGCACCGCGCAATGAGATGAAGACCGTTGAAAACGGAGAGCAGCGCGAGTCGATTGAAGGAGAAGGCCGAACAGCGCTACAAAAATTCTTATCGGCTTGTCGAGTTGGTCGTTTTTCGTTCGACGCGCTAGTAGAGCCGGTTTCAGAAGCCGGCTTGCAATTCGCAAAAACAACAAAAGGAGCTTCTAAATGAAATTCTTGTGCCTATACAAGCCTAGCAAGCCGGAAGGCGGTCGTCCTAGCCAGGAGGAAATTGCTCGGATGGGAGCGTTAGTTGAGGAAAGTTTCAAGTCCGGCGGTCTGCTAGCCACCGAGGGATGCATGCCCAGCGCGAAGGGAGCTCGCGTTCGACTCTCGGGAGGAAAGTACACGGTGAAAGATGGCCCGTTCACCGAGTCGAAGGAATTGGTCGCGGGATTTGCGATCCTGCAAACCAAGTCGAAGGAAGAGGCGATCGAACAGGTTAGGCGCTTCCTGGAAGTCGCGGGCGACGGCGAAACGGAGATTCGCCAAGTGTACGAGCCGTCGGATTTTGCCGCGGAGTTTGGCCCCGCGCATAAGTGAACAGTAGAGGAGTGAGGGGCGTGTGGCGCGCACGGTCACGGGCCCCACTCGCTTCGCCGGAGATGTGAAGAGCAAGTCGGGTCAACTTGCGTCCAAGGTTGCAACATGGTGTGATGATCGCTAGGGATGACTACCGAGACCCATCGCACCGTCGACGCGGTTTGGAAGATCGAGTCGCCGAAGATCATCGGCGCCCTCACGCGCATGGTGCGTGACGTCGGCTTGGCCGAAGATCTTGCCCAGGACGCTCTGGTGGCTGCGCTTGAGCAATGGCCGGAGCAGGGCATTCCCGATAATCCGGGCGCCTGGATGATGACGATCGCCAAGCATCGTGCGATTGACCGGCTGCGGCGCAACCAGTTGCTGAATCGCAAGCATGCGGAGCTCGGTCGCGAGCTCGAAGCCCTGGAGATGGCTGTGCCCGACCCCACATCAGCCATCGATGACCCGGTCGGCGACGACCTGCTGCGCCTGGTATGCATCTCTTGCCACCCTGTGCTCTCGACCGAGGCGCGTGCGGCACTCACGCTTCGCCTGCTTGGCGGGCTGACCACGCAAGAAATCGCGCGGGCGTTTCTAGCTTCCGAGCCGACCATCGCGCAACGCATTGTTCGCGCCAAGCGTACGTTGACGGACGCACACGTACCCTTCGAGGTCCCGCGCGGCGCCGAGCTTGCGGTGCGCTTGCCCTCGGTGCTCGAGGTCATCTACCTGATCTTCAATGAAGGCTACTCCGCCACGGCCGGCGATGACTGGATGCGGCCCGCGCTCTGCGAAGAGGCGCTTCGTCTGGGGCGCATCCTGGCCGAACTGGTCCCGAAAGAGCCTGAAGTCCATGGTCTGGTTGCGTTGATGGAGATTCAGGCGTCACGTTCGCGAGCGCGCGTAGGCCCGTCGGGAGAGCCAATCCTGCTCTTCGATCAAAATCGCGCGCAGTGGGACCAACTCCTGATCCGCCGCGGACTCGCCGCGTTGCAGCGCGCCGAGACGCTCGGGGGGAAGCGGGGTTCTTACGCACTGCAGGCAGCCATTGCCGCCTGTCACGCAAGGGCGCGCGCTCCTGAGGAGACGAACTGGCTGCTGATTGTGGCGCTCTACGATGAACTTGCACGGCTGACACCGTCACCGGTCGTGGAGCTGAATCGGGCGGTGGCGGTGGGTATGGCGTCCGGTCCGGCGGCGGGCCTGGCCCTGGTCGACACGCTGCGCGCCGATGAATCACTGCGTAACTACCATCTACTACCGAGCGTGCGCGGCGATCTGCTGGTGAAGCTCGATCGCCGCGGCGAAGCGCAAGCTGAGTTCGAGCGGGCAGCTTCGCTCACACAAAATGTCCGCGAGCGCGAACTCCTTCTGAGCCGGGCCCGAGCATGCGCGCCTCAAGCAGCCCATTCCGAATCGTAATCGTAAGAAGCGGCGAGTACGAAGGCGACACCGTGAAGATCTACCTTCCAATCCTCTGGTCGCAGTTACTGTTCATTCCCGAACAGCCTTGTTCCGGCGGCGAACAAATGGGTCGACGGGTTAGGACCTGATGCTGCGTGTGCAGGCTTTCCCATCAAGGGCTTAGCCGCAGGCTGAGTTGGTGAGACAATTGCTCTACTTACCTGGTGTTTTCGGGCCCCGAAGTTGTGTCCTTGGCGGAGGGCTGCCATGAAAAGCTTGCTTCAGGACATTCGCTACGCTTGCCGGACGCTGCTAAAGCCCGGCATTTTATGCAGCAGCTGAATGCAGGCCTGAAGGCCTGCTCCACTCTCTCGGGTTAGAATGTTTCGCGCCCTGACGCGCCAATCCAAAATTGGTTATTATGGATTCCTACCAAGCTATGGCAAAGCCTGCACTCATCACTGTCATTCTCATTGCAGTTTCGCTGCTCGGCATCGGCTGCGGTGATTCCAGCGCCAAGCCTGCTGGGCCCCCGGCTTTTCCGGTGAAGGTGGCGCAGGCTCAGGAACTGCTGGTGCCGCAATCCACCGACTACCTTGCCACCCTCAAATCGCGTAACTCCGCAGTCCTGCAACCTCAGGTCGAGGGCGACATCGTGAAGATCTATGTGCAATCCGGCCAGCGCGTGGAAGCGGGCACGCCCATCCTGCAGATCGATCCCCGGAAGCAGGAAGCCACAGTCAACAATCAGGAAGCAGCGCTGAAATCCAAACAGGCTTTGATTGAGCAAAACCGGATAGACCTGGAGCGTAAGAAAGAGCTGTTTGGGGCCGGCGTTATCGCCAAAGCTGATTTGGATCTTTCGCAGTCGACGTACAACGCGTCGAAAGCGGACGCGGAGGCTCTGGAAGCCTCGATCCGCGAGCAAAAAGTTCAGCTTCGCTACTACACGGTGAACGCGCCGACAGCCGGCGTGGTGGGTGACATCCCGGTGCGCGTCGGCGACCACGTCACCAACCAGGCCGTCTTGACCACGCTCGATCATGGCGGCGAGCTCGAGGCCTACGTCTACGTGCCTTCGGAAAAATCTGCCACCGTGCGCGTAGGGATGCCCGTGGATATCCTCGATGATTCAGGTAAGCCGCTTTTGCGGACGAAGATCAGCTTCATCTCGCCGCGCGTGGATCCTGATTCACAAACGCTGTTGGTCAAGACTGCAGTTCCCAACCCGGGACAGAAGTTCCGCAACGACCAACAGGTGCATTCGCGTGTGGTGTGGTCGGAAGAGAAGAAGCCGGTAATTCCGGTGACCGCGGTCTCGCGACAGAGCGGAAAAATCTTTGCCTTTGTCGCGGAAGGCGACGGCAAGCAGACCGTGGCCCGGCAGCGCGCCATCACCGTGGGTGACCTGATCGGCAATAACTACGTCGTGCTGGATGGCATCCGGCCAGGTGACAAAGTGATCGTAAGCAGCGTCCAAATGCTGGCGGACGGCATGCCGGTAACGCCGAGCAATTAGCAAATAGCAATTGGCAATTAGCTTTTTTCTGAAATCCCGAAGCGCGTCGAAGGATCCCTATGAGAACTATGAACTTCAAGCGTCGCGTGCGGATGGTGCGACGGTCTTCCGAGTGTGATAACTCGACGAGTTGGCTGCCATGGGATCAATCGCTACGTTTGGGATTTTGAAAAAAGAGCTAATTGCTAACTGCTAATTGCCAATTGCTGGTTCTACGAGGTTAGCGCATGGTCAACTTCTTCATAAGCCGGCCGGTTTTTGCCACCGTATGCTCGTTGTTGATTGTGTTGGCCGGCGCCGTGGCCATCCCAACCCTTCCCATCGCCGAATATCCTAATCTGACTCCGCCCACGGTCTCGGTGAGCGCGTTTTACACCGGCGCCAACTCTCAGGCTGTCGAAACCAGCGTCACTACCTTGTTGGAGCAGGCCATCAACGGCACGGAGGGAATGCGTTACATATCCTCCAACAGCGGCAACAACGGCAGCAGTGGGGTGAATGTTGTTTTCGATCTCAACCGTAGCCTGGACATTGCCGCAGTCGACGTCCAAAACCGCGCGGCTACGGTACTAGGCCGTCTGCCGGTGGAAGTCCAGACAACGGGCGTGGGCATCAACAAGAACACCAGTTCGTTTGTTGTGGCATTCGGCTTTTACACCGACGACAATCGCTACGACAATCTGTTCATCAGCAACTATCTTGATGTTTACGTGCGTGACGCGCTGAAGCGGCTCAAGGGTGTGGGTGACGTCATTATCTTCGGCGAACGCAAATACTCGATGCGCTTGTGGCTTGATCCCGTGAAGCTGGCGGCGCGCAACCTGACTGCGTCTGATGTCGTCAACGCCCTGCGCGAGCAGAATGTGCAAGTCGCGGCGGGCCAGGTAGGACAGCCGCCGGCCCCCGACAGCCAGTTGTATCAAATTAGCGTGCGTGCTGCTGGACGTTTGAGCGACGCCAAAGAGTTTGACCGCATCGTGGTTAAGCGCGCCGCGGATGGTTCGCTGGTCGAGCTTCGTGATATTGGCCGCGCTGAGCTCGGAGCGGAGAGCTACGGCGGCCAGCTGCGCTACAACGGCGTCAACGCCATGGGCTTGGGCGTCCTCCAGCTCTCCAACGCCAACGGGCTCGATGTCGACCGCGAAGCCCGCGAGGAATTGGAACGCCTCTCCAAGCATTTTCCTCCTGGCCTCAAGTACGCCATCGCCTTCGATTCCACGCGAGCCGTGGGTGAATCGATCCAAGAGGTACTGAAGACCCTGGCGGCGGCGATCGTGATCGTGATCGTGGTGATCTTTTTGTTTCTGCAAAGTTGGCGCAGCACCATCATTCCGGCCATCACCATCCCGGTCTCGCTAGTGGGAACGTTCATCTTCGCCAAGCTATTCGGATTCTCCATCAACACCTTGACGCTTTTCGGTATCACGCTGGCGACAGGTCTGGTTGTGGACGATGCCATCGTCGTCATTGAGAACGTGGAGCGTCACATGGAAGAAGGCGTGACCGAGCCGCACACCGCCACCCGTATCGGCATGAAAGAAGTGACGGGGGCTGTGATCGCAACCTCGCTGGTGCTGATCGCAGTGTTTGTACCGGTCTCGCTGTTTCCGGGCTCGACAGGGAGGCTCTACCAGCAGTTTGCTCTGACCATCGCTTTTTCTATTGCGATCTCCGCGTTCAACGCGCTCACGCTTTCGCCGGCGCTGGCGGCCTTGCTGTTGCGACCCCGCGAAGGGCACATCAATGCGTTTTTTGCGGGCATCAACGCCACCATCCGGCGCGGCACGTCGGCCTATGAGGCTGCGCTCCATCACCTGACCGGCTTGAAGGCCGCGGTGATCGCTGTCTTTCTGCTCGGCCTGGCTGGTACTTACTTCGTCTATCGCACGGTGCCTTCCAGTTTCATCCCGGAAGAAGATGAAGGCTACTTCTTCGTGCTGGTGCAGGCGCCGCCCGGTGCGTCGTTGCAGTACACAACTCAGGTTCTCGATAAGGCCACAGCCATCGTCAAGCAGAACCCGGATGTGCAAGACCTGTTTGCGGTGCCGGGATTCAGCTTTGTCGGAAGCTCGCCCAATCAGGGCATCATGTTCGTGAGCCTGAGGGATCGCGACAAGCGCAGGGGCGCCGCGCACAGCGCGCGGTCGGTGGTGAACAGCATGCGCGGCCAGCTCATGGGCATCACCGATGCCTTAGTACTTCCTTTTCTGCCGCCTCCCATCAACGGGTTGGGGACCTTCGGCGGCTTCGCCTTCGTGCTGGAACAAAAAGGTGGAGGCACACCGGACGATCTGGAGGCAGCGCTGCACCAACTGTTGGCCAAGGGCAACCAGCGTAAAGAACTTACTGGTTTATTCAGCAGCTACACCGCTCGCGATCCCCAGTTTTCCGTGGAGATCGATCGCGTCAAGGCCAAGAGCCTGAACGTTCCTTTCTCGCAGATCACCTCGGCTTTGCAGATCTACATGGGCTCGCTGTACGTGAACGACTTCGACTTCAATAATCGCTCGTACCGCGTTTACGTCCAGGCCGACCAGCCGTTCCGGTCCCAGCCGCGCGACCTGCGCCAGTTTTACGTGCGTTCCGACGCCGGCCGCATGGTTCCTCTCGATAATCTTGTCACTGTGAAAGAAGGGACGTCAGCCGGCACGATCAGTCACTATGACTTATTCCGCAGTGTGGAAATCGACGGAAGTGCCGCGCAAGGATACAGCTCCGGACAGGCAATTCAAGCCATGGACCAGCTGGCCAAAGAATTACCCTCCGGGTACGACCATGAGTGGACTGGTATTTCGCTGGAAGAAATTCAGTCGGGCGCGCAGTCACTGTTTCTATTCGGTCTGGGGTTGCTGGTGGTTTACCTGACGCTTTCCGCGCAGTACGAGAGCTTCGTACTTCCGTTCATTATCCTGCTGGCTGTTCCCATGGCCATGCTGGGCGCGCTGGGCGCGGTGAAGTTGGCCGGCGGATTATATGAGTGGCGTTTCGGTGAAGGGTTGCAGAACGACGTCTACTGCCAGATCGGTTTGGTCATGCTGATTGGATTGGCCAGCAAGAATGCCATCTTGATCGTAGAGTTTGCTGAGCAGTTGCAGCATAAAGGCCGGACGTTGGTGGAGGCTGCAATTCAGGCGGCTCGGCTGCGTCTACGTCCGATTCTCATGACGTCGATCGCTTTCATCCTGGGGGTTTTGCCGCTGGTCCTCGCGCGTGGCGCGGGTTCTTCGGGAAGGCACTCGGTGGGTGTGACGGTCTTCGGCGGAATGATTGTCTCGACGTTCCTAAATCTTTTCATCATTCCCATTTTGTATATCGTCGTGCGCGCTTGGCTGCCGATGAAGGCGACGCCGGAAGTGGTTCAGCCGCCGGCTGAGCTCGCGCGTGAGCTCTCATAGCCTTTCTGGCCGCTGCGTGCCGACATAAGCTCCCCGACCTTGGCGCCAAGCTGGCGCAGCGAAAACGGCTTTTGTAGAAAGGGCGTGGCTTCGGTGGAGAGCCCAGTGTGCAGGACAACGTCGTCGGCGTATCCGGAGACGAATAAGAGCTGGATCGCAGGGCGTACCTGCATGAGTGACTCTGCAAACTCGCGGCCATTCATCTTCGGCATGACCACGTCGCTAATCACCAGATCGATAGGTCCGGCTTCACGCGCGAGCTTTAGCGCTTCTGGGCCGCTGCTGGCGCAGATCACAGAGTAGCCGATCGAGCTCAAGAACTCCGCGTTTACATTGCGCAGGTCAGCTTCATCTTCCACCAGGAGTATGCTGCCCGCGCCTTTCTTGAGCTCGTGTCCCAAAGCGTCTTTCGTGCCGCCCTGGACCTCGTCGAGGGCCGGGATGAAGATGCTGATCTGAGTGCCTTTGCCTAGCTGGGAGTCGATGACAATTTCTCCATTGCATTGCTGCACGATTCCGTAGACCGTGGCCAGTCCCAGGCCGGTTCCACGGCCGACGCCCTTGGTGGTGTAGAAGGGTTCGAACGCGTGGAGGCGTGTTTCGTCGTCCATGCCCATGCCAGTGTCGCGAATGGAAATCCCAACGTAGCGGCCAATGGAGATGCTGCCCGAAGAATGAAACATCGGACGCTGCGTGTCCTGGGTTTGAATGAACAGCTGGCCGCCGTTGGGCATGGCGTCACGAGCGTTGATGGCGACATTGAAGACAATTTGTTCGAAATGGGTTTTGTCGATGACGATCGTGCCGCTGGCGTGCAAATCCAAAACCAGTTCGATGTCTTCGCCGATCAGCCGCGGCAGAATTCCGGCGAGTTCGCGCAATACCTGATCCGGGTACAGCGAAGTCGGCCGCGTGATTTCTTTGCGGCTGAACGTCAGCAGCTGTCGGGTTAGACCGCTGGCACGCTGCGTGGTGTCGACGATCTTGGCGCAATAGCGACGGTAATTCTCGTTGTTGCCGAGCTTGGATTCCAACAGCTCGGCATAACCGCCGATGACGCCCAGGAGATTGTTGAAATCATGCGCCACGCCTCCGGCTAACCGGCCCAGAGCTTCCATTTTCTGGGCTTGCAAAAACTTTGCTTCGAGCTCTCGCTTTTCCGTCAGTTCCAGCATCATCCCGAAGATGCATTGCTTATCCGCGATGCGTACCAGAGTTGCGGAATATAAACCTTGATGGCGTTTGCCATTGGCATCTTCGAAATCGACTTCCAGATTGTGCACCGACCCTTCAGCACGCAAGGTTGCGTAGAACTGATCGCGTACTTGTTGCGACTTCCATAGCCCCAGCTCCACGGCGCTCTTTCCGACCACCGCCTCAGCAGGCCGTGCCAGAACGCGCAACATGGCATCGTTCACGTCCACGAAAACGGCGTCCAACGTCAGGATCACGCAGCCGATGGGGCTCTCGCGAAAAATGGTGGCGAATCGCTCTTCCGATTGTCTTAGCCCCAGTTCGGCCTGTTTTCGTTCGGTAATGTCGATGGCGGTGCCTTCAATCACGCGGCGGCCCCCGGCCTCGGTCATGGTCGAGACGCGTTCCAAGATCCAGAATAACGATCCGTCTTTCCGGCGCTGCTTGCATTCGTAGTTCAGGACCTGACCGTTAGAGCTCACCTCTTTCAGAAATACTTCTCGCTCCGAAGGCTCAACGTACATCGCCACGGCAGGCGTGGCCAGGGCGTCCTCCTTGGAGTCAAATCCATACATTTTCACAAAAGCGCTGTTGCAATCGAGCAGCTGGCCTTCGAAGGTGGTGACGTACACTCCCGCCATGTTCCGTTCAAAGAGCGATTCATACTGGCTGGCGGCAGTGGTGGCCACGAACGTCTGGTTCTCGAACAGGGTGAGGATCATGCCAAACGCCACGGCATACTTGGGAAGATCCCAGATAAACCCCGGGGGAACGATGCCATATCCCAGTAACAAAGTGGACACAGGAAAAACCGAGCCCCAAGCCAAGAATGATGCCGATGTGAAAATCACACCCGGAGTGAGCCGGCGAAAACGCCGGAAGTATGCCATTGCGGTTACGCTAAAGAATCCAAACAGATAAAAATCCCGCCCATGCTCCACATGACCGGCGCGAGCCTGCCAATCGGCCCATAGGGAATAGGGAAGCAGTAGCGCCATCATGCTGTAGAAGTACGCGCTCTTGAATCCGTAGAACCGGGCGGCCTGGATTAACGCCGATGTGATGCTGGTGGTGAGGAGAGCTACATAGAACCACCAGGCATGAAAGTGGAAGATCATGCCAGTGACGTACAAAATTGAGGCCATGCCGATCGCGAGAATGAAAATCGCCCGCTGTCGACGGTCGCGAAAGACTTCGGAAACCGATAAGAGGAAAAACGTTCCGGCCACTACCAGCGTGGCCACGCTAATCCATTCGATGATCGAACCGGGAAGGGGTAGGAAATGGCCGGCTACCGGGGTGGCGAAGTGCACAAAGATGGCGCTCCAACCGAGAAGCCAGAAACCGAATTCTCGCTGCGGATTGCGGAAATAGATCCAGGTAAAGAGTGCCACTAAGACACTCATTACAGCAAACACGAGTATCTGCTCAGACAACGCAGACATAAAATCGCTCAGCTCCTCCTGACTTCGGGCCAAAGCCAGAAAAAACGCCCCCACGGAAAGAGCCAACCAGCAACGAACTCTAAAGACTACTCATTTGCAGGGCGGCAAACACAATCATGCGCGTGCCCCGGGGCAAGAAGGACAAAATACCACTACTTGCCTCGTTTGGCACAAAAAAGCGGACCACCTTAGTTACTTCTCATGTTTTGGGGGTTTTTCGGGAGGATTCTCATGGACGCGCTCGCGAAACGCGCCCCGCATGCCTTTCGCCAGGAAGATGGCGGATTCGCCGTATTTGTCGCGCAGACGGTCTGACGCAGTGAGGGCCAAGGTCCATTTGTGCCTCTTGCCGCCATCGATCAGGTTTAGCTGTTCGGGGATGTCGTCAAAGTGCGAGGTGTGTACGCCCAGCAGGCGGATTGCGCGGCCGCGCTCCCAATTGTCAAGAAACAGCTTGCGTACGGTTTCGAAAATTTCTGTATCCACGACGGTCGGGTTGGCGACCGAATGAGCGCGGGTGATGGTGCTGAAGTCTGAATAACGCAGTTTGAGCTGGATGGTTCGCGCCGAGAACCCGTTTTCGCGCAGGCGCCGGCCTACCATCTCAGCAAGGCGCGCCAATGTTGATTCGAGTCGCTCCTGGTCGCGAGTATCCTCGTCGAAGGTGTGCTCGTGGCTGATGGATTTTGCCTGCCATTCCTCGCCCACCTCACCTGCAAACCAAGCACCCGAGTCTTCGCCGCGCGCTTTACCAGCCAGAGCTTCGCCCCACACGCCGAAGTTCTCTTTAAGCACCCGTTCTTCCGCGCGCAGCACGTCGCCGATGTGGATGATTCCCATCTGATTCAAACGTGACTTCGTCACCTTGCCCACTCCGGGGATCTTGCCGACGTCGAGTGGCGCCAGAAAACTTTGCTCCTGTCCTGGCAGCACATAAAGAACACCATTGGGCTTGGCCTGGTCGGAGCAAATCTTCGCCATCAATCGCGAGCTGCCGATACCAATTGAGCAATTCAAGCCAGTGCGTTCTTTCATTTGCTGGTGGAGTTTGTGGGCCGATCGCAGGGGTGGTCCGTGCAGCTTTTCGGTACCGCTCATGTCGACGTAAGCCTCGTCGATCGAGGCCATCTCCACCGCCGGTGAAAAATCACGCAGCACGGCGCCGGCCTTCTGCGAGTATTCGCGATAGAGATCAGGATGGCCATCGAGAAAGATAGCGTGCGGGCAAAGCTTGGCGGCGGTCCGCAGGGGCATGGCGGAATGCACGCCGAATTTGCGGGCTTCGTACGACGCAGCCGAAACCACGCCACGCTGGTCGCGCTGCCCGCCCACAACCACGGCCTTGCCTTTCAGCGCAGGATTGCTGAGCTCCTCGACCGAGACGAAGAACGCGTCCATATCAACGTGAAAGATGATTCGCGGCCGGGACGCCATGGCTTGACGATACATCAAAATCGGAAGCATTATTTTGTAACTTTTGTCCGCCTAGAACCATCCATTCGAATCATCCCCTTGCCTGATGGTGCAGAGCTCGATGGCGACGCCTCTAGGGCTCCGGGCATCAAAAGGTAGGAGCGTAGCCAAGGAATGGAGTAGTGCAATTTTCGGCTCCACGGAGTAGTATTTCTTCCCTGGTCGCCGGTCGTTCCTTGGAAAGGACCCATGGCGCATCTCAAGTCGGTTCTAACCCCCCGCCCGACGCCGGCGTCTGGGGTACCAACACCCAGCCTGGCGGAGCGCTACAACGCTTGCCGCCGGCAGACCGATTCCCTGGCGGCTTCGCTCACTGCCGAAGATCAGATGGTGCAATCTAGCGCGGACGCCAGTCCAACAAAATGGCATCTGGCCCATACCTCCTGGTTCTTTGAGACTTTCATCGTTTCCCAACACCTGCCTGGCTATCGCGCTTTGAATCCAAAGTTCCGCGATCTTTTCAACTCCTATTACAACGCCGTAGGTCAGCAACCTGACAAGTCTCTGCGCAACACGTTTTCGCGTCCTGGATTGGATGAAGTGCAGAAATATCGCCGCCATATCGATGAGCACATGGACAAGCTGCTGCGATCCGACGCAGCCTCGGGCAGCGTGCTCCAGCTGACGGAACTGGGCATCAATCACGAACAGCAGCACCAGGAACTGCTGGTCACCGACATCAAACATGCGTTTTGGACCAACCCGCTGCGGCCGGCGTACCATCTCGCGCCGGTTGGCCCTCCCGAGCCGGCCGCTCCGGTACAACGAGCGCAGACGCACGCGGAGGGTCTGCGCGAAATTGGCGCCGACCCAGGTTCGTTTCATTTCGACAACGAAGCGCCGCGCCACAGAGTCTACATTGCGCGGTTCCGCTTTGCGTCACGACCGGCTACTTGCGGCGAATATCTGGCATTCATCGACGATCACGGATACCAGCGTCCCGAGCTTTGGCTCTCCGATGGATGGAAGGCCGTCCAGGCGCACGGTTGGAACGCGCCGCTTTATTGGGAGAAAGATGGAGAAGGCTGGCAACAGTTCACTTCCGCCGGCATGCTGAAGATTGCTGAGGCCGAGCCCGTTTGCCACATCAGCTACTACGAAGCCGATGCCTTTGCTCGCTGGGCCGGCGCGCGCCTGCCTACCGAGTTCGAATGGGAAATCGCAGCCGAGCAAATCCCAGTGGAAGGCAATCTGCTAGAGAGTGGAAAATTTCATCCTGACGTCGCTCCACCTGTCAACGACGATCCACCCACCATGCTGCAGATCTTCGGCGACGTTTGGGAGTGGACCGCGAGCGCCTACCTCCCGTATCCGGGCTTCAAGCCTGCGGCCGGAGCCCTGGGCGAATACAACGGCAAGTTCATGAGCAATCAGATGGTCCTGCGCGGCGGCTCCTGCATCACACCCCGATCCCACATTCGTGCCAGTTATCGTAACTTCTTTCCCCCGGAAACGCGCTGGCAGTTTTCCGGTGTCAGGTTAGCGGATGACGGCATTTAAGGGCCCTGCAGTTCTTGCCAGTCCGATCGCGGAGGAAGTGCGCGAAGGCTTAAACGCACATCCCAAGCGGCTTCCTCCTAAGCTGTTCTATGACGCGGAAGGCTCGCGCCTGTTCGAGCAGATTACGGAAACGCCAGAATACTATCCCACGCGTACCGAACGTGGCATTCTGGAGCAGTATGCTCCGGCGATCGTGGCGGAGGCGGGGGCGAACCTGACTTTGGTCGAGATGGGGGCGGGCAGCGCCAGCAAGACGCGCGTGCTGATCACGGCGCTTTTGCGGCGCCAGCTGGGTTTGGCGTTCTATCCCGTGGATGTTTCTTCATCCGCCTTGCGCGAAGCGGTTTCCAGCCTGAACGGCGATTTTCGAGGGCTCCACGTGAGCCCTATCGTCGCCGATTACTCGCGGCACATTCCGCAACTGCAGGCCTTGCCTGGCCGCAAGCTGGTGCTGTTCATCGGTTCGACCATCGGTAACTTCGAGCCGGAAGAAGCCCGCGACTTTCTCAAGCGATTGCGCCGCTCCCTCGCGCCCGGCGACGCTCTGCTACTGGGCTTTGACATGCGCAAAGATCCGGCCACGCTGCACGCCGCTTACAACGATCGGCAAGGCGTGACCGCGCGTTTCAACAAGAACCTTCTGGCGCGCATCAACCGTGAATTGGGCGGGCAGTTTGACCTGTCCTCTTTCGATCACCTGGCGTTTTGGAACGACAAGAAGTCGCGGATCGAAATGCACCTGAAAAGCGCAGTAGATCAGACGGTCTGGATTCAGGATCTTGAGCACTTCTTCTACTTCTCCAGCGGTGAATGCTTACATACCGAAAACAGCTACAAGTTTTCCGCCGCTACCATTGCCAGTCTCCTGCGCAGGACCGGCCTGCGTCTGGAGAAAACTTGGACGGATCCAAAAGATTGGTTCTCCGTGGTGTTGGCCCGGGTATAGTTTTTCTAAAATCCCGAATCCCGGCGTTTTTTGCCGGGGTGAGGGATCCATATTGACTCCAATTCGCGTTCCCCTCGGCTTTCGCGGCTATAGAGATCCCTCCACTCCGCGCCATGGATTTGTTGTGGGGCCAAGGATCCCCGTCGCGCTCCAGTCGGGATGTGACAGCCTTTACCTTTGTCACTACCCAGTTTCCCAAATTGGACCTATATAATGTTCGTAATGTTGTAAAGAGTGTCCCCCGCCCAGTAAGTGCTCAGGATTTCCAAAAGTTCGTAGAACTAATTCGTCGATTGTTTTGGCCCATGAAGGACGCGAAAACTATTTTCTTCATCGCAGTGATCGTCGCCGCCACCGGGGCGGTGTCACCGCCTATGGCGCTCATGGGAGGAATCGTGTTTGGCCTTTGCTTCACGCATCGCTATCGAGACGAGAGCAAGGACCTGGCGAAGCTTCTGCTGCAGGCGTCCGTTGTAGCGCTCGGTTTCGGTATGGAGCTGCATGAGGTCCTGCAAGCCGGGCGCCGAGGGCTGGTCTATACGGCGCTCGGCGTCGCGGCCGCACTTCTTATTGGGACGGCTTTAGGCCGGGTGCTGCGCGTGGGAAAGACGCTGGCATTTCTTATCTCAGCCGGCACCGCTATATGTGGCGGAAGCGCGATCGCTGCCGTGGCTCCGATCGCCGAGGCAACCGACGAGGAAATGTCGGTTTCTCTGGGAACCGTCTTTATCCTGAACTCCATCGCCCTGCTGGTGTTTCCCTTCATAGGTTGGAAGCTGCGCCTGTCTCAACAGCAGTTCGGATTGTGGTCGGCTATTGCGATTCACGACACCAGTTCAGTTCGTCGGCGCCGCATCGCGATACGGGGCGGCGGCCCTGGCAATCGCGACCACCGTCAAACTGGCGCGAGCGCTCTGGATCGTGCCGCTGTCTCTCGGTACCGCGGCGGTCAAAAAGAGTGGCTCCCGCGTCCAGTGGCCGTGGTTCATCCTTCTCTTCTGCGCAGCTGCTTTGCTGAATACCTACGTCCCGAAACTCTCCGGAGTCACGCAGTCATTGAGCCACTTAGGCCGTCTCGGGCTTACCGCTACCCTCTTCCTGATCGGTAGCGGAATCTCTTATCCCACGCTGAAGCAAGTCGGCTGGCGACCCCTGCTCCAAGGCGTGCTGCTGTGGCTGGCCGTGGCCGCTGCCTCTCTCGGGATGGTTCGCACCGGATGGATTGGTTACTGATTGGTCCTGTTCAGACGAATACTCTAGCCGCAGATTTACGCAGATAAACGCGGATGAAGCGGAGCCAGCCGCGAATTTCCGAGAATGAACACGAACGGTTTATGCAAGTCCTGAATTAGCTTTTTTCGCGTTCATTCGTGGCTAAAACGGTTCGTTCAAATCTGCGTTTATCTGCGTAAATCTGCGGCTAAACCTTGACCTGAAGGCCTGCTCCGCCCCGTGAATTACTTCACCCTGATCCCCAACTCCTTCAATTGCGCGTCGCTGACTGGTGTGGGCGCGTCTACCATGAGATCGACCGCCTTGGCCGTCTTAGGGAAGGGGATGACCTCACGCAGGCTCTCCGCGCCGGCAAGGAGCATGACAATGCGATCCAAACCCAGCGCGATGCCTCCGTGGGGCGGTGTGCCGTACTCGAGGGCCTCCAGGAAGAAGCCGAAACGCGATTTGGCTTCGTCTTCACTCATGCCCAGGGCGCGGAAGATCTTCTTCTGAATATCCTGACGATGAATACGGATCGAGCCCGAACCTAGCTCCGTGCCGTTCATCACGACGTCGTAAGCCAGCGAGCGCACGCCGCCAGGGTCGGACTCGAGCTTGTCCATGTCCTGCTCGTGCGGCGAAGTGAAGGGATGGTGGGCGGCATTCCAGCGCTTTTCGGTCGCATCGTATTCGAACATGGGGAAGTCGGTAACCCAAAGTAAGTGAAAGCCGCCTTGCTGGAAGGCCATGTGTCGCTCAGCATACTTGCGCGCCAGCTCGATGCGGAATTGTCCGGCAGCCATGAAGACGCCATAGTCGGGCCGGGTTGCGGCTTCCTCCAGCTGCGCCGGTGCGGCAACAAGGACCACCAGATCGTCAGGCTGCGCCCCGCAAATTTCGCGCAATTTGGCGACTGCCTCGGGAAACGATTTCTCCAGGCGCTTGATGTCGTCGATCAGCCTGGCTTCCTTGCGCTCGCCGAACAGCGGGCGATTGTCGTCACGCTCTTTGCGCGAGAGCTCGCCGATCTTAGGAATGCGAATCGCGACTACCGGCAGCTCCGCGTTGAGCTGCAATGTCTGCAGCTGATCGGCCGTGAACGCCGAGCGGACATCGGCCAGCTGGGGCAGACGCAGATCGGGTTTATCGATGCCGTATTGGCGAATGGCCTGATCATAGGTCATGCGCGGGAATGGCGTTTTGAGCTGATATCCCGCGGCTTTGAACGCAGCTTGCAGAAAGCCTTCCACCACTTCAAACACGCGATCCGGCTGCGGGAAGGTAATCTCCAGGTCGACCTGTGTGAACTCCGGTTGGCGATCGGCGCGCAGGTCTTCATCGCGGAAGCAGCGCACGATCTGAAAATACTTGTCGAAGCTGGAGATCATCAGGATCTGTTTGAATAGCTGCGGCGATTGCGGCAACGCGTAAAACTCGCCCGGATAGACCCGGCTGGGGACCAGGTAGTCGCGCGCGCCCTCCGGAGTGGAGCGGGTCATGAACGGTGTTTCGATCTCGAAGAAGCCCTGGCTGGAAAGATAGTTGCGGATGGCCAGGGCCACTTTGTGCCGCAGCTCAATGTTGTACTGCATAGGCTCGCGCCGCAAGTCGAGATACCGATACTTGAGCCGCACCTCTTCGTTGGCCAGCGCCGGATCGCTGGGCAGGAACGGCGGCTGCTTGGACTCGTTAAGCAGCTTGAGTTCGCTGACCACCACCTCGATCTCGCCCGTGGGCAGGTTCCTGTTGATGGTCTTCTCGTCGCGCTTGCGCACCGTGCCCATCGCGGCAATGACAAACTCCGAGCGCAGGCCGCTGGCTTTCTCGTGAAGAGCTGCGTTGTCGCTCTTGTCGAAGACAAGCTGAGTCAAGCCGGTGCGATCGCGGACATCGATGAAGACCAGATTACCCATATCGCGGCGGCGGTTGACCCAGCCCATCAGGACGACCGGCTGGCCGGAATGCTCAGCGCGTAGCTCTCCGCACTTATGTGTGCGTCGAAGATCACCTAAAAAGTCGAGCGGCAAGAGACACCCTCAGCTGTTGAAGTACCCACTTCGGATAAAACTTTTATTATAAGGGCTCACAGGGCCGCGAATTGCGAGGGACAGCCGCGAGCGAATTCGGCGCCGAACTGGCTAACATTCAGCTTGCCGCCATGTCTGAGAATTAGGAGGTGCCTATGCGGCGTTTGATCCTTTTCGGAATTCTAGCGATCGCGACGGTGTGCACTGTGGCGATCCGGGCCCAATCCACTCAGCAACACGACCAGGAGCTGGCTCATCGCGGCGACCAGGGCATGGGATTCCTGCAGGATAAGGCCACGCACCACTTCCTCCTGAGCAAGGACGGCGGCTCGATCCAGGTGACCGCGAATTCCAGCCACGACAACGCCAGCATCGATGAGATTCGCATGCATCTGCAGCACATCGAGCGCGCGTTTCGATCGGGTGATTTCAACATCCCGATGTTCGTCCATGATCAGACACCACCTGGTGTGCCGGCTATGAGTAAGTTGAAAGACCAGATCCACTACAAATATGAGCCGTTGCAGGACGGTGGCCGCGTGCGTGTCACTAGCGCGAATGCCGAGGCGATCGCCGCGGTGCACGAGTTCTTGCGCTTTCAGATTATCGACCACAAGACTGGAGATCCGTTGGCAGTGAAGTAAACTCACGTACGAAAGAATTGTGCACAAAAAGAAGTGTCATTCCGAGCGCAGCGAGGAATCTGCTGCGCCGAGGTTGGAATCGCTGCCCGATACAACAGCAGGAGCCGATCCCTCACCCACTTCGCTACGCTTCGGGGTTCGGGATGACACTCTTCGGTGTGTCCGGCCGATCTATTTAACCTTTGCCGCGATACCTTCTCGGGCCACACTCACTTGCTCACCCGTACCCAGATTCTTCAGCGCGAACTGTCCGGAGTTGACCTCGTTCTCGCCGACGATGAGCGCAAACCGCGCGCTGGTCTTGCTGGCCGTCTCCAGCGATTTTTTCAACTTGAACGTCTCGTCGCCCAAAGTGACGATCACGCCCTGACGTCGCAGCTCGCGCGCCAGCTGAGCGGCAGCGAGGTTCATGCCTGCGCCGAGGGGAGCGATATAGACATCGGCGGGGCGGGCGGCTGTGCCGGAGCTCTCTTGTAAGGTCATGACCAGGCGGTCCTCACCGATTGCAAATCCAATTCCCGGCGCCTGCGGACCGCCAAGCGATTCGGAAAGGCCGTCATAGCGTCCGCCGCCGAGGACGGCGTTCTGCGCGCCCAGTGCGCCGTGGGTGAATTCGAATGCGGTGCGCGTGTAGTAGTCCAGGCCGCGCACCAACCGATTGTTGAGCTTGAAGGGTACGCCGACTGCGGTAAGAATTTTCTGCACTTCGGCAAAGTGGGCGCGGCAGGGTTCGTCGAGGTAGTCGCTCATACGCGGAAGCTTTTCGATGATCGGCTGATCCTCAGGAACCTTGCAGTCGAGCACGCGCAACGGGTTGGTGACGGCACGCCGCTGGCAATCGGCACACATCTTGTGAACCACATCTTTGAGGGCCTTCTGAAGCGCTTCGTTGTAGCGGAGGCGATCGCCGGCGCAGCCCACGGAGTTGAGCTCCAGCGTCCAGCCTTGGATTCCCAGCTTGTCCAGGAGCGAAGCCAGCATCTCCAGGACTTCAGCGTCGACGGAAGGAGACTCACTTCCCGCCGAGCTTGGGCCGATGACCTCAGCCCCGATCTGATAAAACTGACGGTAGCGTCCTCTCTGCGGGCGTTCACGACGAAACTGTGGGCCAATGTAATAGACGCGCTGCAAGCCTGGCCGCTCCCACATTTTGTGCTCGATGTAAGCGCGCACGACTCCCGCGGTATTCTCCGGGCGCAGCGCCAACCACTGGCCTTTCTCGCTCTGCGCGCGGGCGCGGTCTTCCCAGGCGAACATCTCCTTGGAGACAATGTCAGTTTCCTCGCCCACGGATCGCTGGAAAAGCTGGAGGTCTTCCAGGATAGGTGTGCGGATCTCCTGGAAGTTGTACAGACGAAACAGAGCGCGCACCGCAGACTCAACGACATTCCACGTTTCAGTTTCCGGAGGCAGCAGGTCACGAGTGCCGCGCACGGATTTAATGGGATTAGGCATGAATTGGTTTTTTTGACTACTATGGGAACCCATGTTCAACAATTGGATGGTCTGCATGCGGAAGCGATTCTGAATGGCAAATCTAGGCTTCAGCCGCTGCAGGTATCAGGGGACGAATTTATTCGTGCCGTTTTATTTGCAAAAATCTGTCGGCTTTAGCCGCCGGGGACCGCAGGGGCTAAAGCTGGGCTAAAGCCCAAAATTTGTTTTGTCTGCTGCGGCACGGCAGAAGCCGTGCCCTGATACCTGCAGAGCCTAAAAGCCTTATGAGTTTGCTTTGTCCCACTCTGTTCACTGGACCGACAAACAGCCTTCTACGGCCTCGTACAAGTTCTTGAGCAATTCCTGAAACGTCTCGCCTTGAGTAGCGCAGCCCGGGATCGCTGGCACCTCCGCCCAGTACCCACAACCCTCTTCCGCCTCATGCACGACCACTTTGACCTTCACTTTTACCTCCGGGCTGTAGGAAATTCCTTCCGATACATCCCTGTATAGTCTACATAGTTCTTGCCGTACATCATGATCATCTTCTGGGTGGCTTCATCGTCAATCTTCTTCTTGAACTTGCCGGGCACTCCCATCCATAACGAAAACGGTTCGATCACCGTGCCTTCCGGGATGACTGTGCCTGCGGCGATGATCGATCCTTCGCCGATCTTGGCGTTGTTGAGAATGACCGAGCCCATGCCGATCAGGCAGCGATCACCGATCGTGCATCCATGCAGGGTGACTGAATGTCCCACCGTGACCCAGTTGCCCATAGTGACCCCGTACTTGTCACGCATGCCGTGGAGTACGCTGCAATCCTGCACGTTGGAGTTGGCTCCGATGCGGATGGCAAAGACGTCGCCACGGATCACAGCGTTCATCCAGATGCTAGAGTTCTCGCCAATCTCCACGTCGCCGATGATCTGCGCGGACTCGTCGATGTAGCACGATTCGTGTATACGCGGCGCGATGCCCTGATAGGAGCGAAGCATAACCCTAAAACTTTAGAAAGTATCACGCGCTCGCGGCCGGCGGCAATGTGGGCGAGCGCTTATTTGGCAGGTTGAACCAGGCATGAAAGGCGGGAGGCCCGGGGCTTTTTCTGAAATCCCGAAGCGGAGCGAGGGATCCATATGCCTACGATGAGCTTAAGGTTCAGCGTTGTAATAGGGATCCCTCCCCTTCGGCAAGCTCAGGGTCGGGATTTCAGAAAAAGGCCCAGAGGGGTTCCCCCCAAGCTGCCTGTGCCAGCCCTATTCAGCTTCGTTTCAGGCGAGTGGTGATTTCGTTTTCCCAGATGACGTTCTTAGGATTCATGGCTGCGACGCCGACTTGTCCTTCACGCGAGGTGCCGGGTTTGCCGATCCAAACCACCTTGTAAGATGCGCGCCGGCTGAGTCGTTTCAGCGAGATGATCTGCCCCACTTCCCTGACGCCGTGCGGCGCGACGAGGCGAGCGCCAGTAGCTGAGATATCGTAGGTGCAACAGGTTTGCGAGGCTGAGGCGGTAAGACTTGGAAAGACTTTAACCGGGATCGCGATGTGGAGCCTTTTTTCGCGGCGGGGATCGTCGGTGGGAGAGGACGAAGGTGCTCCCGCCTTGGGGGAGAAATCAGACTGGAATGACATCGTGGAATGAGTATCTTGGCCGGCCAGGGATCCGTCAACGTTACGTTTGTGACCCGTTTTCTCGGGTTTTCATGAAACGTTGACTGCGGCTTTAGACACCTCTTCTGAAATCCCGAACCCTGAGCTTGCCGAAAGGGGAGGGATCGATATCGGCGAACGTGGTGCTTCGGAAGGAGTTATATCGGTATAAATATAGCTGGCTGACCGGAGAAGCTCGACGGCATGAACGACCTTAGGTTTTATGTCATTTTGACATATTCGGGACAATTTGGCCGGATTTGACTCGGATCTAAAGATAAGTCGGAGAGTGGCTCGGCAAGCTCGTGAAGTTTTCCAGCCCGATCGACGATCTGCGTTGGCCCAAAGGGTCTCAAAGCCGATAGGGATCCCTCCCCTTCGGCAAGCTCAGGGTCGGGATTTCAGAAAAACGCCCACACCGCAGCGGCGAATACTCAATCCCTCAAAACCATTTACAATAAAAACGTTAGCCCTTCCCTTGAGACAAAAACATGATTCATTTTCCAGTACCTGAGGCCCTGACCTTCGATGACGTGTTACTGCTACCGGCTCTCTCCGATGTAGTACCCGCCGAGGCCAACACGCAGACACAGCTCTCGCGCAACATCCGTCTGAACATTCCCTTGATCAGCGCGGCCATGGACACAGTGACCGAGTCCCGCCTGGCGATCGCCATTGCCCAGCAGGGTGGACTTGGGATCATCCATCGCAATCTCTCAATCGAGCAGCAAGCCGACGAAGTGGACAAGGTCAAGCGATCGGAGAGCGGAATGATCATGGACCCGATCACGCTCTCGCCCGATCACAAGATCGCCGATGCGCTGGACATAATGCGGCGTTACAAGATCTCCGGCGTACCTGTCACCAAGAACAAGAAGCTGGTGGGCATTCTCACGAACCGCGATCTTCGCTTTGAAACCCGAACGGATATTCCCATTGGACGGGTGATGACCAAAGAAAACTTGATCACGGTGCCGGTCGGGACAACGCTGGAAGATGCCGAGAAGATTCTGCACGAGCACCGCGTCGAGAAGCTGCCGGTCGTCGACAATAACTACAACCTCAAGGGGCTGATCACCGTCAAAGACATCCAGAAGAAACTGAAATATCCCAGTGCCGCCAAGGACGAGCACGGGCGTTTGCGCGTGGGCGCTGCCATCGGCGCTACCGGCGATTTCCTGGAGCGCGCACAGGAGATGGTCAAAGCCAAGGTCGACGCGCTGGCTATCGACAGCGCGCATGGACACTCCGGCCGGGTGATTGAGGCCGTCAAGCAGATCAAATCGAAGCTGCCGGAGGTCGACGTGCTGGCCGGGAACGTGGGCACGCACGAAGGCGCGTGCGCTCTGGTGAAGGCGGGCGCCGACGCGGTGAAGGTCGGCATCGGTCCGGGATCGATCTGTACCACGCGCGTGGTCACCGGAACCGGCGTACCGCAGATTACCGCAATCGCCGAAGCTGCGCGAGCTTGTCGCGATGCCGCCGTTCCCGTGATCGCCGATGGCGGTATCAAGTACTCGGGCGACATCAGCAAAGCCATTGCCGCAGGCGCCAGCGTGGTCATGATCGGCTCGCTCTTTGCCGGCACCGAAGAGAGTCCCGGCGAAACCATTCTCTATCAGGGTCGCTCCTTCAAGTCGTATCGCGGGATGGGCTCTCTGTCCGCGATGTCGGCCGGTTCGAGCGAGCGCTATGCGCAACAGGTAGAGGATTCTTCCGCAGCCACGACCAGCGAAGAAAGCTTCCCATTTGCCGACGGCAACCGTTTGGGCAAGCTGGTGCCGGAGGGCATAGAGGGTCGCGTGCCTTACCGCGGAACTCTAGCCGAGATGGTTTATCAGTTGGTGGGCGGACTGCGATCGGGCATGGGCTATTGCGGAACGCGGACCATCGCTGAGCTGCAGCAGAAAGCGCGGTTCGTCCGCATCAGCGGCGCCGGATTGCGTGAGAGCCACGTGCACGACGTCATCATCACGCGCGAAGCTCCTAATTACCGGGTCGAATAAGGTCGATAAGAGATTGGGAACCCGAGAGGGCCGCTTTGTCATCATCTGTCATACAACAACCAGCTTCTAGTTCTTTATGGCGCCGCCGGCTGCAGCCGTGGTGGCCCACTGTATTGTGGCTGCTTGCGATTGCATCGTTTTCTACGGACGCATTTTCCGCCGAACACACCGGCGGCATTTTGCGGAAGATCGTTCACTTCCTTTGGGGCTCGATCACAGAGGAGCAGTTTGCCATTCTGCACTTCTTCCTACGCAAAGGCGCTCATTTCACGGTCTACGGTATTCTCGGCGTGTTCGCATTTTATTCGTGGCGCGCCACTCTGCCCGCCCCCGGGCGCTGGACCCTTCGCTGGAGCGGCCTGGCGTTGCTCCTAACGCTGGTGGCAGCCAGTCTCGATGAGTTCCACCAAAGCTTTGTGCCTTCGCGTACCGCCAGCCCGCGTGACGTGGTCCTGGATTTAGTCGGGGCTCTATGCTTCCAGATCATCATCGCCAGCTTTCTTGCCGGCAGACCGCGGGAAAGCACCACGATCGTGTAGCACAGGCGCCCCCGCCTGTGTTGCTTTTGTCCACGAGGCCACCGCGTAGGGCGGCGGTGCCACATGGTTCTTCGGATCCACAAAACGCAGAACGGCCCCGCAGGAATTATCCTTTTGCGGGGCCGCCGGTAGACTGTTGAGATTGGCTGAAGGCGCGCTGGCCTTTTGCGAATCACAACCTCGCTAGGACTTAAAGACTCACGCCTTAAGCCTCAGCCACCTCACGTTTGTCACTACTGTCAGAATTTTTCATTGTCTTGGATCATCCTCCTTTCTCGTGTAAGTGGAGAATATCGCCAGTTGACTGAGGAAGTCAACAAACCCGGGTTTCAGGGGTGCCAACGAGAGCAATCGGGTCAGCGGCCGTTTTTCAGTGATGATGCTGGTTTGGTCACCGCATCCGCCGTCACGAATAGCGGCTCAATATCAGTTGGCAGGTCCTGCAGCCGGTCGAGCGCTTTCTGCGTCTCGGGGCGGATCATCATCATTGAGCCGATCAGTTTCTTGGTGCCCGCATAGTCGCCCGTAGCCTCAAGCGTGAGGAAGTCGTGATCAAGCGAAGCCACTGCATCTCTCATCTTCGGGATGTCCACGCTGAAGGTGCCGTCCGGGTTGGCGACGAACGCGCCCTTGTCGAGGAAGTAGTTGAACTGGATTGCCATGCCTTTCGCGTGCGCGTCCTGCAAACCGAAGCGCAGCGTTCGGAACGAGGATGCCAGGTAGGTTGTGTAGAGCTGGCGCTCAGCATCCGACCCGTGGGCGAGCGTCGCCTGGATCGCACCCTTGTCGGCCTGCGTCATCAGATATTGCAACGCGAACAGGCCAGTGACATCGGCCTTGGCCTCTTCGATAGCGCTGTAGAGTTCTTTGAGCTCGAGGCGTGGATTGGTATCTCGTCCGCCGACGCTGATCTGATGCGGCCCCAGGCCGTGGCAGAGCTCGTGAGCCACGATGTGAATGAAAAACGGATCGAAGGCGACGTCTTTTTGCGCCGCCGGCTGCAGCACGACCTTCGCGATCGGTGTGAGAATCGATTTGAACTTAGCCTCTTGCACGTTCTTCAACATCACGCGCTTGGCGCCTTTTTGTTGTACAACCTTGTCGTCGTTGGGAAGGTTGTAAGCCGCGGTCTGGACGCCGTGAGCTCCGTCACCTGCGGCGAACACCTCGTTGACCACACGGATCGGAGCCGCGGCTCCGAGCTTAGCCACGCGATATTGTGGGTCTTCCGGCAGGTTGTTTTCGATCTCCTGCAGATGCTGCCCGAGAAACGCCAACCGCGCGGATTCCTTGTCATCCCGCAGATTGACATAGGCCTCGAACGCGGCCTTATAGCCGAACAGTTCGTCGTTGTAGGTCTCATAGGGACCGAACGTAATGTCGAGTGGCGCATCCAGGTCCATCCACGCGATATCGCTTTCGTAGTAATTGTTGGTGCTGAAGGCGTCGGCGCGAGTGGTGAGGAACTTTTTGAGGGTAGCGTTATCGGTTAGGGCCGCAGCTTCACGCAGAAGCTTGCCTGCCCGATCGAGATCAGGTTTGTACTCTTCACTGTAAGGGACCGTCTTCAGTTTCTTGTCGGCGCCGCGCCGCACCACGGTGAAGAACCCCTCGGCATCCGCTTTCGACTCCGGGTAAAGCTTGTTGACCCAGCCTTCGAACTCCTCCTTGGTCATGTCGTCGGGATAGAAATTGGCGCCCGCAGGCTTCTTTGCGGGAACTCCGGGCAAGAAAGCCTTATGCTCGTCGATCTCCGACCACGGTCCTTTGTTGATCCAGAAATAATGCAAGCGCGCCCGGCCTAGCGGAGATTTGTCCTGCTGTAGCTTTTGATAGAGCGCCAGATTGCCGCTCCAGAGCTGCTGCATAAACAAGTGATTCAGGACGTGCGCGGCTTCAATCAGCTTGGCCAGCGCTTTTTTGTCGCCCGCGGAAAGGACCGAGGTATCTACTTGAAGTGGCGTTGCTGCAAAGCGAGCAGCCATTTGGTTGAGCTCGCGAGCGTCGGGGAATGCGGATGAAACGGAGGTCTGCGCTAAAGACATGGCGGTTAGAGCAATTGTAAAAAAGACGATCTTGATTCTCGACATTGTGTTTAGGGTTCCTTGGCAGCAGGCATTATAGGGCAAGTAGCAATTAGCAATTAGCACTTAGCAATTAGCCGAGCTAAAGCCGGCGTCGAGATTCTAGTAGATGCCGGCTTTAGCTGGGCTATTTGCCAATTGCCATTTGCTAATTGCCAAAAATCGTAAGAGCGCGGGGTCTTAAGATTTGCAATTTTGGCAATTTTGGCAGTCGTGGTAATTTTGGCAATCTCCATTGTTTCCTGTCGGACGAACCCGCGTTTACAATCAAGGCTATTGCAGAGAGGCCAGCCATGTCCCTGTCGTTGAGCCAGCGTGCCGCGCGCACGATCCAATCGGAAATTCGGGTGATGTCGATCGAATGCGAGAAGGTGAAGGGCATCAACCTGGCGCAGGGCGTATGCGATACCGAAGTTCCCGAGCCGGTGCGCGAAGCCGCCAAGCGCGCCATCGATGGCGGCATTAACAGCTACACTCGCGCGGAAGGACTCGCGCCGATTCGCCAGGCCATCGCCGAGAAGATGTTACGGTTTAACGGCATCCAGTGCGATCCGGAGACGGAAGTCATCGTCCACTCCGGTTCCACCGGCGCGTTTTACGCTTCCTGCCTGGCTCTGCTGGACCCTGGCGATGAGGTGATCCTTTTTGAACCTTATTACGGCTACCATCTCAACACTCTGATCGCTGCCGAGGTTGCGCCTGCTTTTGTCATCTTGCGCGCGCCGGATTGGAAGTTTTCTCCAGAAGACTTAGAACGCGCAGCGACGCCGTGCACTCGCGGCATCATGATCAACTCTCCCGCCAATCCCTCCGGCAAGGTTTTTACCCGGGAAGAACTGCAGTGGATCGCAGCGTTTGCCGAGCGACATGATCTGATCGTCTTTACCGACGAGATCTACGAATACTTCGTATACGAGGGCCGCCACATCAGCCCGGCCACGTTGCCCGGCATGCGCGAACGGACGGTTACCATCTCCGGATACTCCAAGACCTTCAGCATCACCGGCTGGCGCGTGGGCTACACCATTTGCGATCGCAAATGGGCGCAAGCGATTGCCTACTTTCACGATCTGATCTATGTATGCGCGCCGGCGCCGCTGCAGATCGGCGTGGCCGAAGGCATTGCGAAATTACCCGAGAGCTTTTACCAGAAGATCGCCCAAGACTACGTCAAGAAACGCGATCTTCTGTGCGACACGTTAACTGAGATCGGCCTCACGCCGTCCGTGCCCAAGGGCGCGTACTACGTCCTGGCCGATGCCTCGATTCTGCCCGGCCGCGACAGTAAAGAGAAATCGATGGCTCTGCTACGCGAAACCGGAGTCGCCAGTGTGGCCGGCAGCGCCTTTTACCACGGTGGCGACGGTGAGAATCTGATCCGGTTCTGCTTTGCGAAGAACGATAAGGATCTGGAGGAGGCGTGCAGGAGGTTGCTTCTTCTGAAACCTCGAGCGCAGCGAGGGGTCCCTATCGTCGCGATGAAATGAGGGTTGAGCCCACGGCGCAAGCGGACAGCAACCCCTGAGCTGAACCCCAAAATGCGTACAATCGTGATTCCTTTTCTTTTCTGCCAAAACATTTAAACCCTTGTCATTCTGAGGGGCGGGTTTTTGGCCCCGAAGAATCCCAGGATGTTGTTCCTCACCAGGCTTCTTGATCTGCCACGACGGAGCCGGAAGTTGTTCTCCCCATCCTGTCGCCAAGTCTTCCCATTGGGATTCACCGACTCGATCAGCGCAATCTTTTTCTTGCGTGTCCAGCCCTTGATCTCTTTTTCCCGGCGAATCGCAACCAGTACATCTTTGTAGACCTCGAGATAAACCAGCCTGTTCACATCGTACTTGCTGGTGAATCCTGGAGTTTCTTTGCCTCTATGCTGAAGCGTACGATTGTAGATGCTGTTGGTGATGCCCGTGTAAAGCGTGCCGGTAAAGGCTGGAGAGAATGTAGACGTAATAGAATCGTTCCTTTTTCGGGATGTCGCGTCTCGCGGCGTTGTAGGCTCCAAGCCGCGACGTCATGAAGGCATTCTCGGGATTCTTCGGGGCCAAAACCCGGCCCCTCAGAATGACAAGGGACTGAGATTATCGACGAACACAATGCGTCGTGATTCCAAGTTATTGTGTGCTGAAATCAGAGTCCTTCGGCCTGAACGCTGGGAACAGAAACTGATTGCCTCAGTCACCCCCCAAGACCTCTTCATCCTTCGGCGCTCATCATACAAGACGCAGTGCGGCGTGGGTTAAGCTAAAATGATCAGCCATTAGCAGTTAGCCATTAGCCTTTTAGTTAGACGAAACTCGGGACGGCCTCAAGGTGTTCCAGCTAAGAGCTAAAGGCTAAGTGCTAATGGCTGATTTTGCATAAGGGAAGCTTGTGAATATCAGAGATTTGCTACCGTTTGGGCAACTTCTTTCCGGCGTGGGAACCTTCGTGCTGGCTGGGCTGGCGCTCTGGGCCAGGCAAAGCTACCGCCGCCAAGTGAACCTGGAGCAAATGCGATGGCTCCAACAGCTGTACGACAGCTTTTACAACAGCGATCGTTACAAGGGAGTTCGCCAGGTCATTGATTTCGACGAACTGGGGCAGACCATGGAGCTGTTGCGGCGTGGCGAAGCCGATCCGCACCAACTCAGTCTGCCCGAACGCGCCCAGATCGATCAATTTACGGACTACCTAAACTTCTTTGAGTGGCTAGCGTATCTTGAAAAAGAAAAGCAGCTCACCTTTTTACAGCTGGACACCATGTTCGGCTACTACCTGACGCGTCTCTTGCAAGTGGACAAGAATCGCGAGCTTCGCAAATACATCCAAGAGAAGGGGTATGAGCAGTTGCACCGGCTGCTCGAGCGGTACTCGCGGGACAAATCATTCCTTCGCGCCGGGAAAGCGAGTGCAGCGAGCGGGGCCGGATTTGGCTCGAATGTCAGCGGATGAATGTGGACGGCAACAGGTTGCTATTCGTGTACGGAACGCTGAAGCGCGGCGGAGAGCACCATCGCCAGTTGAAGACGCACAAGGTGCGGTTCTTGGGCGAAGGGAGAATTCGCGGCCGTCTGTTTCGCATCAAGGGCGAGTCTTATCCAGGCGCGTCGCCTACGACCTCCCGCCGATACGTGCGTGGCGAGCTGTATGAGCTCAACAATCCAGGCCAGGCGTTGGAGAAGCTTGACAAGTTTGAGGGCACAGACGAAGGCTTGTTTGTTCGGAAACTGGCTGACGTCTGGATCGGCCGCCAAAAAATAAAAGCCTGGACCTATTTCTATCCTGGGCGCAAGGACAAAGCCTTGCTGGTTTCTCGCGGGAGCTTCCCAGTACGAGACACTCGGCGCATCAGAACGTCCGCCCGCAAGAAAACGGCCAAGTGATCGTAATTCATTAAGGCTGTCATCCCGACCGGAGCGCCGCGGGCATCTTGTTCCCACCATGAATCTATGGCGCGGAGTGGAGGGATCCCGAGGCATCCTCACTGACCATGCTGCCACAGGGAGTTCTTCCCATGCGCTCCGGCGCTGACATCGCGACCCGCGCCGAGGCCGAGATGGCGCTGGGCGGCGCCCTCGGCAATTTGTTTGCAGTGGCGGCAAAAATATCCAACGCTCAAAGCTTCGCAGAATTTCTTGCTACTTCAAGAGCAGCTCACTTCAACCGAGAATCGCATCGCCTTCGCCCGGCAGCACTACAACGAACTGGTGCGACAATTCAATACCTCAATCGCCGAGTTCCCTCGAAACCTGGTGGCGGGCTCGTTTGGATTCTCTGCGGCGCAGCTGTTCGCGGCGGAGGCGGCAGATCGGGAGAACGTGAAAGTGCAGGTTTAGCCGCAGATTGACGCAGACTAAACGAACCATTTTGGCCGCGAATGAACGCGAAAAGACGCTAATTCCGTACTGGCCTAACCCGTTCGTGTTCATTCGCGTAAATTCGCGGCTGGCTCTGCCTTATCTGCGTTTATCTGCGTCCATCTGCGGCTAAAGTTTCTCCAACGCCTGCTCCAAATCCTCAATCAGATCATCCGCATGCTCCAGGCCAATCGACAATCGCAACAAGTTCGCCGGGCTTTTCGTGGTCGGGCCCTCGACCGAGGCGCGGTGTTCGATCAGGCTGTGGGGCCCGCCCAAACTGGTTGCATGGGTGAAGATCTTGACTGTCGCGCAGACTTTGAATGCCTCTGCCTGACCGCCTTTGACCTGGATCGAGATCATGCCGCCGAAGGCTGACATCTGGGACGCAGCAATCTTATGTCCCGGGTGGCTCGCGAATCCGGGATAGTGCACGGCTTCGATCTTGGCTTGTTTGCTCAGAAATTCCGCCAAGCGCTGCGCGTTTTCGCAGTGGGCGCGCATGCGGTAGGGAAAAGTCTGTAGGCCGCGGAGCGTAAGCCAGCACTCGAACGGCGACGGCACGGAGCCGCCTTCCCGTTGCATGGCACTCGCCTTCACCAGAAGTGGGCCAGCTTCGCGAAATACGAGAGCTCCGGCAAGCACGTCGCTATGGCCGGAAAGATATTTGGTGAGCGAGTGCATCACCACATCGGCGCCGAGCTTCAGCGGTTGTTGCAGCAGCGGCGTGGCCCAGGTGTTGTCGAAGGCCAGAAACGCACCGGCCTTCCTGGCGATCGCGGCCAGGGCGCGGATGTCGGTGACGTGGAGCATCGGGTTGGATGGCGTCTCCGCCCAGATCAGCCTAGTTGCAGGAGTTACGGCTCGTTCGACTGCTCTCAGATCGCGCATGTCGACCAGCGTCGATTTCAGTCCCCAATCGCGAAGGTGGGTGTTCAGGAGGATGGCCGTGCCGTAATAGGCATCGTCGGGGGCGATCACGTGATCGCCCGGCACGAGTGAGTGCATCAGAGCCAGCGTAGCCGCGCTGCCCGAAGAAAAAGCCAAAGCCTCGGCGCCTTCTTCGAGTGACGCCAGAGCTTCTTGTAGGGCTTCGCGGTTGGGATTGTTCGGCCGGCCGTAAAGGTATCCGCCAGGCAGGCTGCCGTCGTCTGCCTTCTGGAACGTCGTGGACTGGTGGATGGCGGGGACAACATCGCGCGTGCCGCGTTCAGGTGCGCGGCCGGCATGGATAGCTCTTGTTTCGATTCGCATGACCGGCTAGAGTACACCGACCGCGGGGTAATTGTCTCAGCAGGCTCGCCGCAGATTTTCGCAGATGAAACGCAGATCAAAAGAATTTGGGCCGCGAATGAACGCGAAAAAGCCACGAATTTCGAAGGATGGGGAGGTTGATTCGTAGTCATTCGCGAAAATTCGCGGCCAGTTCCTCTTCATCCGCTGGGCGGGAGATTCCGGCCACTTTTCAACAAAACGCAAGTTATCCACAGCTAGCCTTCCCGGCAGGGTTCGCGCACAATAGTCAGCGGCATTCTACCCATGACCACGCTCAACGAGATCAAAGAAACCGTCAAGCAGCAGGCGGACATCGTCCGCTTGGTGGGCGATTACGTCAAGCTGAAAAAGGCCGGCGCGCAGAATTTTTCCGGTCTTTGCCCGTTTCATCAGGAAAAGACGCCGTCGTTTTCCGTGCATGCCAGCCGGCAGTTTTATCACTGCTTCGGCTGCGGCGCCTCGGGCGACGTCTTCAGCTTTGTGCAGAAGATCGAGAACATCACCTTCCCCGAAGCTATCCGGCTGGTGGCCGAAAAGCTCGACATCAAGCTGCCCAAAATGCAGTACAGCTCGGAGCATGAGGCCCAGGACGCGCGGCAGCGCGGCCAGTTCATCGACATGCACGAACGGGGGTGCAAGTTTTTTGAAGACCAGCTGCGGCGTCCCGAAGCAGCCCGTGCGCGGCAGTATCTGGCCAACCGCGGACTGAGCGAAGAGACGCTGCGTACGTTCCGCATCGGATACGCGCCGGACTCGGGCTTCCTGTTGCGAGACCGCCTCAAAGGCGACTTCGGCGAAGAGCAGCTGCGGGCCTCTGGGTTGTTTTCCTGGAAAGAAGGCGCCGAAGCCGGCGGGATCTACTCGAAATTCCGCAACCGCATCATCTTTCCTATCGCACAGGAAAACGGCAAAGTGATCGCCTTCACCGGGCGTACGCTCGCGACCGACGAAAAAGCCGGCCCGAAATATCTGAATTCGCCGGAGACGCCGATCTACTCCAAGTCGCGGGTGCTCTACAACCTGGACAAAGCCAAAGATGCCATCCGCCATCTGAAGTACACCATCATTGTCGAAGGCCAGATGGATTGCATCTCCGTCTACGCCGCCGGATTTCACAATGTTGTGGCAAGCTCGGGTACCGCGTTCACGGAGACGCAGGTGCGACTGCTGGGCCGCTTCAGCAAAAAGATCGTCGTTAACTTCGATCCTGATACGGCCGGCGCCGCTGCTACAGATCGGTCCCTGGCCATGCTCCTTGCCGAGGAGTTCGAGATCAAGATCCTACGCCTCGAAGAGGGCTTCGATCCCGATCTGTTCATTCGCAAGCGAGGCCCCGAGGCCTACGTCAAGGCCCTGGGAGGAGCGCCGAAGTTCTTTGACTATCTCGTCGATCGAGCTCTTCATAGCTTTCCGGTAAAGAGTCCTGAGGGAAAAAAGAACGCTGTGAACTACTTGCTTCCCTACGTTCAGCGACTGCCCAACCGGATCGAGCGCGAAAGCCTGGCCGGCGACATCGCCCAAAAGCTCGGAATCGATTCCGCTGTCTTGCGCATGGAGTTCAAGGCGGCCTCAGTCAAGAGATCGGCTACTGCAATTCACGCCAAGGCGCCGGATGCGCACATCACTCCCGCGGAAAGGATCTTGGTGCGAGCAGCGTCTCTGGGCGAATGGCGTCGCCAAGTTTTGGAGGCGCTGGCTGCGGAGCGGTTACACATTGGTCTCGCCGTGGAGTCGCTGCTCGAGATCATTTTGCGTGAATCGCACTCGTCGCTGGACAACGCTCAGGCGCCGGACCCATTGTCTTTGCCCCTGGCCGAGGAAGACCGTGCACTCCTAGCCCGTATCATCATGCGCGAGGACGAGCCGCTTACTGATGAACTTCTGAATGGGGCGCTCGAGGCGTTGCGCCATCGCCGTCAGATCGGCCAGCGCGAGCGCGAAATCATGCGCAGCGTAGTGGAGGCAGAAAAAAGCAACGACGCTGCAGCCGTTCTCCGTCTGAAGCAAGAGAAGCTGGAGCTGGACAGGAAGTTGAGCCGCGAAGGTGGTGTTTGAGCCCCCCAGAGTCCCGTGCTAAGTGCAGTGGAAGGACGAAATCGTGTGCGAGCCAGCGATCTCGCAGGGAACTAGTCGTCAGTACCCGCGACCAGAAGCGAGTACGCAACAAGCGCGATACCCTCCAAGCAAGGGTTCGCTATCTGGCTTCAGCCTCAGCAGGTATCAGGGCAAGACTCCGGCTTCAGCGGCTGCGAAGAGACGCAGGGCCTAAAGGCCAATTCTTATTGCGCCGTTACGGCACGGCTGAAGCCGTGCCCTGATACCTACAGGGCCTGAACCCAAGCATCGGGAACGGCAAGAGGCTCGCGCTTCTCTTGCCCGTCGCCGGGCGGGATCGGAGGATTGACAGGGGGCAGTAAGCTGGCATTCCGGGCTGAATGCTGACCGGTGAGTGCTGTTTGCTCTGTCAAGCCAAAAATCTTACCTTAGCCCGTCCAACCCCGGCGAAACCATCTAAGGCTTGGCGCATCTATATATTACGGGGAGTGAGGCTTCCTCTGGCTGGGCTCCGGGGGCGATTTATGTGCTTTTTTCCTTTTCCTGGGTGTGATAACCTAAGTACCTTCGGGTCGTGTGCGCTTCCAGCCTACATCCCTGCGCTCCTCTTTTTGCAGGACGAGCGCCAGCCCGAGGTGCTGTTACTTAACGACGAGGATCGTGTTTGGCTCTAGACGACAAATTTGACGACATCAAAAAACTGATCGACGCAGGCAAAGAAAAGGGATATCTCACCTACGATCAAGTAAATGATCTCATACCCGGTGATGTCCACTCCGCCGATGATCTCGACGACCTGTTGACTACGATCAGCCATCAAGGCATTGACGTCCTTGATGCGACTAAAGGCCTGCCTTCCGAACAGAAGTTCGAAGATCTGGAAGAAGGCGAAGACGTTGAACTGGATTTAACCCCGGGCGCTCTTGAAAAGACGAACGACCCGGTGCGCATGTACCTGCGCGAGATGGGCACGGTTCCCCTGCTCACCCGCGAAGGCGAAGTTGAAATCGCCAAACGCATTGAACGCGGGCAGCTGCGGGTGCTCAAGGCGCTCTCACGCTCACCCATCGTCATTAAAGAGATCCTGGCCCTGGGCGAGGATCTCCGCAAAGGCGTGCGCTCCATCAAGGAGCTGGTGGCGTTTGACGAAGAAGAAATCACCGACGAAATCGTGCAGGCTCGCCTGAAGGATTTTGTCGGTCAGATCGACGAAATCGGCAAGCACTATAAGAAAGTTCAGCAGCTGGAAGAGAAGCTGACCGGCATTGTCCAAAAGAAAAAGCCGAAAGAGCACCGACGCTATCGCTGGCATTTGGGCCGGGCCAAGGTCCAGGTGTCGAGCGGCATTCGCAACCTGAAGTTCACCAATCCCGAGCGCAAGCGCCTCATAGATCGCGTGAACAAGACGGTTGACACTATGCGGACGCTCGATCGGCATGTCAACAACCTGGAAAAAAAGATCGAGGCCACGCGCAGCGAGGATGCCAAAAAGGAATTCCGGCGCATCCAGCGTGCGCACCGCACCGACTTGGAGACCCTGGAGACCGAAGCCGGCGTCGTTTACCAGGAGCTGAAGCGGACGCAGCGCGAGATCATCCAGGGCGACGTGGATGCCGAAGCCGCCAAGCGCGAACTGATTGAAGCTAACTTGCGCCTGGTGGTATCGATCGCCAAGAAATACACCAACCGCGGGTTGCAGTTTCTGGATTTGATCCAGGAAGGCAACATCGGTTTGATGAAAGCCGTGGACAAGTTCGAGTACCGTCGCGGCTACAAGTTCTCGACGTATGCGACGTGGTGGATTCGCCAAGCCATTACCCGCGCCATCGCCGATCAGGCGCGCACCATCCGCATTCCGGTGCACATGATCGAGACCATCAACAAGCTGATCCGCACCTCACGGCAGCTGGTCCAGGAATTGGGGCGCGAGCCGACCTCGGAAGAGATCGCCAAGCGCATGGATATTCCTGTGGCCAAAGTCCGCAAGGTGCTCAAGATCGCCCAGGAGCCCATCTCGCTGGAGACGCCCATCGGCGAAGAAGAAGATTCGCATTTGGGCGACTTCATCGAAGACCGCTCCATGGTTTCACCGGCGGAAGCTGTGATCAACGTCAACCTGAAAGACCAGACGGCACAGGTTCTCAGGACGCTGACGCCGCGCGAAGAAAAGGTCATCAAGATGCGCTTTGGCCTGGAAGACGGCTCTGAGCATACACTCGAAGAGGTCGGCCAGTCATTCGCCGTCACCCGCGAGCGCATCCGTCAGATCGAAGCCAAGGCGCTGCGCAAACTTCGCCATCCATCGCGCTCACGCAAGCTCAAGGCGTTTATGGATGGGATTCGCGAAGCGTAAAACCCTACCACTGATTGACACGCATCAAGACTGATTGAAGGCGCCGCTTAGAAGGCGGCGCCTTTTCTTGTTTCACCAGCACCAATAAATCTGCCCAGATCGTCCCGACCCCCGTGTCTCCGTGCCTCCGTGTAGGTGTGTTACAAACGAATTCAGCTTGAAATCTGGTAGCTCCGGCAGGGAATCGCGCATTTTTTTGCCTCCGAACAGAGTGTAAATTCAGTGCGGTGTTTCCAGCTTGCGTCGGACCTTGGCATCGGATTGGTCAGAACCGTTAATCGATTGCGGCACCACGGTGTTGTTGGCTTCAAGCTCGGATCGCCGGTACCTCGCCGCGCTGATGTAGCCGTGGATATGGTTCTTGCTGATGCCGTTGATGACCAGCTCCACCGGCGTGCGCTCGTCGGATGGATAGAAGATCACCGGTTCGTAGAGGTTCAAGTGCTTTTTGGTGAGCTCTCGGTCGTCGACGAGAAGCTTCAGGTCAGCAAACTGGTTCTTGGTGTTGGCCTTGCGCAAGCTCACGCCCACAGGGCCCACAGGATGGAAGTTCTTGGATTTGTCCAGATCAAATTCAAAGTAACTGCGCTCGCCTTTTTTCTGCAGCACAACCAGCTCGTCGTGGGTCCTGGCAATCGAGCCCTCGAGATCGGAGCGCGCGCCGGCAAGCTCCTGGCGAGTTGATTCGATCTGTTTCCCCTGCGCATCCAGCTGTTTGCCCTGAGCGTCAAGCTGGGCCTGGACCTTCCTCCAGCGGGGATCGGGCTTTTGACGCTGGCCCGTCGGATGAATGACGGTGGGCGCTGGGCGCTGCGGCTGCGCACTGGGAGCGGTCTGTTTGGCTGCCTGGTGGGTGTTCATGACCGAGTCGAGTTTGGCGCTTAAGGCGCTGATCTGTGCACGGGCGTCATTCAATTCCGCCATTTGCACGGTCGCTTCCGCAACCTTTGCGGAAGAATGGGCAGCGACACTTCGCTCATGTACGCCATACACAAAGACCACGACCAAGGCGATCGCTAAAGCGCCAAGGACGCCGTGGGACCTTACCTGAGGAGGGATCGCTAGATGGGGCAGGGCAAGGCGGCGCTCGGAAGGATTCTCTTCTTCTTGTTCGTTATGTTCTTTTTCACCGAATAGGGAAAACATAGGCACACTCCTGGGGGGACAGCGGCGCGCCACTTTCTTGCGGAGCAATTCTGCTGCCACCTGCTCTGTTCGATCGACTGACACGAAGTCGTGGATTCACAAGCGC
>Ga0209648_10000309_pt1 | contig 36034 bp, 33 predicted proteins | sample GraSoi2013_115cm_FD_185830 | JGI IMG/M metagenome (GOLD analysis project Ga0209648, IMG submission 185830) | Grasslands soil microbial communities from the Angelo Coastal Reserve, California, USA - Sample 9_17_2013_115cm (SPAdes) (version 2) | ecosystem: Environmental > Terrestrial > Soil >...
GCTGCTTAGGGTGCAGCTGCGCACCGGGCGCTGGTCAACGCGCCCGACCTCGCGGGTCTCGCGGCGAGGCTGGGTGAGCCGTCCATCGGGCGGCCGGAACCGGTGAGCTGCCACCACGAATGACACCCCGCCGCGCGTGACCCCGCTGACCGGAGTCGGCGCTGATGACCTGCGCCGGTTCGCTGACGCCGTGCTCGACGCCCGCGACGGCTACCGCGACAACGTGAAGCTGCACACCGAGTGCGCGGGCGAGCTGGCCGCCGACCCCATCCGCGCCGCGCTGTGCCGGGGGCAGGCGATGGCCTACGAGGAAGCGGCCGGGCACATTGGCGAGGCGCTCTCGATCGCAACCGGGCGCTGGAGGCAGGGGCGGCGCACCTGAGACCCCGTGCGGCCGGGTGCTTCCGCCCCGTTCGGCGCCCGGCCGCACGGTTCCACGTCAGAGGCACCACCCCTGCGCACGCCAGCCGTGCAGGACGAACATCACCCGGTGGATAGCGCCGTGAGGGCACCATGCAGCGCCCGGCACAGACAAACTCAGCGTTCCGGGAAGACGCCGCCCGACCGCCGGAACCGCATCCCCCTAAAAGAAACGAGGTTCGGGTCTTTCGCAGCTCGGAAATGATTGCGGATGCTGCGAGTGTTGCGGATAATGCGGCCCAGCAGGAGGAGGTGAGAGAGGTGGCTGGCAGGACCATTGGCTCGATCGATCCTGGGCAGGTCGACAGGGAGGTCGCGGGCCGCGCGGCGCGACGGATCAGGGACTACCTAGCAAGTCACACGGAGGGTGACCTGATTGAGGTTCTAGGTGAGGTTGGCGATGACGACGCCCTCGTCGTTCCTCGCCCAACTGTGGTCATGTTCGCGCAGATCCTCGACGCTCTAGGAAGAGGCGTGGGCGTTCAGATCATCCCGAGGGACGTTGAGCTGACCACTCAGCAGGCGGCAGACATGCTGAACGTGTCCCGGCCGTACCTGATCGGCTTGCTGGATTCGGAGAAGATTCCCTACCGCAGGGTCGGCAGGCACAGGCGGATCACCTTCGAGGCGCTCATGGATTACAGGCGGCATGACGATCTTCAACGCCGCGAAGCGGCCGACGCTCTGGCTGAACTCAGCGAGGAACTTGGCGCGTACTGACCATGGCCTTCATTGTGATCTACGACGCTGTATCCCAATACGGTGCGTGATCTTCTCATCCGCATTGCCCAGCTCCCCCACCTGGTACAGGCCAAGTGGACGGACCAGATCCTCGATGAAGCGCTCAACGCGGTCAAAAAGAACTTTCCGGACATTTCACCGGAGCAGATCAGCCTCCTGCGGAACCGGATGAACGCGGCGGTCCGAGCCGATACTGGTTTGTATCGGCGACGACGACAACGCCGCCGGTCGTCGTCTGGGCACCGATCCGCGCCGCCAGAGATCTACGGGACATGCCCTAGCGCAGCAGGAGCGCGCTGAGGCGGCGTGCCGCTACGGCGCGGGCCCGCGAGCCCCATCGCGGCCAGGTAGGCCGCGTGCCCGAGCAGGCCAGGGCCGATGGCGCCAAGGGTCAGCCCGCGAAGCAGCGCGACGCCCTGGTACAGCGGCGCGGCTTCGACCACGACCTGCAGGGCCCGTGGATAGACCGCGAGCGGGTAGAAGGTGGCGGAGAACAGGAACATCGGCACCATCACCATCGTGATGTAGTCGAAGTCCTGCCACGACCGCAGGTAACATGTGGCCGCCATGCCGGTAGCGGCGAACGCCCAGCCGATGAGCACCGCGCCGGGCAGCGCCAGCACCGCCCAGGGCGAGTGGATCAGGCCCATGATGGCCATGACGATCAGGAACATCGCCGCGTAGAACGCGCCGCGAAGCAGGGCCCAGGTAATCTCACCGAGCGCGATGTTGCCGACCGTCATCGGGGTGGCGAGCACGGAGTCGTAGAGCTTCTCGTACTTCAGCTTGAAGAAGACGTTGAACGTGGCATCGAAGATCGCCCCGTTCATCGACGCGGACGCCAGCATCGCGGGCGCGACGAACGCCACGTATCCGATCGGCCGACCGGCCGGGCCGGGCACCTTCCCGACGAGCGCGCCCAGGCCGAGCCCGATGGACAGCAGGTAGAACAGCGGTTCGAAGAACCCGGAGATGAGAACCGGCCACGAGCGCCGGTAGACCATGATGCTGCGCTCGACCATGAGGAGGCCGCGCGGCGTGGCCGACGCCGCGCCGCCGCCCCGGCCGGTGCCGCCCCGGCCGTTGCCGCGAACCTGGCCGGGCGGCCAGCGCCCCGCACCGGCAGGCGGCAGGATCCGCAGCGGCTGGCTCGTCATGGCGGCACGCTCCGGGTGAGCGGGATCGCGCGCCCCTGTGTGCGCCACCGGCTCGTCATCGGATGACCATCGCTGTCACCGGTAGAGCCTGCGGCGATGGGTCCGCCCGCCAGCGAGCACACCGACGGCGGTCAGCGCCGCGAGGTAGCCGATATGGCCGAGCAGGCCGGGTGCGCTCACGTCGCCCAGGCTCAGCGCGCGGCACGCGGCGACGCCGTGCCAAAGCGGCGTGACGTACGCGACCGGCCGCAGCCACGAGGGAAGCTGGCTGAGCGGGAAGAACGTCGCGGAGAACAGGAACATCGGGATCATGCCGAGCCGGAAGAGCAGGCTGAAACCGACATCGCCGTCGCGTGTCACCGCCCACGCCGAGACCGGAGCCGCGAAGGCAAGGCCGGTGAGCACGGCGACGGGTATCGCGGCGACGGCGAGCGGCGTCGCCACCACGCCGAATACCGACATCACCGCGAGGAAGGCCGTTGCCGCGATGGTGAGCCTGATCGCCACGAACAGCAGGAACCCGTGGAAGATGTCGGCGGGCCTGATCGGCGTCGCGGTCGCGGCGACGTAGGTCTTCTGCCACTTGACCCCGCCGAGCACCGGGTAGGTCGAGGCACCGAGTGCGATCTGCATGGCGGTCGCCGCGAGCAGGCCCGGTGCGATGAACGCGAGGTAGCTGACGCCGCCGAGGCGGCCGGCCGCGTGATGATTCACCAGCGAACCGAGGCCAGCGCCGAGGGCCGCAAGGTAGAGCAGCGGGTTCACCAGGCTGGAAAACAGCGTGCCGCGCCAGGTGCGCCGAAACAGCAGCAGCTGGTGGCGAAGCTCCCGCACCGCGAACGTGACCGCCGGCGGTGCCGACAACTTGGGCAGCCCTCTGCCGCGACGCGGCCCGCGTCCATCACGACGAGGCGGTCGCACAACTGCTCGGCCTCGTCCATGTAGTGGGTGGTGAGGATCAGCGTGACCCCCGCCTGCTTGAGCCGGAAGAGGCGATCCCACAGTGCGTGCCTGGCCTGCGGGTCCAGCCCGGTGGTCGGCTCGTCGAGCAGCAGGATCTCCGGCTCGTTGATCAGCGACCTGGCGATGGTCAGCCGCCGTTTCATGCCGCCGGAAAGCGACTCGACCCGCGCCGTGGCGCGGTCGGCAAGCTGGACGAAGTCGAGCAGCCCGGCGGCGCGCTCGCGGATGACGTCCCTGCGCAGGCCGAAGTATCTGCCGTAGATGAGCAGGTTCTCGCCCACCGTGAGCTCCATGTCCAGCGTGTCCTCCTGCGGGACGACGCCGAGGCGGGCGCGGATGGCAGGCCCGTCCCCGACCGGATCCAGGCCGAGGATGCGCAGCGTGCCCGCGGTGGGCGGGGACACGCAGCCGATCATGCGCATGGTGGAGGACTTACCCGCACCGTTGGGGCCGAGGAAGCCGAACGCCTCACCTCGGGTAAGATCGAAATCGATCCCGTCGACCGCGGTGAAGTCGCCGAAGCGTTTGGTGAGGCCGCGGGCGTGCACGAGAGTGGCCGGTGCGGGCGTGGGGTCTGCCCGCGCCGAGTCGGCCGTCCGCGCGGGGTAGGGCGCCGGCTCGCCGGACTCGCGCCGGTTGGCCAGCCTGCCGAGTTGCCCAGGGGAAGGCTCGCCGTCTCGCCGGTCCCCGTCGTCCCGGTCCCGATCCTCCCGGTCCTGCAGCGTATGCGAGTTGGCCACGTATGCGGACACTACCTTGGGGGTCGGACAAGCGCCGAACGACTTTCGGCGCGAGGAAGGAGCGTTACGGCGTGGCCGCAACCTTCTTGCGGGTAGTGTCGTCACATTCATAAGGGGCAGAGTGGGAACCGACCGGGAGAACCCGCGGAGGATGATCGTTCCGGTGAGAATTGCGGTCGCGCTCTACGATCGATTCAGGCATCTGATCCACGAGGTCGCCAAGTTCGGCATCATCGGGGCGGCGGCATTCGCCGTAACCTGGGGCGGAACCAACCTGCTGCATTTCGGCCTGCAGATGGGTCCGCTGACGTCGAACACCATCGCGACCGCGGTGGCGGCGACTCTCGCGTTCGCGGGCAACCGCTACTGGACCTTCCGGCACCGGGCGGCGAGCGGCCTCGGCCGCGAATACTTTCTCTTCTTCGTGCTCAACGGCGTCGGGTTGCTCATCCAGTTGCTCTGCATCGGGTTCACGCACTACACGCTCAAGCTGGACGACCACTTCTCCTACAACGTGGCGCTGGTCGTTGGCATCGGGCTCGGCACGCTGTTCAGGTTCTGGTCGTACAAGAAGTGGGTCTTCCTGCCGCCGCAGCTTCCCGCCGTCGACGCACGGACGGGCTTGCCATCGCCGGCTGAGGTCACCGCGCCTGACTCGCTCCGCGGGACGTTCTCCGGCGGCCTGCCAGGCGCCAGGCGCGTGGGCCACGCCGGCAACGGCCAGGTGCAGCGGCCGCTGGCCCGGCATGATCGCGTCAATGGTGTGGACCTCAGCCGCGAGAGCGACGTCAACCAGAAGCGCTAAACGATCAGTACGGCGCGCCGCGGCACGAGGCCGTCCGATCACGGTCGCCCTGGCACCTGCCTACGATTAGGCGAGTCATGCATGTGATTGCCACCGCCGGCCATGTCGATCATGGGAAGTCGGCGCTCGTGCGCGCGCTCACGGGGATGGAGCCGGACCGCTGGGCGGAGGAAGTCCGCCGCGGGATGACCATCGACCTCGGCTTCTGCTGGACTTCGCTCCGCGGCGAAGCAGGCGGCCCTGGCCGTTTCGACGTGGCATTCGTCGACGTGCCCGGGCACGAGCGTTACGTGGCGAACATGCTGGCCGGTGTCGGCCCGGCGCCCGCCGTCCTCTTCGTGGTCGCCGCCGACGAGGGCTGGCGGGCGCAGTCAGAAGAACACCTCGCCGCCATCGACGCCCTCGGCGTGTGCCACGGCCTGCTCGCGGTCACCCGGTCCGACCTCGCCGATCCGGCCCCCGCGATGGAGAGCGCACGGGCGCGGATCGCCCGGTCCGCGCTCGGTCAGGTGGAAGCCATCGCGGTCAGCTCGGTCACCGGCGCGGGCCTGGGCGAGCTCCGCGCCGCCATCGGCCGTCTGATCCGCAGGCTCACGCCACCCGACACCGCCGCGGACGTGCGCTTGTGGATCGACAGGTCCTTCACCATCACCGGCCACGGCACCGTGGTCACGGGGACTCTCGCGGCGGGCACCATCCGGGTCGGCGACGAGCTGCTCACGACGCCGGGGCAGCGCCTGCTTCGCGTCCGCGGGCTGCAGGCGCTGCGGGCCCAGCGCGACGAGGTGACCGCGTACGCGCGGGTCGCGGTGAACCTGCGCGGCGCCGACCCGAGCGAGGTGCGCCGCGGCGGCGCGCTCGTCACGCCGGGCAGGTGGCTCGGCACACAGCAGGCAGACGTGCGGCTGCGCAGGCTCGACGCCGGTCTACCCGCGGCGGTTCCCGCCGACCGCACCGCGATACCGGCCCGTGCGATGCTGCACATCGGCACCGCGGCGATCGACGTCCGGGTCCGCGAACTCGGCCGCGACACGGCACGGCTGACCCTCGGCAGCCCGCTGCCGCTTCGTATCGGGGACACCGCCGCGCTCCGTGACCCGGGCCGGCAGCTCATCGTCGCCGCGGTCACCTTCCTCGACGTGCGGCCCCCTTCGCTGCGCAGGCGCGGCGCCGCGGGTGCGCGCGCCGCCGAACTCGACGGCCTGACGGGCAGCGCCGACGCCGGCAGCGAACTGCGCAGGCGCAAGCTCGTCCGGGCGCGCGACCTCGCCGCCATGGGCGCCGCCGCGGCGGCGCCGCCGGTGGCCGGGGACTGGCTGGCCGATCCGCACTGGTGGGGGGAGCTTGGCGGCAAGCTGGCCGGCCTGGTGGCGGCGCACGCCGCCAGCCACCCGCTCGACCCCGGGCTGCCGGCCGAGATGGCCAGGCAGCGGCTCGCCCTGCCCGACCGCAGGCTGGTCGAGGCGCTTGTGCAGCCGCCGCTCACCTACGAGGGCGGCAAGATCTATGGTTCGCGCGCCGCGCCCGGGCTCCCCCCGCAGGTCCTCGACGCGGTCGAGGCCATCCGCACCGGCCTGCGCCGCGATCCCTTCCGCGCGCCGGACGCGGACAGGCTGCGCGACCTGCGGCTGGATCGGCGGCAGCTCGCGGCGGCCGTCAAGGCCGGATATCTGCTCCGCGTGTCGCCGGAGGTCTACCTGCTACCCGGCGCGGACCACGACGCCGCCAGGATCCTCGCTGGCCTGCCGCAGCCGTTCACGCTGAGCCAGGCACGGCAGGCGCTCGGCACGACCCGCCGCGTCGCGGTGCCGCTGCTCGAGATGCTCGACCGGCTCGGCCGCACCGAGCGGGTGGACGACACCAGGCGGCGGGCCAGATGATGCGCCGGCGGCCGGGTCAGGCCGGCGGAAACGCGAGGAACCGGATCTGCCCGGCCGGCCCGCCCGGCTGGGCGACGGCGCCGGACCAGTCCGCCGTGCCCGGCAGATCCTGTACCAGCCAGGTGCCCGGGCAGGTGCCAGAGGTGTGATGCACCTCGGCGGTGCCGCGCCGGTCCGGGTGCACCTCCAGGCTGGTCAGCGAGGTGGCCAGGCCGACGCCACAGGCCTTGAGCACGGCCTCCTTCCTGGTCCAGCAGCGGAAGAACAGCTGCCGCCGCACCTCGTCCGGCTGGCCGCGCAGCTGCGCCCGCTCGGACTCGGTGAGGCACGCCTCCGTCATCCGGTCGACATCGATATCGCGATGGCATTCGATGTCCACTCCGACCTGGGCGCCGGCCGAGACCGCGAGCAGCCAGTGCTCGCCCGAGCCGGAAAGATTGTGGCTCAGCCCGGTGGGCGGCCACTCGATGCTCGGCCGGCCGTGCTCGCCGCTGCCGCACTTGCAGCAGGGGGATCGGCCGAACCGGATCACCGCCGGATCGGCGTCCAGGTAGCGGCCGAGCAGCCGGCGCTGCGCCGCGTGCGCGGCCACGAACCTGGTGCGGTCACCCGGCCGGAGAAAGCGCGCGGCGCGCTCCCGCTCCGCGTCGGAAAGCACCGCGACGTCCGCGCTGGCCGGCTCGCCCGTGACCCGGCCGTGCCAGACATGCACCTCGCCGGCGGTCAGCGCACCGGGATCGCTGATCTGCATTGGCTCACCTCGATCCCATTCTGGCCGGCGGCGAGCGGTGCCAATATGGGCCAAAGACGTGAGAATGAGCCATTACTACGGCGGCCGCGGATGCGGCATCCATTGGTGGGGGGATCCCGTGGGGTGGAGCCTCCCGGGGCTGGCACCGAGCTGTGGTGCTCTGTCGGCCCCAACCACGTACGGTTGCGATATACGCGGAAACGTCGCCGTATTTCGACCGGCCCGTCTCGCGGCGCGCGAGCAGCCGGGTGAGACGCGGAGCAGCCCGGCCAGGCGCCGAGTCAGGAAGAGAGCTGAGCCAGGATGACAGTACCCAGCGAGGGCATGCTTCAGGTCACCGACTCCCGGACCGGCCGGAGCTACGATATTCCGATCACCAACGGCGTCATCCACGCCACCGACCTGCGGCAGATCAAGTCCCACGAGGACGACTACGGGCTGCTGTCATACGATCCGGCCTTCCTGAACACCGCCAACTGCCGCAGCTCCATCACGTACATCGACGGTGAGAAGGGCATCCTGCGTTACCGCGGTTACCCGATCGAAGAGCTCGCGGAGCAGTGCTCGTTCCTCCAGGTCGCCTACCTGCTGTTGCACGGCGAGCTGCCGAACGGCGCCGAGGCGCAGGCGTGGGCGGACGAGATCACGCACCATACGTTCGTGCACGAGAACGTCAAGGGGTTCATCAACGGCTTCCATCACGACGCGCACCCGATGGGAATGCTGGTGAGCACGGTGGGCGGCCTGTCCACGTTCTACCCGGAAGCGAAGGCGATCTTCGACGAGGAGCTGCGCCGCAAGCAGATCGTGCGGCTGATCGCCAAGATGCCCACGCTCGCGGCGTTCGCCTACCGGCACGCGGTCGGCCTCCCCTACGCCTATCCGGACAACGAGCTGTCGTACGCGGGAAATTTCCTGAACATGATGTGGAAGACGACGGAGCTGAGCTACCACCCCGATCCGGTCCTCGAACGGGCCGTCGACGCGCTGCTCATCCTGCACGCCGATCACGAGCAGAATTGCTCGACCACGACGATGCGGACCGTCGGCAGCGCCCACTCCGACCCCTACTCGTCGGCGGCGGCCGCCGCTGCGGCACTCTACGGCCCGCTGCACGGCGGCGCCAACGAGCAGGTGCTGAAGATGCTGACCGAGATCGGGTCGGTGAGCAATGTCCCCGCGTACATCGACAGGGTGAAGAGCGGCGAGCTGAGGCTGATGGGATTCGGCCACCGCGTGTACAAGAACTTCGACCCGCGCGCCACCATCATCAAGGAGATCGCCGACCAGGTCTTCAAGGTCACGGGGCGCAACCGCCTGCTCGACATCGCGCTCGAGCTTGAGAAGATCGCGCTCGCCGACGAGTACTTCGTGAGCCACCGGCTCTACCCGAACGTCGACTTCTACTCGGGCATCATCTACCAGGCGATGGGCTTTCCGGTGGAAATGTTCCCGGTGCTCTTCGCGATCGGCCGCACGCCCGGCTGGCTGGCCCAATGGGAGGAGAGCATCCTGGATCCCGAGCAGCGCATCGTCCGGCCGCGTCAGATCTACGTGGGCAGCGACCTGCGTCACCTCGGCCAGTAAGCGGCCCGGGACGTTCACTCGCGGGAACCCTCTAGACTCACCACGTGATCGACCTCAAGGAGGCCAGGAAGGACCCGGACCGGTTCCGCGCCGCGCTCGCGCGCCGGGACGCCGCGGCGGACTTCGACGCGCTGCTCGCCGCCGACAGCCGCTGGCGTGAACTCACCGAACAGGCCGAACGGCTCCGTGCGCTGCAGAAGATGTCGTCGAAGGGCGCACCCGGCGCGGATGAACTCGCGGAGCTTCGCAGACTCAAGGATGAGCTTGCCGCCGCGGAATCCGCGCTCGCCAGCGCGGCGCGTGAGCGGGATGCGCTGCTCGACCGCATACCGAACCTGCCCGATCCCACGGCCGCCGACGGCATGGCCGAGGAGGACGCGGTGGTGGTGCGCACGTGGGGGGAACCGCCCACGTTCACCTTCACCCCGCGCGACCATCTGGAACTCGGCACGCGGTCGGGCTGGGTGGACATGGCGCGCGGCGCGCGGCTGGCTGGGTCGCGGTTCGCCTACCGGTTCGGCACCGTGGCGCTGGCCGAACTCGCGCTCTACCGCTACGTCCTCGACTACCTGGCCGGCCAGGGCTTTCTTCCCGTCCTGCCGCCGGTGCTCGCGGGCGAGCGGGCCATGTACGGCACCGGCTTCCTGCCGACCGACGAGGTGAACCTCTACCACCTGGAACGCGACGGCCTGTACCTGACCGGGACCTCCGAGGTGGCGATGGCGGCCATCCACATGGACGAGCGGCTGGAGCCCGGCGACCTGCCCGCGCGGTACGTGGCGATGTCCACCTGTTTCCGGCGGGAGGCGGGCGCCGCGGGCAAGGACACCCGGGGCATGTTCCGGGTACACCAGTTCGACAAGGTGGAGATGTTCGTCTACTGCGCACCTGAGGAGTCCGCGGCGTTCCACGAGCGGCTGCTCGGCTGCGAGGAGGAAATCATCCAGAGCCTGGGGCTGCCCTACCGGGTGATGAACATCTCCGTCGGCGACCTGGGCGCGCCCGCCGCGAAGAAGTACGACATCGAGGGCTGGTTCCCCGCGCAGGAGCGTTACCGCGAGCTGACGTCCTGCTCCAACACGACCGACTACCAGGCCCGCAGGCTCAACATCCGGTTCCGCAGGGACGGCAGGTCCGAGTACGTGCACACGCTGAACGGCACCGGGGTGACGGCGCGCGCGCTGCTGTCGATCATGGAGAACTTCCAGGACGAGGGCGGCAAGGTGGCGGTCCCCGAGGTGCTGTGGCCCTACGGCGCGCCGAAGACACTTGGCGTCGACCAGTAACGGCAGGTAGGGCCGCTACCCCAGGGAGCCGGCCCCGCGGACCGCGCCCGGGTCCTGCAGGCGGACGAGCCTGGCCGCGGCTTCCTCGAGGACCTCGTCGCGCTTGCAGAACGCGAACCTGACCTGGCTGGCGCCGGCCTCGGCATCGTCGTAGAAGACGGCGTTCGGGATCGCGACCACGCCGCAGCGGCCGGGGAGCGCGCGGCAGAACTCCACGCCGTCCCGTGCACCGAGCGGCCGCGCGTCGGTGGTGACGAAGTACGTGCCGGCCGGCTCGTACACCTCGAATCCGGCCGTGCGCAGGCCCGCGCAGAGCAGATCGCGCTTGCGCCGCAGGCCGTCGCGCAGCCCGGTGTAGTAGCTGCCCGGCAGGCGCAGCGCTTCCGCGATCGCGTACTGGAACGGGCCGCTGGTGACGTAGGTGAGGAACTGCTTGGCGGTGCGGACCGCCATGACAAGCTCCGCCGACGCTGTCACCCAGCCGACCTTCCAGCCGGTGAACGAGAAGGTCTTGCCGGCCGAGCTGATCGAAACCGTGCGCTCGCGCATGCCCGGCAGGGTGACGATGGGCAGGTGCACGTCGTCGAACGCGAGGTGCTCGTAGACCTCGTCAGTGACGACGAGCAGGTCGTGCTCCTGCGCGAGGCCGGCGACGGCGGCAAGCTCCGCGCGGGTGAACACGCATCCGGTCGGATTGTGCGGCGAGTTGAGCAGGATGAGCCGGGTACGCGGGGTGACGGCGGCGCGCAGCGCCGCCAGGTCGGGCCGGAACGACGGTGGCCGCAGGGTGACGGGCACGCGGACGCCGCCGGCCATCGCGATGGCGGCCGCGTACGAGTCGTAGTAGGGCTCGAACGCGATGACCTCGTCGCCCGGCTCGACCAGGGCGAGCATCGCGGCCGCGATCGCCTCGGTGGCCCCCGCCGTGACGAGCACCTCGGTGTCGGGGCTGAACTCGAGCCCGTAGAACCGCCGCTGGTGGTCGCAGATGGCCGACCGCAGTTCCGGGATGCCCGGCCCGGGCGGGTACTGGTTGCCGCGCCCGGCCAGGGTCGCGCTGGCGGCCGCCTCCGCGATCTCGGCCGGCCCGTCCGTGTCGGGGAAGCCCTGGCCGAGGTTGATCGACCCGGTCGTCACCGCGAGAGCGGACATCTCCGCGAAGATCGTCGTGCCCAGGCCGGCCAGCCTGCGGCTCAGCCGTGGCCGGCGCATCGCGTGCGTCATCGTCCCGGCGCACCGTCGGCAAGTACGCAGACCCTGTTGCGGCCCGCGTTCTTCGCCTCGTACAGCGCGGCGTCGGCGGCCGCGAGCATGTCATCGACGTCACGCCGCGAGCCGTCGAGGGTGGCGATGCCGATGGAGACGGTGACCCGCAGCGGGGATTCCGGTGCCGTGCCCATGTCCACCGGGATGATGATCTCAGCCAGCTTCTCGCGGAGCCGCTCGGCGATACTCCTGACCTCGTCGGCAGTGGTCTGGGGCAGCAGGATGACGAACTCCTCGCCGCCGAACCGGCCGATGATGTCGTAGTCGCGCAGCAGCGCCGTCATCGCGCGGGCGATCCCCGCCAGCACGGCGTCCCCGGTCAGGTGGCCGTAGGTGTCGTTGACCGCCTTGAAGTGATCGATGTCGGCGATGGCCACGGCGAGCGGCGAGCGGGTGCGGACCGCACGCATGATCTCGCGGGTCGCCTCACGCTGCCAGGTGACCGCGTTGAGCAGCCCGGTCTTGCCGTCGATACGGGACTCGTTGACCAGTTGGGCGTGCCGGTACGAACGGTGCAGCAGCACGACGAAGGGCAACGCGAGAACCGCGAGGAACCAGGCGATGGACGTCATCACGGCGAGGACGATCGACGTGTTCAGCTCGGCTGCGTCGTTGAACAACTGCTCGCGGCCGAACAACAGGCTCCGCAGCCTCGCGGAGCGATCGGAACCCTTGACCGCCGTCATGACCAGGGAGTTGTTGGTCGCCCACTGCAGCAACCCGCACGCCGCCACCACCAGCACCCAGGGCAGCCAGCGCAGCCCCGGCCCTGGTGACAGCCCGGCCTGGGCGGCGATCCAGTGATAGGCGACCGATGCGGCGCCGTAGGACAGCCCGAGTGCGGCGGTGGTCAGCAGCCGCCGGTGGATCAGTGTTCTGCGCACCCGCCAGTGGATGAACGCCAGGTTTGGGATCGGCGCGATAAGGCCATACAGGGGGGGCAACAGGATGGCGATCGGCAGTTGCCATGCCCCGTAGACGTACTTGACGAGACCCGCGGGCTCGTCACCCGGGCCTCGCGTCAGCTCAATTGATGCAATGCTAAGAATGATCAGGATCGCCCACAAGCCAACGTCCCTGATCCGGACGGTCGTGAACGCGACCGCGACGCCGATGACCGCAACGTACGCGGCAACCACCGCCACGACGAAGCCCGACAGCCAGCGAGGCAGCTCCCAGACAGCCCACCCGCCGATGCCGATGCGCAACAGCGCGCGCTCGCGCACGCTGCCGGCTGTCTGTATTCGCCGTCTCGTTGCCAAGGCCCCGGATGTTTCGAAGATCGTAATCTATAGCATGACGTAAAGAGACAAACTCATATTGTCACAGGTCCCCGCGGCAATGTGTCAAGTGCGGATGTCATGTGCCTGCTGGCAACCTTCGCAATCGGTACATTCTAGACATTAGGTACGCCTCGGGCTCGCGCAGGCGTACACGACAGGTCGGCAGCGGAGCGCCGGCTGCCGGGCAGCCCGCACTGCCCTGGCCGATGAGACCACGGACCCACACCGGGAGGGAGGGCTCGCAATGCGCAGCAGCGGCTGGAGTTAATGATCATCGGCGTCCATTGCTGAACGTTACGGCGAGAGCGCCAAGCGTACCGACGGTACCCGCCATCGCGATCACGGTGGGCGGGGCGATGTGCTGCGCGGCCGCACCCGCCAAAATCATCGCAGTTCCCTGACCCAGGCTCATACCGCCCTGGGCAAGGCCGAACGCCTGACTTCGGCTGCGTGGCGGCGTGGCGGCGACGAACGCGGCGTTGGCGGCTGTCTGAAAACAGGCCAGCAGGCCACAGGCGAACAAGATCAGCAGAGAACCGGGCAGCCCGGGCCGGAAGACCATCAGGATAAGAACGCCGCAGCACGAGACGGCGAGCGGTGCCATGAAGCGATCGCGGTTCGCCGGTGCGACGAGGCGGCTGAAAGAGATCATGCCGAGCGAAGCACCGAGCGCGCCGGCCGCGAGGATCAGCCCGACCGTCACCGGACCGCCGTGCAGCGTCCGCGCGAGCGGAGTCGCCACGCCTTCTGGCACGTCATAGAAGGCAGCCAGCCAGCCAAGCAGCATCGGCAGCCGCAGCGCGGGGGTACCGAACACGATGCGTGCCCCGGCGGCCGCATCCGCCAGCGGCCTGGCCCGGCGCCCTCCGCCGGTGTGCGGGGACGGCCGTGCCCGGACCCAGACACGCACGAGCAGCGCGGACGCGAGGAAGGTGGCCGCGTCTATCAGCAGCGAGGTACGCGTGCCGAACCCGGCCACGATGACGCCGGCGGCGGCGAACCCGATCACCTGGGCGAACAGGAACGTGGTCTGGGTGACGGCGGTGCCGAGGACGTAGCGATCGCCCGGCAGCACGTCGGGGTAGGTGGCCGCCCGTGCCGACAGGAACGGCGCGCCGACCAGGGTGACGAAAAAGAGCAGCACGATCATCCCGGCCAGGGGCATCCCGGGGATCACCATGATCACGACCAGGATCGCCCGGGTCACGTCGCACGTGATCATGACCGCGCGGCGGGAGAGCCGGTCCGCCAGCCCGGACAGCGTGACTCCGCCGAAGAACGCCGGGAACATGCTGCACGCGAACGTGACGGCGGCGAGCAGGGCCGAGTGGGTGCGGTCGTAGACCAGGATCGTGAGCGCGACCCGGGCCAGCTGGTCCCCGATCACCGAGAGGACCTGGGCGAGCCAGAGCGCGCGGAACTCGGGGGCAGCGAAGACATCGCGGAACGTGGCCCGCTCCGCCGTCCGCTGCACGTGCCCCCCGCCTCGTGACCTGTCGTTATCTCATGATGACGAGCTGTTGTATGTTACGAGGTTTCCGCGCAATAGGCCATGGCGCGGGGGCGCACCCGCGGGCGGTCCGCGGCGCACCGTCAGGTGTTGCGCGCTTGCTGATCGCCGGCGCGTATCCGCGCGACCTCGGCGCCCACCCCGGCCGCGGACCCGGCCGCCACCCCGGCTTGCCGTGCGCGGCTGCCGCGCTTCGAGCGGCTGCCGTACACCAGGAGGGCACCGATCACGAGGAGCGCGGCGCCGAAGATCACACTGCCGAGCGGCAGCGGGCCATGGACCAGGGTGAGCTGGCTCGACTGGCTGCGGTAGCGGTCCACGGCGGCGGCCACGTCGGCGGGATTCTGCTTGAAGTCGGCGGCGAAGGCGAGCCGGGTGTGCCTGCCGTTCGCGGTCCGCAGGAACTGGCGGGTGTTCTCCTCGACCTTGACCGGCGCGCCGGTCACCGGGTCGGCCCAGAAGGTCATCGTGGTCGCCTCCAGGGAGCGGACGGTGATCAGCGCCGGCCATGGCCGCATTCCCATGATCGACGGCGGCACCTGCCGCTGGCCGATCTGCGACGTGGGAAGCACCTGGACGTACCGGTAGACCAGCATTCCGTCGATGGACGTCTGGCCCGCGTACGTCGCGGGCACGGTCCGCAGCACGTCGGTGTCGAACATCGGGTAGCTGGTCTTGCGCGCGAAGAACGGGAACTTGAAGCTGAGACCGGACTCGCGCACGCTCGAGTCGCCGCCCACGTTGGCGCCGCAGCAGTCCACGAGCAGGCCGGTATGCCGGTCGAGCGCCGCCCTCGTCTGCACGTACTTGATCGGTGTCCCGTCCGTGGCCCGCACGGCGAGGAACGTGTCGTAGACGCCGGTATCCCCGGTGGCGGCGAGGGCGTCGCCGCGCAGCGTGCTCGTCGCCGTGACGTTCAGCCCGGTCCTCGTCCGCAGCACGGACGGGTCGAAGTAGGTCGCCCCGGTCGCGTGCAGCGTGGTGACGGCGTACACGTTGACCGGTAACACGGCGACGTGGTCATAAACATAGGTGCGCAGCATGATCCCGGTGCCGAGCATGAAGGCACCGAGCCAGGCGAGCACCAGCCCGGTGCGCCGGCGTAAGGAACCCGGGCCTGTACGTCCAGCCATCGTGTCCTCCCTCGCTGTGACCGGAAACATAAGGGCACCGCCACGCCGCGCACAATACCCTGGCCCGGCTCCGTTGCGGCCGGCACAACTGGCGCGGCAGGTTTGTGCAGCCAGGGTGGCAGGCGCCGCTTCGTCGGCGCGAGCATTTGCGGCGGGCCGGGCGCGGCGTGAGGATCGAGGCATGTCCCCGGACGACCACGACGCGCCGGTGCCCGACTGGGTCAGGGGCGTGCGCGTCGTCACCGTGCTCACCGGCGCCGGCATCTCCACCGATTCCGGCATCCCCGACTTCCGTGGCCCGCAGGGTGTGTGGACCAAGAACCCGGGCGCCGAGCGGATGTCGAGCTACCGGGACTACGTCGCCGACCCGCAGGTGCGCCGCCGGTCCTGGCAGGCCCGGCGCACCCACCCGGCCTGGCGGGCCGAGCCCAACGCGGCCCACCGCGCGCTCGCCGAGCTTGGCGGCTCGGGAATCGAGACGTGGGTGATCACCCAGAACATCGACGGCCTGCACCAGAGGGGCGGCACACCGCCGGACCGCGTGCTCGAGCTGCACGGGACGATCTCCGCCGCCGTGTGTGTCGGCTGCGGCGACCGGACGCCCATGGCCGACGTGCTGACCAGGGTCGAGGCCGGGCAGGCCGATCCGGCGTGCGAAAAGTGCGGCGGGATACTGAAGTCGGCCACGGTCATGTTCGGCGAGATGCTCGACCCTGGCGTCTTTAAGCGCGCCATCGCGCTCGCCGGCGGCTGCGATCTCTTCCTCGCGGTCGGCAGCACCCTCACGGTGGAACCCGCCGCGTCGCTCTGCGGTATCGCCGTCGACGTGGGCGCGGCCGTCGTCATCGTCAACCGCGACCCGACACCCTACGACCGCGTCGCGACCGCCGTCGTCCGCGAACCGATCGGCACGGCCCTCCCCCGCCTCACCGCCCAGATCGCCCGGGCGAACCGGCCGGCTGGGGGGTAGGCGCGCTCGCCGCGTGCCGCGCAGGCGTGGGCCCGGCGCGTGCCGCGCCAAGAGGCCGCGCGGATGGGACTGCTGGGCTCGCGGCCCTCCGCATCCCGGCCGGCGGCGTTCTCGCCCTCGACGTGCCTTCCAGGCACGCCTTCGGGCTGCGGCCTTGCCAGCCGGGCGCGGAGAACCGCTCCCTCATCCAGCGCCCTATCCGCGCGGCCGCTAAAACGTGAGCACCGCGGCGCCGTTCACCCGGTCGGCGGCGAGGTCCACGAGTGCCCGGTCGGCCTCCTCGAAGGGATACGGGGTGACGCTGACCTTGATCCGCAACCGCTCGGCCAGCCGCAGGAACTCCTCTCCGTCGCCGCGCGTGTTAGCCGTGACGCTGCGCAGCTGGCGTTCCTGGAACAGGTGCGCGGCATAGTTGAGCGACGGGATGTCAGTCAGGTAGATCCCGGCGACGGCCAGCGTCCCGCCGCGGTCGAGCGCGGCGAGCCCGGGGCGGACAAGCTCGCCGACGGGAGCGAACAGGATCGCCGAGTCGAGCGGTTCAGGCGCCGGATCGTAGGAATCCTGGGCGGAGGCGACACCCAGGCTGAGGGCAAGCTCGCGGGCGGCCTTGGCGCGGGTGAACACGTGCACCGCCGCCCCCTCCGCGATGGCTACTTGCGCGGCCAGATGTGCCGATCCGCCGAAGCCCCAGATCCCGAGCCTGCCGCCGGGCGGAAGCTCCGCGCGGCGCAGCGCGCGGTAGCCGATGATGCCCGCGCACAGCAGCGGCGCGCGCTCGATGTCACTGAACCCGCCGGGCAGTGGATACATGTACGCATCCGCCCCGACGAAGTACTCGGCGTACCCCCCATGCATGTCCCAGCCGGTGTAGGTCGAGCCCGGGCAGAGATTCTCCTTCCCCTGGCGGCAGAACCGGCACGATCCGTCGGTGCCGGCCAGCCAGGCGCCGCCGACCCGGTCACCGGCGCCGAACCTGGTGACACCTGGCCCGGCCGCGACCACCTCGCCGACGATCTCGTGACCGGGGGTGACGTCGGTCCCGTGCGGCGGCAGGTCACCCTCGGCCAGGTGCAGGTCGGTGCGGCACACCCCGCAGGCGAGGAGCTTGACAAGCAGCTGGCCGGCACCTGGCTGCGGCACCGGCCGCTCGACCAGCCGCAGCGGACCCGACGTGACCGGCCCCGGCTGGTGGACAACCCACGCGCGCATGGTCCAACCGTACGCCGGGACCTGTCCGCACGCCCGGCGCGGCCCGTGCCGGCCGTACGCTTTCTTGCGTGGACGAGCCATGGACCTGGGATGAAGCCGAGGTGCGGTACGGTGTCGGGCGGATCAGGGCGGGCCGGTCGCTGGCGCCCGCGTCCTGGCCAGGCGGCTCGCGCGCGGCGGTCGCGCTTTCGTTCGACTCCGACCACGAGACGATCTGGCTGCGGGACGGCACGACCCACCCGGGCAGGCTGTCGCAGGGCGAGTACGGCGCGCGCGCCGCCGTGCCGCGGATCCTCGCGCTGCTGCGCGGCCACGAGATCCCCGCGTCGTTCTACGTGCCCGCGGTGTGCGCGCTGCTGCGGCCGGACGAGGTCCGCGCGTACACCGACGGCGGCCACGAGGTCGCGCTGCACGGCTGGATCCACGAGCGCAACACCACCCTCCCGCCGGCGGCCGAACGTGAGCTGACGCTGCGCGCGGCGGACGCGCTTACCCGTGCGGCCGGCGTCGCGCCCGTCGGGATCCGCACACCGTCGTGGGACTTCAGCCCCGCGACGCTGCGGATCGTCACCGAGCTTGGGCTGCGGTACGACTCGTCGCTGATGGCCGGCGACGACCCGTATGAGATCGAGGCCGACGGCGCGCCCACCGGCGTGGTCGAGATCCCGGTGGAGTGGATCCGCGACGACGCGCCCTACTTCCCCGCCGACCCGGCGCGGACGACGGTCGTGCCCCGCGACGTCGCCCGGATGTGGCGCGACGAGTTCGGCCTTGCCTACGCTGAGGGCGGCCTGTTCCAGCTCACCATGCACCCGCACGTGATCGGGCACCGGTCGAGGATTGTCGCGCTGAACGAGCTGATCGAGTACATGGCCGGGCACGACGTGTGGTTCGCGACGCACGCCGAGGTGGCACGGTACGTGGCCGAGCAGGCGGGGCTGTGCGGCTGACCGTGGCGCAGGCACGGCGGCGGCTCGGTGCCGCGCCCGTCGCGCGGCTCGCCACCGTCAGCTCGGCGGACTCCACCGCCCGGCCGCACATCGTGCCTGTCACGTTCGCCGTGGACGGCGGCCGCATCTTCAGCGCGGTGGACGCCAAGCCGAAGACGACCCGCCACCTCAAGCGGCTGCGCAACATCCAGGCCAACCCCTGGGTCGCCGTCCTGGCCGACCACTACGCGGCCGACTGGGCGCTCCTGTGGTGGGTCCGCGCCGACGGCCGCGCGGACATCCTCGACGATCCGGCCGGGATGGCCGCTCCGCTGCGGCTGCTCGCGCAGCGCTATCCGCAGTACGTGGACAATCCGCCGGCCGGGCCGGTGATCTCGATCCTGGTCGAGCGGTGGACGGGCTGGGCCGCCTCGCCCGGCGGGTAGACCAGAGCCCGGCGGGTAGGCCAGAGCCCGGCGGGTAGGCCAGAGCCCGGCGGGTAGGCCAGAGCCCGGCGGGTAGGCCAGAGCCCGGCGGGTAGGCCAGAGCCCGGCGGGTAGGTCAGAGCCCGGCGACGGCGGGGATGACGTCGCTGCCGATGGCCTCGAGCGGCGTGATCCGCTCGACCCCGGCGACCGCGCCGATCGCGGCCTGGAATCCCATCTGCGCGAACTGGCCGAGCTGGTCGACGACCTCGCCCGCCTTCTCACCCTTCTCGCCCACGTCGAACTTGAAGTAACAGGTCTTCTCGATCTCGTCGTAGTCGCGGCCCTCCGCGTCGCAGTGCGCGCGCAGCACGTCGAGTTTGTGGGCCAGGTCGGGTCCGGGGAACAGGTTGCACGCCTGCGCGTAGCGGGCGACGAAACGCAGCGTCTTGCGCTCACCCGTCCCGCCGATCAGGATCGGCGGATGCGGCCTTGACAGGGGCTTCGGCGAGTTGAGCGGCCGCTCGAGCTGGTAGTGCCTGCCCCGGTACGGACTCTCGTCGCCGCGCCACATCTGCAGGCAGATCTGCAGCGTCTCCTCGAGCCGTTCAAAGCGCTCGGCCACCGCCGGGAAGGGGACGCCGAGCCCGCGCGACTCCTCCTCGTTCCACGCGGCGCCGACGCCGAGCCAGGCACGGCCGCCGGAAAGCACGTCGAGGGTCGTCACGATCTTGGCCAGGATCCCCGGGTACCGGTAGATCACACCGGTGACGAGCGTCATCAGCTTGGCCCGCGACGTGCACGCGGCGAGGTACCCGAGCGTGGTGTACGCCTCGAGCATTTCCGCCTCGGACGGCCCGATGGCAGGGATCTGGAAGAAGTGATCCATCACGGCGATGTACTCGAACCCCGCGTCGTCCGCGGTGCGGGCGACCGTGGCCAGGTCCTTACCGAGATTCGCCGGCCCGCCAGGCCAGGTGTAGTCAGGGATCTGCAGTCCGATCTTCACGCGAACACCTCCACGCCGAGCCTCTCACACCCCCGCCCGGCGGCTGATCGACGCCCTGGGAGCGGCCGCGCGAGGCGGGGCACGTCCGGGCGTGCAGCCTGGGGGCGTGTGTGACACGTTTGCGCAGCCGTTCGGGATCATTTCCCGCGCGGCAGTGCTAACTGAGCTAGCGGTGCGCGACGTAGGGGAGGTCGAGGGTGTCGGAGTGGCCGTTCCACGCGACCGTGAAGGTCCAGCAACCCGGGCGGGGGACCTGGATCTCCGACGGGTAGATCTCGCCCGGCTGGGAGTCGGCCGCCCAGACCGTGGAGACAGCGGGCCGCGGCGCACCGAGCGGGTGCCCGGTGACCGTCAGCGGCTGGCCGTCCCTGGGCAGCCTGACCACCCAGAGGATCTTGTCGGAGTACGGCACCGGATTGCCCGCCATCAGCGGATAGCTGAACAGGAACCCGGCGACCTCGCCCTTCGCCGAGACCGCGTGCACGATCGGCGGCGGTGCGGTGTTTGCGCTGTTGGCCCAGCCCGGATTCGTCCAGGCCGGCGGCCGGCCTCGGGACAGTGTGGTCGCACCGCAGCCGGCCGGCCCGGCGGCTGATGCGCCGCGGGCAGCCCCGGACGGCCGGGGCCGCTGCTGCGCGGTGCCGCTGGTGGTGGTGGTGGTGCAGCCCGCCACGGCAGTAACGGCCGCGGCGGCCGCCAGGGCCAGCAACCGGCGCATACGAAGATGGTCGCGCAGAAATCGGGGCGCGGCCAATGTCAGAAGCTCAGAACCCGGGGAACACGGCGCGCACGGCGTCGAGGTCCACGCCGGTGGTGGCGACCTCGGCGGGTGTATGTCCCGGGTCGAGCCGCCCGTACACGAGGCGGATGAAGGCCTCGGCCGGCAGCCGCAGCTCACCGCCGGCCTGCTGGCCCCCGTCGGCGGACGGGCCGGTGGCGGCGCCGGTGCCGGCGGTGCCGGTGAGCTTGACGCTGTCGCCGACCGTAAGCAGCAGGTCGCGCCGCGGGCCGGTGGTGTGCACCACCGCGGCGAAGTGCTCGCCCTGTGGCTTACCGATCCGCCCGGCGAACTGGCCAAGGGTCCCGGCGAGCAGGTCCACGCCATCGGCGGTGAGCCGAGCCGCTGGGTCGAGGGCAACGGCGACGTCCCAGGTATGCATGATGTGCTCGGACAGGCGCATACTGGCCAGGCCCGCCGCGTCAAGCTCCATGCCGAACATGTCGATATGAAAGCGGGCCAGCTCTTCGCCGGTGAGCGACTCGAAACGTTCCACCAGGGCCGCGTCGCTGCTGCGCCAGCCGGTCGCCTGCTGCTGCGGCGAGCGGGCATTCCACCCGTCCCAGATGGGCAGGAAGCTCTCCCGCCCGGGCGGCTCACGCCCGGCCAGCCCGGCGTCAAGGAGCAGGGCGGAGATCTCGGCGCCGCTGCCGAGGTGGGACAGTACCTGCGCGATGGTCCATTCGTCGCAGTAGGACGGGCCGGCAAGCTGCGCCGGGCTGAGGGGGGTGACGAGCGAATCAAGACGATCGAACGAGCTGCGCAGCGCGGCGATCAAGGCGCGCGGTTCTGGCATCGGGGCTCCTTCAAGGTCCCCGCCGTCGTGGCGGGCGCGTGCTGGCCGGTCAGCCCTCGAGCTTACGGCGCGAGCACACCGCACCAAGCGATGGCCCAGAGCTGTGTCAGAGCCTCGCCGACCGGATGAGGGGGCGAGATAGGCTCGCGCACCCCGGTGCTACCTCGCCGGCCGGCTACCTCACCAACGGCCCATAAGTGGGATGCGTGGCCCCCGATCAGCCCCGGCGGCCCCTCGCTTGGGGTCCCATCCGACGTGGGTGGGTAATCCGGCCCTGGCCGACGCTAGCGCGCCGGCACAGGGTCCCAGCCCGCAGCCGATTGCGGATGGACAGATCCCCTTCCAGCTCTCTATGCGAGACCATGCAGAGACGGCATGGGATCTACTGTGAGCATCTCGGAAATCGTTGCAGGCGTGAAGACGCGGCCATCGCATTCCTGAACCACCGGCCCGAGCGCGTCAGCAGTACGCGTCCAGCCTAAACCGCTAAGCATCGCGAAGATCGGAATCCCCCCGAGCCGGTTGGCTTCCGCACGCAGTACCCCGAACCGCGCTGCCTTGTCGCGAGCCGTCCCACCATCATTGGCGGCCTTACTCTCCAGCATTCCCCGCAGCGAGTCGCTGCTATCGTAGAACACGAAATCTGGCGCTGGTTGTACTGTGATGTTAAAGCGTTCAGCGATTTCGGCCTGATTGGCGCTGCCAGTTCGAATGAAAGGGACACCAGCCCCGACGAGCAACGCCTGAACGGCATCCTCCAGCAAGTCGCCGCGCTTTGTACTCGTAGCGTCGAGAAGTTGGTAGGTTACCGCCCTTTGAGCAAGCGCTCTGGCAGGATCTGCGCGTACCTAGCGTCGGACTCGGCCATCAGCCAGCGTCGGCCCAACTGCTCGGCCGCGACGGCTGTCGTACATGTACCCGCAAACGGATCAAGAACGAGCTGGCCCGGTAGGGTCAGCAGCCGGACGAAGAAACTGGGCAGCGCGATTGGGAACCGGGCTGGATGCTTCGTCGGATTCGGCAGGAACTCGGGTTCGAAGCGGAGAAGCGTCGATGGTCGTACCATCTCGGGGCCAGCCTGCACTCGCTTGCGGCCTTGGCCAGAAGGCGCATTGACGCGCTCGTAGTTATGCGGCAGCTTTTTCCGCCGCTCGACGTCTTTGCGGTCCCAGCGCGCTGGAGCCAGGCACTGGCTTGGGAAGAACTGCCAGTCGGATGTCTTAGCGAAATGGTAACAGTACTCGACTGCATCCTTTAGGAAGCGGTTGAAGCGACCCGGCGGGGGAGATGGCTTGCCCCAGATGAAATCCTCAGCAAACAGGAACCCTTGCTCACGTAGGAGGAAAACGAGTTCGTACTGGAGAGTGCCGCGCTCGTTTCCGTGACGCTTGGAGCGATAGTTGAGGACGAAGCTGCCATGAGGCTGGAGAACACGCAGGATTTCGGCTGTGACCTTGAGGAAATAACCCCGATACCAATCATCATTGTAGTGCTGGCCGTTGCCGTATTTAGGCTGGCGATCGTACGGGGGTGAGGTGACGACCAGATGTACGCTTCCGTCAGGTAGCTCTCGGAGAGTGTCCAGGCAATCACCTACGTAGAGTGCGCCGAGATCAGTCCGGTAGTCTGCCTCAGGCGACAGGCTGTGGGGTGGCTGTGTCATGGCATCCCCGAGGGTAGGGGCCGGCAGGTCACTCGGCACGCAAGACACGGTTGTGTCTCGTCCGTAGTGATGATGTCTCACGGCACCGACAGTCCCGACGCCCCTTCGTAACACCGTGTTCTCACAGCCCTGGAGCCACACAGCCTTCCGGTTGCACACAGCAGTGGACACAGTGGACTGCCTGCGCATGGAGGTTGGCCGAGCAGTGGTGACCTGTGAACTGCCGCGCCGAAGCCTGCTGAGACGGTGCTGATCATCGCGGGCTCAGCAGTCATCGTCGGGCCAGTCGAGCCGGAACCAGACCAGCGTCCGTTGGGTCCGCCCGTGGACAGGCCCGACCTGGTCGTGCCACCCGTAGTGGCCCCATTGCGTGGCCATGAGTTCGACCAGTTCGAGACCCCTGCCACAGTCGGCCAGTTCACCGAGTGCGTGGCGCCCTGGGGCGGGGACCGTGCCGGAGCCGTCGTCGATGACCGCGACATAGGCGGCGCCGTCGCCGGATCAGATGATCACGTCGAACTTCCCGCTCCCGGCGGTGCGGGTGTGAGGCGTTGGTGACTAACTCGCTCGTCAGCAGGACGGCGGTGGCGGTCAGCGGGCAGCCATTCAGGATCGACCTCACCTGAACTGCGCTGACGCTAGCCGTCAGGGATCTCGGTCCATCGCGGCGGCCACCCGCGCGTACGACTCGGCCACCACGTCCCAGAAGGCAGCCACGTCGATCCCCATGGCGACCTGCGCGTTGCATTCCTGCCTGGGCCCGGCGAAGTCGGTGACGGTCATCCCGGCCGTCCAGCGGCCGGCGGTCTCGACCTCCACCCGGGCCGCAGCGCAGCGCAGCAGCCCCGGTGACGCCACGTGGGCGACCGCGCAGACGTCGTGAACCGCCGGGCCTTCCGGGCCGGGCGCGGTCGCGTACCTGGCCAGACACGGCAGCAGCAGGTCGTCGGCGAGGCGGCCGAGCGCACCGAGCCGCTGCCTGATGCCCGGGCCAGCTCGCGCCTGGAGCGTCACGTCGAGGCCGACCATGGTCACCGGCCAGCCGGCGCCGAAAACGATCGACGCGGCCTCGGGATCCGCCGCGATGTTGAACTCCGCGGCCGGGGTCACATTTCCGCGGCCGGCCGAGCCACCCATGATCACGAAATCCCTGACCTGCGTGACCAGGCCGGGCTGGCGGCGCACCGCGAGCGCGACGTTGGTCAGCGGCCCGGTGGCGACGAGGGTGATCTCACCGGGCGCAGCGCCGATGGTCTCGATGAGGAAGTCGACCGCGTGGCCGCCGCGTGGCCGCCGCAGCGGCGGCGGGAGCCGCGCACCGGCCAGCCCGGACTCGCCGTGCGGCCCGTGCGCGGTCAGCGGCGTGCGGAGCAGCGGGCGCGGGCTCCCCGCCACCACCGGGACGTCCGCCGCGCCGACGAACTCGCACACGCGCAGCGCGTTTGCCGTGGTCTTGTCCAGGCTGACGTTGCCCGCCACCGTTGTGATGCCCTGTATTTCCAGGTCGGGCTCGCCCCAGGCGAAAACGATCGCGAGCGCATCGTCGATGCCTGGATCACAGTCCAAGATGATCTTGCGCGGCACGCGCACCCACCTTCCTGCGGGGGGTTCCGTGGGGTGGAGCCCTCCGGCCGGCACTGCTTGGTCGCCCCTCCTATAGTGACCGGTCATGGACGCAGAAGGCGGCCACCGCCGGCCGCGGGGGCGCGTCGTCGTCGTGGGCTCGATCAATCTCGATGTGGTGCTGAGCATGCCGCGGCTGCCGCGCGCGGGCGAGACGGTCACCGGCGGCACCTACGCCCGCCATCACGGCGGCAAGGGGGCGAACCAGGCCGTTGCGGCGGCGCGGGCCGGCGGCGACGTATACCTGGTCGGAGCGGTCGGTGACGGCGGCGGGCCGGGCGCGGGTGACGCGCGTGACGCGCTCGGCGCGCTTGCCGCCGAGGGTGTGGACGTCTCCGCCGTGGCCACGCTGCACGGCCCGCACACCGGGCACGCGGCCGTCATCGTGGACGCCGCCGGTGAGAACCAGATCGCGGTGGCGCCCGGGGCCAACGCCGCCGTCACCGCCGGTCATGTCCGGGGCGGCCTGGGCGCACTCGCCATCACCCGCCACGACGTGATCGTGCTGTCCTTCGAGCTCATGGACGCCCCGCTGCTCGCCGCGGCGGCCGCGGCCCGCCAGGCGGGCGCGGCGCTCGTGGTCAACCCGGCCCCGGCACGTCAGTGCGACCAGGGACTGCTGCGCGGCGCGATCCTCACGCCGAACCGGCATGAGCTAATGACGCTGTATCACCCGGGGGGACGACCCCCCGGAACCCCCCGCCGACCGGGGGCCGACTCGGGCCGTAGCGACGCCGGCGAGGACGCCGACGGCGCAGGCGCCGGGCACGGCGACGTGGCGACCGCCGCTTTGGTGCTGTCCCGGCGTACCGGCGGGCCGGTGATCGCCACGCTCGGCCGGGAGGGCGCGCTGCTGGCCGACGGCGCCGCAGCCGAGCATTTCCCCGGGCATCCGGTGACGGCGCGCGACACGACAGGCGCCGGTGACACCCTCACCGGGGTGCTCGCCGCCGGCCTCGCCGACAGCCCGGCAGACAGCCCCGAAAGCAGCCCCGCAGGCAGCCCGGCCGGCGGCCGTGACCTGCGGGTGGCTCTGCGCCGCGCGGTCGCGGCCGCCGCGCTCGCCGTCACCAGGGTGGGTGCCAGGGAGGGCATGCCGCGCGCGAGTGAGATCGACGCGCTGCTGGCGACCGGCCGCTGACCGCGTCGGAGGCAGCCGCCGTTGATCACGGGCGCGTCCTGCCAAGCACGCCGGTGCCTGACGGCGCCGCGGATCGCAGGGGCCAGGGCACGTGTGATCCGCGGCGCTGATGAGCCGGCGTGCAGTCACCAGGCGCAGGCCGGGCCACCAGTTCTGGTGGCCCGGCCTGCGCGGCGGCAGCCTCCTGGAGCCTGCTTGAGAACCCTCGGTCGTAGAGGGCAGAGCGAGCGGTGATCCAGGCGGTGGCGGGCAAGGCGGAGCGAAGGGATTCGTGGGGCGGCAGAGCCGGAGGTACTACGTGACCGAGCACAGTGCCGGCCGCGCACCCCCGAACCCCAGGGCGCAGCCAGGCGCCGCCTGGGCGCCGCGCAGCAGAGCACGGGGTTCTCAAGCAGCCCCTTAAGTGGCCCCATCCGGTGTCCCGGGTGGGGCCGGCGTGATTACTCCCCGGACGGGTCCTGCCGGTGCCGTCCCCGGTGCCGCCGGTTGAAGGTCGGCGAGGGGGTCGGGACCGGCGAGGCGCTCGCGGCCGGCCCGCCGCTGGCGGTCGGCGCGGTGCCCGGACCCGGTGTGCCTCCCGCGGTCGAGGTGGGACATGGTGTCGGCGCGGCACTGGCCGTCGGCGGCCCACCCACCGGCGGCTGCACCGCCGGCGATGTGGCCGATGTGGCGCTGGCCGTCGGCGACCCGGCCGCGGTCGGCGCGGCACTGGCCGTCGGCGACGGGGCCGCCGCAGTCGGTACAGGGCTCGCCGTCGGCGACCCGGCCCCGGTCGGCGCGGCGGTCGGGGCCGGCGTGCCACACCCGGCCGGCGTCCCGTTCAGGTTCGCCGTCTGCTGCGTCGTGCCGTAGGTGACCGCGGTCGCCGCACCGGCTGCGTCGAGGGTCGCCGTCACCGGGTTCTTCAGGCCGAAGGCGGCGCAGCCGAGGTTGGTGAACGACATGCTGAGCCTGTTGCCGAGGAACGTGGCCAGGTTGGTCCCGACCGCCGCGACCGGTGAGCCGACGGCCGCCTCCATGGTCATATCCAGCACGCTGCGGGTGGGCTGGAGATTGACCATGTTCTGGCAGTACATCGCCTCGACCTGGGCCGGGTTCGCGTTGGCAGGCAGCGCGGGCTGGTCGACGAGCGAGCGGTAGACGTTGGTCTTCGCGATGCTGGGCTGGCCGCCCACCAGGACCATCTCGTCGTTCGGTGGCACGAGGGCGGCCGGAGCCGGGGAGTTCGCGGCGGCACTCAGCTCGTTCAGTGCCTGCGAGGACGCCATTCCACCCGCGGTCGTCACGGACGGAGCGGTCAACGGAGTGCAGCCGAGCGCAGGATCCACGAAAGCGGTCAGCAGCTTGTCGTCACTTCCGTTGACGATCGGCGCACCGCCGGCCATGGCCGCGGCGTTGGCCGTCGTGTTCTGCGCGGTCTGGCCGTTCGCGTCGACCAGGTAGGAGGTGACCACGTTGTCGCTTTGGTCCTGGTCGATCAGGGCGAAGTTCCGCGTGACGATGCACGGCTGCCCGTCCTTGGCGGTGCCGGCCGCAGGGATCTTGAGGGTGCCCTGCGCGATCTCGGCGTTGGCCGTACGGAAGAACGCGGCGGCGTTGCACGCCGACACCTGGCCGATCAGCGACTGGCCGAGCGCGTCCTTGCAGTGCCCCTGGAGCGCACCCGGGCCGGTCAGGAACAGGTTGGTGCCGTTGAAGCCGATGTTGATGACGACCTGCGAACCGCGCGCGATCTGCGGCACGACGGGCGCGACGGCCGGCTGCGTCCCCTGCGTGACGACCAGCGGGTTGTACACCTGCAGCTGGCCGTTCGGGGAAAGGATGGTGGCCTCCACGAACGCCTGGAGGTTCACGTTCGACTCCACGCAGCCGTCGCCAAGCTGGTACGGCGTCGCCAGGCCCGGCGCGGTCAGCGGGTTCGCGGGCACGGCCAGGCCGCAGTTCATCGAGGCCGCGGCCTGTGCCGCCGTCTGGTTCATGTTGATCGCGTTGCCTGCCCCGTCGACCGGTGCGGTGGCAACGTCCCCGGGGTTGCGCAGCGCGAACGCGGTGAGCTGCTTGCCCGAACCACCGCCCGAGACCGCCAAGGCGACGGCACCGACCGCAAGCAGAACGGGGACGACGATCGCAAACGTTAACCCCGCCTTACGGGCGGCACTCACGCTTTGGCCGTCGCCGGACCACTGTCTAACCTCGTGGTGATCGGCGGACCAATGCTTCCTCGACATTCAACCCACCTTCCCTGTCTCGCTGCTACCAGTTGGTCACGGCCGCTCCCGGCTGATCACGGTAGACCTGTCCGTGAGCCAAACGTTGCAAGAATGAGATATTCGCCGCTTTGTCCGACTCCGGCTTTGCTCGACCGCAACTGCGGACGGTAACGACCGCCGGCGGCCCGGGTCCGGCCGCCGCCGACCGCGAAAGGAGACGTAATATCTTCTGGCGACCGCGGTCGCGGGCGCGGATAGCAACCTCCGAATCAGCACCCGACGGGAGGGGCCGAAGTTGAGCCTGTACGACATCCCCCTGCGTACGCTGTCCGGCGAGCCCACGTCGCTGGCCGGGTACCGAGGGCAGGTGATGCTCGTGGTGAACGTGGCGTCGCGGTGCGGCCTGACACCGCAGTACACGGGGCTTGAGCGGCTGCAGGAGCGGTACGGTGACCGCGGCTTCACCGTGCTCGGCTTTCCCTGCAACCAGTTCATGGGCCAGGAGCCTGGTACGGCCGGGGAGATTCAGGAGTTCTGCTCCACGGCGTACGGCGTGACCTTCCCGCTCTTCGAGAAGATCGACGTCAACGGCGAGGCCAGGCATCCGCTCTACGCGGCGCTGACCAGGACGCCGGATGCCGCGGGCGAGGCGGGTGACATCCAGTGGAACTTCGAGAAGTTTCTGGTCTCCCCCGCTGGCGAGGTGACCGGCCGGTTCCGGCCGCCCACAGAACCTGAGTCACCCGAGGTCGTGTCGGCGCTCGAATCCCTGCTGCGCTGAGGTACCGGGAGATGTTGAGCTACTGAGAGATACGGAATCGCTACGAGAAGCCACCAGGCCGCCGGGGAAGGCCCCCGCCATTAGTCCTCGAAGCGGCCGTGCTCAGCCCTGCTGAGTGTTATCGGTTTGTCTATGGAACTGCGCACTTTTCGCAATTAAGGTCATCGGCGACACGGGAAAAAGTCACCGGCGACATGAAGGAGTGCGCCATGAGACACAAGATCCGTGATCTAGCCGAGCGGGGCAGGGCCACAACCTGGCCAGGGATGAGGATTCCCCGCGGTCCCATCACCGCCACCGTCGTAGCTCTGGCACTGATGATCGCGATGTCGGCGTCCACGCTGACGAGGACGGTGGCGTCCGCCGCGGGTCGGCCCGCGTATCAGGACGCCAAGCAGCCCGTCCAGGCTCGCGTCAACGACCTGCTGGGCCGGATGACCTTACCTGAGAAGATCGGCCAGATGGTACAGATCGAGGCGACGCAGGTCACCGACACCACCAACAACTGCACCAGCCAGGGCGGCTTCAACATGCCGAACCCCGCCTGCGAGCAGAAGATCTTCATCGACAACAACGTCGGCTCGATCCTGGCCGGCGGGACCGACGTTCCGATCGACACCACAGGCCACAACGGCACCGGCAACAGCGGCCTGGACTGGGCCAACGAGTACAACATCATGCAGGCCTACGCGATCGGCCACTCGCGCCTGCACATCCCGGTCATCTTCGGCGTCGACGCCGTGCACGGCTTCGGGCACCCGTACAAGGCACCGCTCTTCCCGCAGTCCATCGGCATGGGCGCGACGTGGGATCCATCCCTCGCGAGGGTCGGCGGCGTGGACACCGGCAACGCGGTGCGGGCCACCGGCTGGAACTGGGTCTTCGCGCCCGTCCAGGACCTGGCGCGGGACAACAGGTGGGGCCGCTACTACGAGACCTGGTCCGAGGAGCCAGCCCTGGCCGCGGCGATGGGTGGCGCGAACATCAGCGGCATGCAGAGCGTGGGCGACGCCAACTCGCTCGGGGTCACCGCCACCGTGAAGCACTTCGGCGGATACTCGGAGTCGCTGAACGGGCACGACCGCACCGCGGCCGAACTGCCGCTGCGCTACCTGCAGGACACCTTCCTGCCCTCCTATGCGGGTGGGATCAACGCGGGCGTGGGCACGGTCATGATCAACTCGGGATCGGTCAACGGCATCCCGGCCACCGCGTCGCACTACCTGCTGACCACGCTGCTGCGCGACCGGATGGGCTTCAAGGGCGTCGTGATCAGTGACTACGGCGACGTGCCGGCGCTTTTCAACACCTACCACCTGGCCTCCGACCTCGCCGGCGCCGCCGCCATCGGGATCAACGCCGGGATCGACGTGGCCATGCTGCCCTTCAACGCCGAACAATGGCAGGCGGCGGTGCAGCAGGACGTCGCCAACGGCAGCATCACGATGGCCCGGATCAACCAGGCCGTCCGGCGCATTCTCACCCTCAAGTTCCAGCTCGGGCTCTTCGACCACCCCATGGTCGACGCGAGCGCCGCGAACGCCGCGGTCGAATCGGGCCGCGCGGACACGCTGAAGGCCGCGCAGGAATCCATCACCCTGCTACGGAACAAGAACGACAGCGCCCTGCCGCTTTCACCGACCGCGCACATCGTGGTCACCGGGCCGAGCGCGGACTCGATGACCAACCAGCTCGGCGGCTGGAGCGTCAGCTGGCAGGGCGTCTTCGGCGCCGGCCACGTCTGCTGCATGGGACCGCCCGACCAGATCCCGCCAGGCACCACGGTGCTCAAGGGCCTGCAGGGCGAGGACGCCAACGTGGTGTCCGCGCCGGACCAGGCGACGGCGGTCGCGGACGCGGCATCGGCCGACGCCGTGGTCGTGGCGGTCGGTGAGAAGGCCTACTCCGAGGGTCTCGGCGACAACCCCGCGCCGCAGCTCACGCCGGACCAGAAGGATCTGGTCAGCGCGCTGGAGAAGACCGGCAAGCCGGTGATCGTGGTCGTGATCGCGGGCCGGCCGATCGGCCTCGGCCCGGCCGAGAACGCCGACGCCGTGCTGATGGCCTACCAGGGCAGCACCGAAGCAGGCCAGGCGGTCGCCGACGTTATCTTCGGCAAGGTCAACCCGAGCGGCAAGCTGCCGGTGTCGTGGCCGTCCGACGCGGCCGCGCCCGGCGGTGACTTCCAAGGCGGCGCACCGTCACCACTCGGCGACCAGCCGAAGTTCTTCGACCAGCTCCCGTCGACGGGCTCCGGCCAGGGCCACGGTTACAACCCGCTGTACCCGTTCGCCTTCGGGAAGTCCTACACCACGTTCACGACGAGCGGGCTGTCCGCGACGTCCAGCGTGGCCAGCGACGGCACGGTGACCACCAGCTTCACCGTGACCAACACGGGCGGCCGCGCGGGCACCGACATCGTGCCGGTCTACGTCCACCAGCCGATCAGCGCCGTCCTGGTGCCGGGTCAGCGGCTGGTCGGGTTCACCAGGGTGACCCTGGATCCCGGGCAGTCGAAAACGGTGCAGGTCTCGTTCCCCGTGAGCGAACTGGCGGTGACCCCGGGCGACATCGTCGACACCGGTGCGCCGCAGGTGGAACTCGGCGCCTACCAGGCGCAGGTCGGCACCATGAGCGCCGGCTTCACGATTCACGGCTGATCCCGCCCGGATCACGGGCAGACAAGAAAGGACGCTGACCAAGGTGTTCACCCGCGGCAGCCGTTCGGTATCCGGGGTCATCTGACCCTCGATCCGTAACGGCTGCCGCAGGGTAATCTCAAGATGGCCGCGCCGCGCCCCGGGTGTGGTCCTACCCGCCCGGGGGCCCGGCGCGGACGCCGAGATCGATCCGTGGGGACTGCGCGGGCCGCAGCCACCTCAGCACGTCGAGCAGGCGGCCCATCGGGAGCGTGATGCAGCCGGTGGTGGCCGTGCCGATGTTGACGTGCAGGAAGATCGCGCTGCCCAGGCCCCGGGTCCGCGCGGTGTTGTACGCGATGACCGCGCCGTAGTCGTAACCGGACACGTCCATCGGCTCCGGTGCGGCGCCCGGGTCGCGGTATCTGTCGTCGACCCACTCGTTGTAGAGCGGGCTCGCCGGGTCGTCGTCCCAGACGTCATACGGGTGGGCCTGCCGGTAGCGGAACGCCACCCCAGGGTCGGGCAGCGCGCCGAAGACGAACGAGAACCCGAACGTGCCCGACGGGGTCCGCCCGTCGCCTTCCCGCTTGCCGCCGGGCGGCGCCATCCCCGCGCTGCCGATCCGCGCCGTCCACGGCCCGAACATCCGCACCCACCGCCCAGCCGCCCGGCGGTACGCCGTCAGTGCCGCGTAGGTCGCGCCGTAGGCCGGGGCGCTGACGACGACCATCTGCCCGGGCCGTGGCCCTGCCCGGGCGGCGCGCTCGGCGCCGGTGACCCCGGTCACGACCTTCAGCGGAGCAGTATGCGGCGGCGGGGTGCTCGCCGCCGGCCGTGGCGTATCCCGGCTGGCGCTACCTTCCGCATGAGCACAGCCGGCGGCGCTGACCGTGATTCCCGCGGCGATCAGTGCGGCCGCCGCGGCGCGCGCCCGCATGTCCGCCGCCCTCCTGAGCGTCAGCTCTTCCCTTGGCCCGGGACGGCCGGCAGCGCGCGCTCGATGTCGGCGGCCTGGCAGGCCTGGCGCTCATACAACAGACCGTAGGTGAAGGTGTCCTCCCCCGCGTCGCGTGCCTGGCTGACCAGGCCGAGGAGTACCGTCCGGGTGACGACGCTGTCGTGGTGGTCGCCGAGCAGTCCCTGGAGCCCTTTCGCCCGGCTGGCCTGCCGCTTGGCCGCGCCGCCGAGCGCCGGCGCGGCCACCTCCGCAGCGTAGCGCGCGCGCTTGGCGGCCTTGCGTGCCTCGTGGATCGCCGTGTCCTTGTCCGGCGCCTGCGGCACGGCGGCCAGGGCGCGCTCCAGCCGGCGCGCCGCACGCCGCATCGGCTTGCCGAGCGCCTTGCCCGCCCGGCGCACGGCGAGCGGGGTCAGCGGCGGATGGGCGATGAGCCCGTCAAGGCCGTCGAGCAGGCTGAGGTAGCGCCGCCCGTCGAGCGTGCGCACCGCGGCCCGGCGAGCCTGGCCGAGCTCGGCGCCGAAATGCCCGTCGATACGGGCGCTGACCGGACCCGTGACCAGGTCGGGCGGGATACGGGTGAGCTCGCCCGTGAGCCGGTCGAGCAGCACCTCGGCGTCCCGAGCGTGCCCGAGCACGGCCGCGAGCCATTTCAGCTCGTCGCACAGCGACTGGGTCCGCGCCCGCTCGATGATCTCGCCGTACGCCTGCAGCGCGCTCCTGGCCCGGCGGGTGGCGACCCGCATCTGGTGGACGGCGTCCGGCTCGTCCCGCCGCACGAGCGGGTCGTACCGGGTGATCGCGCGAGCCTGCCACCGCACGTAGGCGAGCACCACGTCGCCGGCCGGAGTGCCCGGCGTCAGCCGCGCCGATCCCGCACCGGCGCCGGCCGGATCACCCGCCGCCTGCCTGACGGCCCGCAGCCGTGCGGCGAGCGCCCGCTCCAGCTTGGTCGCTGTCGGGGCCGGCCGCGCGCCGGCCGCGCGCAGCCGTGCGTCGGCGGCCTCGAGCAGTTCGCGGTCACCGGCCGCGAGCTCGAACTCGATCTCGTCCCACGTCGTGGGGGCGGATCCGTCCAGCGGGTCCGCGGACACGTGGTCGGTAGCGATCTCCGCGAGCGTCCGCCCGGCCTCGTCGAGCAGGCGCAGGACGCCGCGGTTGGTCCGCATGTGCACGACGGGCACAAGCGGCGCGCCCCGCGTGTAGGCGCGCACAAGCGCGGCCAGGCTCCTTGGCACCACGGCGGGGCGCCCGGCGGTTGGCTTCGGCGGCGGCAGCCGTATCTCGTCGCGCGCGTCGCCGCCCACCGGCAGTTTCAGGTGCCAGCCCGCGTCCTCGCCGCCGGTGCGCTGGCGCAGGGTGATGCCGTTGCGGATCAGGCGCAGATCCGCCGTGTCGTAGTAGACGGCGTCGAGGACCTGCTCGTCGTGCCGCGAGACGGCGGCCACCCCGGCAACGCCCGTCATGCCCCGCACGGCTCCGACGGCAGCCGCCGCCGAACCAGCGGCGTCGTATTTCCGCTCGATCTCACGGACGACGGTGGCCACGTGCTCGCCCCCGGGACTTAGGGATTACCCGCCTGATTCGTATTTGAACGAGACCTGGAGCTTGATGCGGTAGGTGAGCCCGCCGCCCTCGTCGAGGTGGATGTCCTGCTTGACCACCTCACCGACCCGCAGGTCGCGGATGGTCGCGCTCGCTGTCCGCACCGCCTCCGCGGCGGCGTCCTCCCACGAGACGGTGCTGGTACCGATGATGTCGATTACTTTGTACACGCTCATCCGCGCCCCCAACATCGTCACACATCGGCGCGCATCGCGTCGGCGCCTGGCGGGGTCCTACCCACCGCGGGCGGGAGTATGTGGCGAATCACTCAATGGCGGTCGCCCCGGGATTCATCTTTTGGTAGCTGGTCATGTACGAATGGTGATAGAACAAGTGGGTGCGGCTCACGGCCTGCGTGACGACCCAGGGGTCGTGCACCATCGTGACCCTGGGTGGCTATATCGATCTGAGCACCGGCAAGCAGTTGCGTGACGTGCTCGACGCGGCAGCGAAGACTGCCTCATACCTGGTTGTGGACATGAGCCGGCTCGGGTTCATGGACTCCACCGGGCTCAGTGTGCTGGTCGACATGTACAAGCGCCTGGACAAACGCGGCGGCTCGCTCGCGCTCGCCGCCCCACAGCCGATCGTCGCCAAGGTGCTGGCGATCTCCGGCCTTGACCGCGTGCTCAAGGTGCACGCGAGCGTGGCTCAGGCGGTGGCCACCTCCGCGGGCGGCGGCGCACCTTGACTTGACCCGGGGCCGTCAGCGGCATCGGCGACGCCCGAGCGGTCTGGCCGCGCGGCCGGCGCTGAGCCGGCCGCGCGGCCAGGTCCGCTCAGAGCGGGCGGACCTGCTCGGCCTGCGGGCCTTTCGCGCCCTGACCGGCGGTGAACTCGACCCGCTGATTCTCCTGGAGGCTGCGGAAGCCCTCCACCTGAATGGCGGAGTGGTGAACGAAGACGTCGGCAGTGCCGTCGTCGGGCGCGATGAAGCCATAACCCTTGTCGGCGTTGAACCACTTCACGGTGCCCTGAGCCATGTTTTCTCCTGTTGGGACCATCTTCGGGGTCCACGGGTGTGTGCCCCGGGTTGCTGCGACCGCCGGTCCTTCGAGGCGGGGCTCCGGGATATCAGGACGCCCGCTGTCAGAACTTCGCAGGCGCTGTCACACGTACACGAACTTCGACTACAACCGAGACCATCTAACACCATCGCGCGGCCGCCTGGTCCAACTCCCCGGGGTTTAGGGCGCTCTTTCTGCCGCGGCGGACGGGCATCACGGTGCCAACCACCACCGTCCGGGCAGGTCAATGCCCAGGTCAGCGGCCAGGCCGCCCGCGGGGTGCGCCCCTATCCACCATCGATCCGGGGCGGCCCAGCGTCCGCAACGCCGTCGACCGGATGCGGCTGCGGCAGGCCAACCGCCTGGTATCGGCGGGTGCCAGGATCGGCAAGGACGATCTGGCCCGCATCGAGGCCGCCGACGTCGGGCGCAGCCGGGTGTTCGCGCAGGATCAGTGAGCCCGCGCGGGACTGCTCACGTCCACGGCAGTGCGGCGCGCTCCGCCCAGTAACGCGCGGGCTCGATGGCCAGGCCCGCCAGCTCAGCCAGGTCCTGGTCGCTGAGCCGCAGGGTGGCGGCGGCCAGGTTGGCGCGAAGCTGGGTGACGCCTGCCGCGCCGATGAGGACCGTGTCCGCCCAGGGCTGGCCGAGCGCGGCGGCGAGCGCGACGGCGTCGGGTCCCACGCCGTGCCGCGCGGCCATGCGGGCCAGCAGCCGTGGCGGCTGGACGGCGAGCCTGCCGTTGGCCAGCGCCTCCTTGAGCAGCACG
>Ga0209648_10000311_pt1 | contig 36029 bp, 33 predicted proteins | sample GraSoi2013_115cm_FD_185830 | JGI IMG/M metagenome (GOLD analysis project Ga0209648, IMG submission 185830) | Grasslands soil microbial communities from the Angelo Coastal Reserve, California, USA - Sample 9_17_2013_115cm (SPAdes) (version 2) | ecosystem: Environmental > Terrestrial > Soil >...
TTGTCCTGTTGCCCTACAACACTGACCCCAGTGGAAAAGTTCTGCTGCGCTATGCGTACCGGATGATCGTAAATGTAACCTGGTTCAACCAAACTGGACCCTTTTTACTGTGGCTGGATGCGGATACCAGCAAAATCATAAAACTAGAATCCTTAATCAAAGACGGCGTCCCTGCCGTTGGCGCGGTTTACAACCGAGATCCGGGCGTTGGGACTACTACCAGTTCCTTTCAGGTTGACCCCTCTTCGGGAGGGCAGTACACGCTCAGCCTCGCAAGTGTTTTCAACCGTATCGCTTACGCCCCGAATGCCGCGCTTGATGTGAGTATATCGGACAGCGCCAACGGAAGTTCCGCAACCTTCGCTAACTTTAACCAGCCTCCTATCAATGACGCGTCGCAGGCTCTCTGTGCGTCCGGCACCAACAAGGGCTTCGAGCAGGTCAATTTTGCCGCCATTCTGTTTCGCGATTACAACGTAATCATCTCGCAAGGCACCTTCACGCCCTTTCCCACAACTCCGTGGAGCCCCAGATTGGAAGATAGCTTTTGCAACGCCTTTTCTGGCTTGGACTTTGGCGCTTGTCCAGGATATTCGAATGCAGCTTGCCCCAACTTCTCCGACGGCACTAACAGTATCAACAATCTCTTAAACACGGCTCAAGACAATACTTGGATAGCGCATGAATTTGGACACCCAACAACAGAGCGTCTGACAAATGCGCGTCCGGCAAACTGGTGTGGCACACCTCCTTGTGCCATACCCGTTGGTTGGGGCAACTTGCATGACCTCGCCGACTTCTGGTCAGATCACTTCGAATCAACTAATTGCTGGTCGGGCTGGTTCGCCAAGAACTTAGGAGGAGTAAACAACAGTTTGAATTGCCTTCATTCTGATGAGGACGGTTTCACGCCCAGATTGCATGAAGTAACCGTTCCTTTCAACCCGGCCTCTCCCGACGACCATTTTCCTGAACACCGCGCAGGCGGAAATGTTTGTGACTACTGCGACATGCAGATCGGAGCGGCGGCGCTTTGGCAGGTCAATCTAGGAATGCGCAGCAAGTGCCGACCTTCTGGGTGGCCTCAGTTCGGAGTGCGTTATCAGCGCGCTCTTAAGAATACCGGCTTCGTCGGGTTTACACCTACCACGTCAGACACCGATACATACCGTCTGCTATATGACCTGCAAGCTAAGATGGTCGATCAGTGGGCCACTTCCGGGTCCCCCGGTGGTCCGCCGGCTTTTGCCCACAACGGGCCACACACCACCAACAAAGTTACAGCCGGGTTTGCAAAAACAGGTTTGTTCCTCGCTCCCTACCAGTGTTTGGACGGGAACACCGTGACCACTGATCCAACGTTCTGCCCGAGCGGTGAGAATGGAGGGGACTCGGTAGTCGACATTGACGACAACGATGCTTCGAACGACATCAATGTGAACGGCGTGGTCATGTATACCCATGACTTTTTGAAGTTGGGCGGTGTTGTTGCCACCTTCCAGGTCTGGACAGGACCTCGTTACAAACTTGACGGGACGTCAGGTGCCAGCACCTTGAACAACCCAGCACCGTGTAATGCTAAGTTTAGCGTCGAGGTCTCGACTGACCCGGCGTTCCCTGGAGCGTCTACGATCGTGAGCCCTTGGGCTAACGTCAATACAGACCCGACGAACAATGCTACACCGCAGTGCTTCGGAACGTGGACGCCCAGCAACGCGGACTGGACCACGCTTCAAGCGGGAGGCGCGGGAACGCGAATCTACTATCGCGCACGAACCCGGGATGTTGCGAATGGAAATGAACGTCTTTCCACTCAGCCTGGAGCGGGACTGTGGACCGTTCCGCCGCCGTATGCAGTTTTCACCGTGGACGGGAAGTCCGATTACTGAACGATTGGCATGCGAATCTCCATTTCGACCTGATCGCGATTGGATGCACTCTTGGTGCACTCTAGCGTGAAAATGAGATGACTCAGTGCAACTGAGCGCGCGCTAAGTTATTCAAAACACATGAAACGTGGTGAATACGAACAGGACAGGTAGAATTAGCGGACCGCTGTATTTCCGGCTGGCAACATTGTCTCAGGCGCGTTCACTCCGGTGCTGGCGAAGCACACCAAACACCTCAGCCTCGTCGATGTGTTCTCGATCGGAGTAGATCGGATTCAGCGGAGCTTCGAACCGATGAAGAAGCAGGTCGAGGCTTGGAAAGCAGCGCGGATTCCAGACGAAGCCGCAAAACTGGTCATCTACCGCGCCTTCGTCGAGAGCGAGTTGGATGTTCCCAAGCATCTCGCCCGCCGCGTTCATGATCTTTATTTCAATCTACAGGTCGAAGAATTCGCTCCGAGGACGACATGGAGTCTCTCCAATGCCTTCACGAGCGCATTCAAAGAGCTTGACCCGATCCCGCAGTTCAGAGCAACCGCGAAACTGGCATCATTCCTCGAGGTGGCCACAGCCTCACGCAATTGACCGTATCAAGGCCGGGCAGTCGTCGTGAGAAGCAGGAAGGGAGGCAGCTCATTCAAGCTGCTTCCCAACCTCGTCTCATCCATGCGTTCTGTTGCAAATGGAAGCACCAGCGGGCATCTATGCTCTCTGTCTTAGCGAGAAGCGCATGGTTGCACGGAGGGGGGCAATGCAATGCTATCCTTCCCAGAAATGAAGACAGGGGACGTCGCCCAATATTCCAGGGTTTTCGGATTGGACGGTCTTGAAGTCCTGAGTGCTCAGTGGGTCGCGCATTCGTTTGCCCCACACATGCATGACTTCTACGCCGTTAGTCTGAATTACGGAGGCCGAGGTGCATTTGATTGTCGGCGTGAGCTTCGTGATGCGGCGCCTGGCACATGCAATCTTATAGCACCCGGCGAGTTGCACACGGGTCACGCTACATCTGGACATGGCTGGATCTATCGAAACCTGTACATTGAAACCCATCTAATTACCACGCTTCTCGAGAGTCTCGACTGGCAAGGGCCATTCGACGTACGATTCAAATTCCCATTGGTAAGGGACACGACCTTAGCCACGCGGCTGGCTCAGGTTTTTGCGAGTCTGGCAGAGTCAAATTCGTTGTTGCAGAATGAATCGTTGCTATTGTCTGTTGTGGCGCGTTTGGTCACGGATCACCTCGTGCCCGGGCACTCCCTTCGCGATGCCGGGCGGGAACATGTGGCGGTCCGGCGAGTCAAAGACTGGCTTGAGGCCCACCCTGAGCAGAACGTCTCGGTTCACTCACTGGCTGATGTTGCCGGCCTGAGCCCTTACTATCTGGTGCGAGTGTTTCACAAGCACGTGGGAATGCCACCGCACCAATATCAGACAAACGTGCGGATACATAGAGCGCGCAAGCTCTTGAGGTCGGGTGCAGCAATTTCCGAGGTCGCGTACCGCACCGGCTTCTGCGATCAGAGTCATTTGAACCGCTGCTTCAAGACCACACTCGGTGTTACGCCTGGAGAATACACTGCTGGCGTTCCCAAGCACTAGCCCGCGAGTGCGCCTCCTAACCCTGTGATGGAACGTCCGAGTTGCCGAATTACATCCAGCAGAAAATCCACATCCTCCGGGCGCAAACGGTGATTCACGCTGCACGCGCGAAGTACTCTCTTTCCATGAATCTTGGTACCCGACAGAAATACCCGCCCGTCTTTCTCCAAGGCGTCCAGCAGCCGGCTGTTCAAGTCGTCTAGGTAGCTCTGATCTCCATGAATGGAAATGTCCGGGGTGCGGTACTGGAAACACACCACCGACAGCGGGACCGGTGCGAGCCGGATGAAGTCCTGCGATTCGTCGATCCGGTCCGCCAGATAACGCATGACTTCGATATTGCTCTCAATGGCCGCGCGCAGTTTCGTTGTGCCGTACGCCTTGAACGTCATCCACACCTTCAGCGCACGGAAGTTCCTGTGAAGCTGGGGACTGTAATCCTTGAAATCGAGCGGAGCGTCGGCCCCCGCGTCGCTCTCTTCCCGCAGATAGTCCGCCACGACCTGGAAGGTGTGTCGGAGCGCTCTCGGTTCCCGGACCAAAATGCACGCGGCCTCCGCCGGCACGTACAGCCACTTGTGCGGATTGACTACGACCGAATCGGCTTGGTCCAATCCCCGGAAGAGTTTTCCGGCGGCTGCGGTCCCCGCCGCAGGCCCGCCATAAGCCGCGTCCACGTGGAACCACAAGTCCTGCTTCCGGCAAAACTCCGCCAGCGCATCCAGCGGATCCACGGCCCCGGTATTGGTCGTGCCGGCATTTCCCACCACGCAAATGGGGCGATATCCGTTTTTCCGGTCTTCGGTTATCTGGTTCTCAAGCGCCTCGAGATCAATTGTGAAGTCGTCCCGAAGAGCGATTTTGCGCAACTGGTTGCGTCCCATCCCGAGGAGCACCATGCCTTTTTCCAAGGACGCATGCCCCTCTTGCGAGACGTACACCGTTACCGGAGGCCCTCCTCGCATCCCTAGTGAGGCTGCATCAAACTGCGCTTTCTGCTTGCGGGCGACGGCGAGTCCCACAAAATTGCCTGCTGATCCCCCGCTCAAAAGACATCCTCCTGCTTCGGAAGGGTAACCGATGAACTGCGCAATCCATCGGATCACCCGCCGTTCCACCTCCGAAGCCGCCGGAGAAAAGTGCCACATGGCGCAGATCTGGTTCACAGCAGATGCCAAAAGCTCTCCGAGAACGGCCGCCTGGTTTCCGCCTGAGTTGATATACCCGAGGAAACGGGGGCTTAGATAGAGAGTGGAATTCGCAAAAATCTTGTCCTCCACTTCGCGCAAGATGGATGCCATCGGCTGAGATTCCTTTGGGAGAGATTCGTTAAACAATGAGGCAATCTCAATACGAGTTTTAGCGGGAGTAATTCGCGCCCGGTGCAGCCGTCCGTATAAACGAACGACAAGCTCTGATGCCTTCCGCAAATCATCCTGAAAAATCTCCAAGTCGCAATCCAGACCTTGAGCGGAACTTTGTTTGCCCATGCAATGCACTTCCTTTCCCCAACTGAAACTCAGAGAATAGCGGTGCTGCTATGAGCGGGTCTTGGACGATATTGCTCTGCACTTCAGGTCTCTCGAATACCCTGTAATTTGGTCGCCTTCGAGCAGACCACTCGGAGCGTTACCCGTCAGAAGTTACGGTGATTGTCCAATCGCGGGCAATCCTGAAGTAATTCCACTCTTACCCACTTTCCAGTTTGCCGACAATTGTGCGGATTCCAAATCTCACCCTGCGGCCGCGTTACCTAACGTCCTAAGACTCCAAGCTCAGAAACATTGTCGCAGGCGCGTTCACGCCGGTCCTGACCAAGCACACCAAAAGCTTCAACCTGGTCGATACGCTCTCAGTGGGAGTGGATCGCATCCAGCGGAACTTTGAGCCGATGCAGCGTCAGGTCGAATCTTGGCACCAAACGCAGATCACGGATGCCCAGGCGAAGCTGATCTTCTACTCGGCGTTTGTCGATGGCAAGCTCGACGCTCCGAAGAGCCTGCTGCCCGAGGTTCACCGCATGCACTTCGAGCCGCAGTACCCGGAGTTTTCGCCGCGAACGATGTGGAGTTTGTCTAACGCGTTCACGAGCGCCTTCAAGAAGCTTGATCCTGTGCCGCAGTTTAAGGCGACGGCCAAGCTCGGACAGTTCCTCAGTCAGCTTCGGGCGTGACTTTCAAAATATCGCTTCCAGGTGCTTGCCGGGTAGAGACCGCAAGCTCCGAATATGAGCTCGGAAGGACCCATTGCAGGAGCTTAGAACTTTCCATAGTTTCATGATACGAAAGGGCATCATTCACCACTACATGTTAGACCGATCAGATCCCGGGACAATATAGGATTCTGCCGGAACTGTCGAGCCGTGCAAGGATCACAACGGTTGTACGCCGCTAAGAGGGAAATGATGAAGATGCTTCGTTTTAGACTCACGGCCATGTTGCTGTTCGGGCTGTTCTACACCCACCCATCGTCTGATGCACAAACGCCGCCGCCCCAGGGACAGCCGAAGGCGCCCGCCGCGTCTGCGACCGCAGCCGCGGAAGAGCAGCTCTCGCCCGAGGAAAAGAAGAAGCGCAAGGACTGGAACGAGTCCATGCTGCACAAACCAGTTCCCAAGAAAGGGTGCTTCAACGCGGCGTTTCCGACGTTGGAGTGGCGGGAGGTTCCGTGTGTCGCGCCGCCACCGAAGAACGTACGGTTCAACGTGGGGGGTACGAACGGCGACTACGCGGCGGTCAGGGCGCTGCCGTTGACGAACGTCATCAGCTCGGCGACAGGTTCATTCCCGACCGTGACCGGCGTCCATACCGAGACCGACAGCATAAGCAACGTCTCTGACGCCTATACTCTTCAGCTCAACACGAACAATTTCTTTACTACCACTTCCGTTAGCCCCGTTTGTCCTACCGCCAACCCGCAGTGCAGAGGTTTTCAGCAATTCATCTTCGAAAACACAAACGGTAACGTATTCATGGAGTACTTTCTAAACATACCCGGCGCCGCGTCGTGCCCGACAGGGTGGACCCCGGTGGCTTCGAGTTTTCCTGGCTACATCGGTTGTACCGTGTTCTCGCCGCAGGCTGTGCACGTCGGATCCCAGCCGATCACGAATCTCCAATCCTTAACCCTGACGGGAACCGCAAACGCGGGCGGCAACGACACGGTGTTCTTGGGGACGGGAAGCATGATGGCCGCGATGAACACGGACAGCGTGCTCAACGTCGCGTCGGGCTGGGTGGCCGCGGAGTTCAACGTCTTTGGCGCCTGCTGTAGTTCAACGGCAAACTTCAACTCGAATTCAACGATCACCGTGAATACCACCATTCACTACGGCGGAACGGCTGCGCCGGGCTGCTTCATGACAAGCTACACAGCGGAGACGAACAATCTGAGCCTGGTAGGCGCTCCGGTTTTCGGCACTCAGCCCGCGCCAGCCATCGAGTTCATAGAGAGCAACAAACCTGGCGGCGCGCCGGCGTGTGCGGCAGCGGCGGGAATTGGCGACGTGCACATGCGGACCTTCAGCGGTTTGTTCTACGACTTTCAGGCGGCGGGGGATTTCACCCTCGCCGAGGTCGGTCGAGACTTCGCGGTTCAGACCCGGCAGGTGTCGGGGGCGCCGACGTGGCCGAACGCCACGGTAAACAAGGCCGTCGCTGCCCGCTTCGGCTCGACCAAGGTCGCGGTGTGTCTGCCACCGCCGGGAAGCAACGCGGCGGGGATCCACGTCGACGGCAAGCTCACGACTGTGGATGACGGCAAAACGCTTGCGCTGCCGGGCGGAGTCCGCATCGCACGTGTCGGCAACCTCTACCAGATCACGGGCAAGAGTGGTGATTCCCTGACTGCCACCGTCAACTCCACTTGGATCGATGTGGCCGTTGGCTTGGGCAGTTGGCCTGCCGAGGTGCATGGCGTCCTGGCTAATCCCAATGGAAACGTCAACCAGATCGAGACGCGCGACGGCATCGTGCTCACGAACCCATTCAGCTTCAATGACCTCTATAACCGATTTGCCGATAGCTGGCGGGTCTCCGGCGAGTCTTCGATGCTGTCGGTCTGCGGCGGCGAGAGTGTCATCGGCATTCCCGAGCGGCCGTTCTATGCCAAGGACCTGGAGCCGGCCATCCGCGAGAAGGCCCAGGGAGTCTGCACGGCAGCGGGCGTGAAGCCGGGACCGCTGCAGGACGCCTGTACGCTGGACGTCGCGGTGATTGGTAACGACGCCGCAGCCAAAGCGTTCGTTGATGCGATCCCACCTGCGGCGGTGGGGACGATTTTCAGTGGTGGCGGCATCCTTAAGAAGTGGTGGTGGCTGTTATTGGTGCTGCTGGCGATCATTCTCATTGTGTGGTTCATTATGCGCAAGAAGCCGTAGATGCAGAAAGTTGAGGAGTCCGAGAGCGGTCTCTCAGAAATTCTAACGGTCCGCCCTCTGAAATCGAATTTGGGCGGATGACGCGCAACCCTGAAGTTGAAGCACGGAGAGCCGGGCTCGCTGGAAGTCGATATCTGGAAAATCTAATATCCACACGGGACCCGAATCTGGAAACATTGTCCCAGGCGACTTCACGCCCGTGCTGGCGAAACATTCGAAGCACTTTTCCCTGCAGGACAGCCTTGCCATCGGGGGTGCGGTCGGCAAATCGGGAAAAGTCTTACCCGTATATATCCTAAGATTTCCGCTCTACGTGCTGCGAACCAGGCCTATCGTAGACGGCCGGCACAATATTGACACCATTCTTGGAGATCCAGATGACCCGCATTTACGCGCTGGCTGCGTCGACGCAGTACTCGTCGCCAACACTTATTGCCTTAGATTGGCTGTATAAGGCGGAGCCCGTATTCAAGCTGGTTTCTTGAGAATGAATGGTTTTTGCCCAGTAACGAAAACGCACATAATTTCACTACATGAATGGAAAGAAAACCTGAGAATAGCGGGCGGGGAAACAGAGAAGAGTCTTGTCACGGAGGACAGAAGGTAGGCCAAGTCTGGATACTAGATAAGCCAATCGCTGCAGTCGGTTTTCCGAATTGTGCTATCGCTTAATAAGAAGGGGGAAATCCATGACGAAGCCGCGGAAGAAGGAATCAAAGCGGGAGATCAAGAAGGAGATCGAATTTCGTCGCTTGATCGAGGAGCAAGCGCGGCGTGCCCTGAGCGACGCGACCGGCGCCTATCGGCCGGACGTATGGCGCGACGGGATCGCATTCCTCAGGAACATGAAGGTCGGCGTCATACCGTACGCGCTCGGCTTTGGCGGTGGAGGGCCGGGGAGCGGTGCGCTCCTCGGCGCCGAGTGGACGCAGATCGGACCTGCGCCTTTGCGCGACGGGACGGAGTCCTTCGCGGGGCGCGTCATCGACATGGCGATCGATCCCTCCGGTACGACGGATCAGAACATCTTCATCGCGACCTGGGGAGGCATCTGGAAGAGCACCGACGGCGGAAGCACCTGGGCGCCGAAGACCGATCGCCTCTCGTCGATCGCGATGGGCGCGGTCGCGATCGATCCGAACAATCCGTCGACCATCTACGCCGGCGCAATCAACAATCCGCCGGGACCTTGTCTCTTCAAGTCGATCGACGCTGGCGAGACATGGTTCCCGGTCGGCGGGACGGCGATGCAGGGCCAATATTTGAGCCGCATCCTCGTGACGAGCTCCGGCGCGGTCCTCGTCGGCACATTCAACAACGGCTTGTATCGATCGATCGCCGGCGGCGCGACCTTCGGGAACAACTCGCCGAGCTACAACAACAACGCTCCGATCCTCACGGGCACGATCTCGGACCTACACGGCGACACACAGACAGGATCGACCGTTTACGCGTGCATCAAGGCGCAAGGCCTCTTCGTTTCAACCGACAACGGCGCGACGTTCCCGACGAACCTGTTCTCGAACTCGGGCGCGCCCGTCGCGGGATCATACGGGACGGTGAGGATGTCGCAGTCGACGCTCCCCGACGGCAAGACGATCTATACGAGCGTCGCGGGGCCGAACGATGGGTCGTACCTCAACCTCTACAAGTCGACGACCGCCGGCTCAGCCTGGTCCGTTGCGCCAGGCGGGGCGGCGGCCGCGACGGGGGGCTATCAGTTCGGGACCAATCAGACCGTCGGAGTCGATCCGCAGGATCCGAAGGTCGTGTACCTCGGCTTCCAAGATGTGTGGCACTCCACGGACGGTGGAACGAGCTTCGTGGACGTGTCCTCTAGCGTCGTCCATGCCGATCAACAAACGATGGGATTCAGCCCGGCGAGCCATTGGGTGGGCAAGCCGACCCGCCTCTACGTGGGAACGGATGGCGGCTTTGCCACGACCGCGAGCGCGGGCTCGACCTGGACGAACCTGAACGAAGGCGTGGCGACGCTCATGATCCACGACGTGGACATCGGACGCCGATCGCCGACGAACAATCAGTACAGCTACTGCACCTCCCAGGACAACGGGATCAGCGTCCGCCGGCCGGGCATGTCCGGCACGGATTGGGCGGTCGGCGTCCTCAGCGACGCTTGGCATGTCGCCGTCGATCCCGCGAATCCGCAAAACGCGTTTTCCGAGGCGGGCTCGTTTTCGTTCAACTTTTTCGAACGTACGAGCAACGGCGGTTTGAACTGGACCCAAGGCGCTACGGGTCTGTCGACCACGACCGGCGCGAAGGCGGTGGATCCCAACAACGGGATGGTCGTCTACGCGGCGGGCGGCGCAGCGAGCCCCGACCTGTACCAAAGTACGAACGGCGGGATGAGCTTCACTAAGATCCACACCTTCCCGAACGACATCGCGTGCATCGGCACGGTGTCGTCGGACTCGAACCAGCTCTGGGTTGGCTTCGCCTTTGGTGAAGTATGGAAGTCCGCCGACGTATTGTCCGGCGCAGGCTCGATCTGGACGTCGGTCTCGTCCGGCATTCCGCAACGTGTCGTGTCTGCGATCGCGGTCGATCCCCTCGATCCGAATCGCGTCGTCATCACGCTCTCCGGCGTGTCGGGGATCCAGCCGCCGAATCTTACCCAGCACGTCTATCTCACGCAGGATGGGGGCATGACGTGGAACGACGTGAGCGGTACGAACGGAGGCAACGTCGCGACGAACCTCCCCGATCGCAGCTTCTTATCCGTCGCGATCAATCCAGGGAGCGCAAACGGGCTCTGCGGCCTCGGTGCCTCGGGGACGAAAGCGGTCGCGGTCGGTCAGTCCGGCATCTGTCTCACTTCTAATGACGGAGCGACATGGGTCGGACAGCTCACGGGCGTGACGAACACGCTCGCCGACGTCGTCCGGGCCGGCAGCCAGTTCGTGGCCGTCGGAATCGGCGGCGCGATTCTCACATCGCCGGACGGCATCACGTGGACTGTTCGCAAGTCCAGCCCGTCATGGGAGGCGCTCCAGGGCATCGCGTGGTCGGGATCGACGCTGGTCGCGTCGTCCGCCTCGCTTCCCCAGGTCTACACGTCGCCCGACGGCGTCAATTGGACGCTGAGGAACAACGTCGCGCCGCAAGCCCTCCTCGGCGTCGTTTTCGGCAGTGGCCAATTCGTGGCCGTCGGTTACGGCGGAACGATCATCACGTCGCCGGACGGCATCTCATGGACGACCCGAAACTCTCCCACGACGGACGATCTGGTCGTCGTCATCTGGGCACAAGGCCAGTATGTCGCAGGCGGATTGCATGGAACGATCCTCACATCACCCGACGGGATCGTGTGGACCCAGCGCACTTCGCCGACGACGAACGAGATCAACGGGCTCGCGTCATCCGGGAGCGCATTCGTCGGCGTCATCAACACCGGCGAAGTCATCCGCTCTCCCGACGGGATCAATTGGTCGATCCAGAGCTCGTCGACGCCGACTCGGCTCCTCGACATCATCTGGTTCAACGGCATGTTCGTTGCGGTGGGTGACTTCGCGATCATCACATCACCGGACGGATCGACTTGGACCGACCACAGCTTCGGAGATGCGCCGTTCGCAATCATCGCCGGCTCGGACACGACCATCTTTTCGAGTGTCGATAAAGGAGCGATGTGGACCGTCCTCGGTGTGGGCCTTCCGAACGCGCCGTGTCGGGCGCTCGCGCTCGATTGGACGCGGACTCCGTCACTTCTTCGCGCCGCGATCGAAGGGCGGAGCGTATTCGAGCTGACGGTGACCTCCGGGGCGCGCGTCGCGGTCGTCTCGAACCTCGGATTCGGCGCCGTGGCGCTCAACACGCCGGCGACGCTCATCGCGCAGGTGTTCAACATCGGATCGGCGCCGCTCACGATCACGAGCTTCACGCGGATCTCCGGAAGCTCGGCGTTCACGCTGACGGGCCCTCTGCTTCCGCTCACGCTCCAGCCCGGCACGGAAGCCGACTTCACGCTCGTGTTTCAGCCGACAACGACGGGAAACGCGACGGCGATCTTCCAGATCGCTTCGAATGATCTCGTGGCGCCCACGGTCTCGGTGCCGATGAGCGGCATCGGCGCCTGACGGCTCGGTCAGGTCGCGGCGGAAGGTTGAGGTCGTTCTCTCGACGATGAAGCCGCCGCCGAAGCTCTCTCCCCATCGATTCGGCAGCAGCTCCGAAATGCGCTCTCAAGCCATCCGTCTTTCGGATTTTTGAGAACCTCACGAACCGCCCGAAATACTTCGCCGGCGCCAACGAATTCGTTCGCTTTCACGATCAACATGTCCCATAGGCTCCAGAGCTGCCGGGATGGCGGGCAGGGGTATAGTGCGCCCCTACCACATGCGTCAAGTAAGTTATTGTCTAAACTAGAGCCCTACCGAAGCCCACCCCAGTGCATTATTCAGGTGTTACTTTACCCCGTTCGGCGCTGGTCCGAATTTGTAAACGGTTCCCCTTGGCGATCGATCAATTTACATGCAGCGCTGCGCCGTCCGTCTTTCCGCTCGGACACGGCGATCGCCACGAAGGTGTTCGCTGGCGCTCATCAGGTTCCTCCTCCCAGCGCACGCCCAAAAGTCGAAGAAGAGGGGTGCGGACTTTGCTAAACGCACGGGCGTACCGCGCGAAGGAGCATTTGGTGATCACGGTCAATAGCTCTCAAGCTCTCAAAACTGCGTCGCAACATGAAGATCGAGATCTGCTGTCCCCGACTTCGGGGCACTTTACCCAACGTGCGTGCTCTCGCCTATCTGGTGGCGCGCCAAGGACCAGAAGCCGCCTCCAAGTTCTAGAAGATTCTCGATCATCGCGGATTTGTTGTTAGCGATCCCATCGGAGCCCTCGCGCGTTTGCAGCTAGGCCGGGCTTACGCACTGTCAGGGGACAGGACCAACGCGAAATCCGCCTATCAGGATTTCCTTACTCTATGGAAAAGACCGCCGACCCTGATATCCCCATCCTGAGGCAAGCCAAAGCGGAGTACGGCTTTGCACCTATTTCATTTCCTCGGCTTTAATTTGAGCAAGTAAGTGCTTCCGCCTACGAGGTAAGTCCCAGTGCGCTGCTGGACGTCGAATTGATATTTTCCAGCTGCTGTATCGTTCGGTAGAACTGGTTGAATTAGAAGCAAAGTCGAACGACGCCCGGGGAGCACAACCGGAATAACCGTGCGCACATGATCCTTCGGCCTTTGCAGCCGTAGCGCAGTGTTATCAATGTCCACCTCGCCGCATCGTACCGGATATCTCTCCGGAAAAATCTTATTCGCTTGCTTTACCCATTCCGCTTGTGCCTGCTTGAGGTCTGAATCAGATGCTGCGAAAAATCGCTCCTCCGACTTCTCAAAAGCAAAATAGAGTTCGGAACCCAGGGGAAGTGTCGCCCAATCGATAACGAGGTCGTAGCGCGCCAGCCCGCGGTATGCGTTGTAAAGCCAAAGACCCTGGGTTCTGATTTTTGGCTCGCCGGCCGACGCATCTTCGACAGCTAAATTCTTCAGCGTGACAAGCTTTTGCGACGGTACAAGTGTGTCGACAACGAACGTACTACTTGCGTTGAGTGCATTTTGATCGCAAGTCGCCAACAGTAATAAGCAAGAGTGATCGTTTGCTGTAGTCGGAACAGTCCAATCCCACTCAAAGATCGCCGGCATTCCAGGTGTGACTGAAGAGATCAGGATCGTGGACCCGATCGGGGTCCAAGCGTTCACCATAGGGTCGGCATCGAATGGCGCGCCATTGCTCCAGAAGTCTGGTGGAAGAAGGGGCAGTCCAGCGTGAGCGTCGGCGAAGAATGCACGCACCTTTACATTCGTAGCGGGGAGCGGACCACGATTTTGTACCCGCCCATAGAAGCGGTTGACCACTCCGCGCCGTGGACTGGTGTGTTGCAGCACTGCTTCGAATGTCACAAAATCCGTGATTACCGAGAGCGTCTGAAAATTCGGCGCTGGTCCATCCACCTTAATGTCGTCGCTCTGGTACCAGTAGTCTGTAACACCCGCAGTAAAAGGATCGGCTACTCCCGAGGGACTCGGCTGCACGCGTCCTGTATCGAGCAGATCATCACGAAAGTACAAGTCCGCTGAGGAACAGGTTGTCGCATCTACAGCACGCTCCCAGACACTACGGCCGTGCAACATGGCGCGCAAAAGGCGGCTCGGCTGATGTAATAACAACTGGAAGACGGGCCCATTGGGCAATCCCTCATCCCATTCGCTCCAAGTCATCCCATCGCTGGTGCGGAATACGCCAGAATCTGCACCGCAGTATAGCGTGGTCGCCGAATTCGGATCGGCGATGATCGTGTTCACCGGGTTTGCGACGGCTAGGCCGGCGCTCTGTGATGACCATGTTCCCGAACCGAAGTCGTACCGGTACACGTGGTTATTGGTGAATTCACCGGTGTCTTCCGTGACCAGGATGGAAGAAAGACTTGCCCATAGAAAGCCCATGCCGTCGAGTGCAAGACTGGAAATGCTGACAGTCGCGGGTAGCGGCGCGCCCGTCAGATTCGTCACGGTAACATTCGGTATCGTCCAGGTAGCTCCGGTCCTCTGCACTTGGAACACCTGACCATCCGAGCTGGCGAGGTAGATGGTGTTCGGATCCGTAGGATGTGGCAGGATTGCGGAGAGTGCGTTCGCAAAACCGGTAACGGGGTCAAAGCTCGTCACCAACACTTTGGTGATCTGCGTCCATGTATCTCCATGATCAGGGCTGCGCCACAGCGAATCTGCCCCGAAATAGCAGACGCCTGCATTGTTCGGGTCAGCAACAAACGGCGAGTAGAACAGAGAATTTCCCGCAATACCGTCGGTCTTGTTCGTAAAGCTGGCGCCTGCGTTGTCAGACCGCCAGATATTGGTGTGATACATGCCAGTGAAATAGGATAGTGGTTGGCTTGGGTCGATGCCTACCGGGCCGGAATCGGCTGGACCGAATATGAGTGGCCACACCGGCTGACCGTCACTTCGGAAGGTGCCTGTGTCCTGCGTCGAAATCAGGAACACTGAATCCCACTGCGGATGGTGTGCGCCCTGAATGCATTTGAATGTCGCGAGCCCATAGTTCTGATGGGTCCACGTACCTACTGCGCCGCTGCCACTAGAACGCCAAATACCACCGTCATTTCCGGCCCACACCGTTGTCGGTGTCACAGGGTCGAAGGCGAACGCATTTTGGTCCGCGTGAAGTATGTCAGTTACTTGCGTCCACGGTGCGCCGCCCGTCGTCGTCTTCCAGAGGTGAACTTCTCCGTAAAAAACTGTCTTGGGATCTGTGGGATGGACCGCAAGAACGAAGGCGTGCCAGGTTTGTGAAGATGCTGAACCAGGCTTACCAACTGCGGCCCAGCTACCGCCACCATCGTTGGTGCGTACGATCGTACCTAGGCTGTCGGCGCCGAGATTGTCCTCAAATGCGGCATAGACGGTTTTGGGAGTACCTGCGCATTGCCCGAACACGACACGCCCGACGTTCGAGGTGAACGATGGATCATTAATCTGAGTGAACGGCGACCAACTCCCAGCGTTAAATGTGCTGGTGAAGATACCACGGAAGTGCACTCCGACTAGGACGGTAAGCTTGCCGCCGGGTTGGACAATGAGGACCATGTCCGTCGCCGTGGTCGCGAAGAGCTGCGTCCAACTCGTTCCTCCGGTGAAGCTCTCGTACACTCCAAGGCTGCTGGACAGCAGCAGGTGCTGTCCTGTCGCATCCGAAGGATCGAAGATAATCCGCGAAATGGATGCCAGATTGAAGATCGATGCGCCGGCCTCGGTCCAACTGTTGCCGCCGTCGCTGGAGATGAGTACTCCGTTGCCGTAATAGTCAAGGATGCCGATGGGATCGATGCCAGTGCCAGCGATGACGTGCAGGTTGTCATTCGGGTCAATCGCGATCGTGCTGATGGCAAGGCTGGACTGGTAATCGCTGATCGGAGCCCAGGCCAACCCACTGTTGGTAGTCTTCCACACCCCGCCGCCTGACGCGCCCGCATACACCGTAGAAGGATTGGTTGGGTCAATGGCAATGGCGTGAATCTTTCCCGAGTAAATGACACTCGGATTCGACATGTTGTACCCCGCAGCCGGCCCCATGGGGGTCCAGTTGCACCCTGGCGTAACCGGCTTTGTGTACGGAGTCGGGCCAAAACCTTGCAAGCCGCGGAGACGCTTCAAATCCTTTTGCCGAGCCGCAAATATTCCGGCCGGCATGTAGCCGAGTTTTGAAAATCTCTGCCGCCACAATTCCAACTGGCGTTGGAAAGGAACTTCGCGGAAGCCGTGTTCCTCCTCGTCCGTTTCGTCCTTCCGCTTCTCGACTTCTAACTCGACGGATCGTTTCTCTTTCTCTTGGGAGGTCGACTGGGCCTCGATCTTGTGTTCGCCGCGCTTCAACCCCATGCTGGGCATGATGGCAACGAACGAGCCAAGCGCATCCGGTTGAATGCCTTGTGCCGACCTATACCCGCGCAAAAGATGAAACCCGCGCTGTTGCGTGCCATCGACGCGGAGCTGCACCACACATCTTCCCCACCCCGTTCCGTGCAGGGTGAGCGCATCGCCTTGCCGAATCTTCAGCGGGAAAGCGTCTAAATGCGGCGATTTCTCTGGCTCTTTCATTATGGTATCTCACTTTGCTGGGCGAGGGTTTTTTGCGCGCCCGGGTTGTCGTTCACTGCCAGGAGGGAAGAATTGGCGCAAGGATCCTGCCACTGCGGTTCCGGCCTAATCTCGGACATGGCCCATTCTCGAGGTCGGCACCGAACTTGATACGAAAACAGTGGGTTTCATCTCGAATACTCCAGAATCGTACCGCCAACCTGCGAGGGCTGACAATGTTCGGGTTGGCCCCCCAGGACCAACTGGCGATCATTGATCGCAACATCTACGTTTGTTGCGGAACTCGCCGGCGGACTCAAGGGCAACCAAGCAGTCCCAGAAGCTATCATCGCGATCTCCGTCCTCCTAACGGCGCGAATGTGCTGGATGTCAAGCCACGGTCGACTTCTTTGGTCAGTTCGACCTGCAGACGCTAGGCAGCCCTGCCCCTCACGGGCGGAGGATGAAGACGCGCGATGGCTCGAACGTTGGTATCTGGAGGAAGACCAGTATGAAGGCGCGAGGCGAGAGAGCCAAGGATAGGGCACAAAGACCGCTCGACCAAGGATTATTGGCCCGAAGTCGGCTTCTAGGAAATCCCGATATTCACGGAACCCCGAATTTGGAAACATTGTCCCCGGCGTGTTCACGCCCGTGCTCGCCAAGCACACCAAACATCTGAGCCTCGTGGAAATCCTCTCGGTTGGGGTAGACCGCATGCAGCGGAACTTCGAGCCGATGAGGAAACAAGTCGAGGCGTGGAAGGGGACACGCCTTCTGGACGATACAGCGAAACTGGTCATCTACCGGGCCTTCATAGAGGGCAAGCTCGACGCCCCGAAACACTTGGCCCGGCGCGTTCACGACGGGTATTTCAACCCTCGTATCGAGGAGTTCGCTCCCCGAACAGTGTGGAGCTTGTCCAACGCGTTCACGAGCGCTTTCAAGGACCTCGATCCGATCCCGCAGTTCAAGACAACCGCGAAGCTCGCATCGTTCCTTGAGTTGGCCACAGCCTCCTCCAATTGATCACATCAAAAACGTTCGATTGCTGTGAGCGGGGCAAGGGAGGCAGCCTTGCTATTTAGGTCCACACGTTTGCCCCTGCGCTTCCTTTCATAAGGCCTGCAAGTCGTGGTTTGATATTCCAAAATCCTTGGGAAATGCCCTGTCTCGAAAGACTCGTGCATGGCTTCTGCAAGATATGAGGAGATCGGGCGGAAGGCCTTGTAATCTGTGCAGAATCACGTAGTCTTTAGCGACGTGCTGAGTCGAGTTGCGTTCGATATCAGCACTCCAACTGATACGAATTGCTGACAAGGAAAAAGCTTACGGTATTTTGTCCCCTTTCAAACAACATGGCGGAAACCAAATCAATCTTGCGCGCGGGTGAACAACTAAAAGAACTCCGCTTGCGGCTTGGAATGACTACACGCGACGTCGCGGATCTAAGCCAGAAGATTGTAGATTCAGAAGGGAATGAAGAGTTCCACATCTCCAACGCGTGGCTTACCGAGATCGAAAACTCAGAGTCCATCCCAAGCATTTACAAGCTCTATAGCTTGAGCGTCGTTTACCATGTGAAATTCGGCGACCTTCTTCAGCTCTTTGGTGTGGACGTTCAAAAGATCAACAAGTTACAGATCGAGATGCCCCTTCCGCAGACGCATCTGACAACCGTCGAAGTCTTTGACCAGACCGGGACAGTCACTTTTCCGATTCGATTTGACCAGGGGTTCGACAGAGGTAAGACCAACCTCCTATCACGGATGGTGGAAATCTGGGGCGAAGTGCCGATCGGAGTCATCCAACACCTAGACGTCCGGCATAGCATGTACGGCTACATCGGGCTGGAGGACAGGACGCTCTACCCACTTTTGCGGCCGGGCTCTTTCGTCCAGATCGACGCCGGCATCAAGAAGATCCTGCCGCTCAAGTGGCAGACGGAGTATGAGCGGCCGATTTATTTCGTGGAATTGCGTGACGGCTATGTCTGTTCCTGGTGCGAACTCCAAGGAAGTCGGCTCATCCTGGTGCCTCATCCATCATCAGGGTGCGCGATTCGCCAATTCAAATACGAAACCGAAGCTGAGATCGTGGGGCGCGTCACGGGCCTGGCAATGCGGATAGTGGCTCCCGATGAGCCCGCAACTGGCGAGAGTGCAAGATTGCCAAAGCGGCCTTGATATTTGAGACAAAAAAACGACCGGCGAGCGGACTGCATTCCAATGGAACTGTTACTCTGTAAGGTTGGAGATTCGCCCAAACTCGAGCGAGCTCCGAGGATGAAGAGCAGTTGGTACGAGCATAAAGCTCAAGTTGGTCGACAAGCTCCTTCACTGAGCAGAGAACCAACCTCCTAAACACGTCACGATGGCAGCTGGCAATAGCCTTTCCGGCAACGCTCTCGGTGAACATACAGGCTAGGCCTTCGTGGTGGTACACCCCCGTATTGTAGTCACGCATAGAAGCCAGATATATCAAGCGGGCTAAATCGCCACGAATCTTTGACAGGGTCCGGTCCGCTAGATCCCTGCGAGCCGCCTCGACATCCTCGTGTTTGAGTTCGCCGTGCATATGCGTGCTATCAAACTGCCTTTCAGTTCTTCGGTTCCTGTTTCCCCTCTAAGAGCTCCACAGCCACTTGACGATCGGCTGGGAGGACATCCTCCGTGACCATTCGCAATTGCCCGGCCAACTCCAGTGAGTATCCGACAAGCTTTGCGACACGCGGAGGGCCGCAGGCCGAGATCACTAAGTATAGGATTCCGCTCGTCAGTTGAAAAAGAAGAAACTCGAATCCCAGCCTGATTTCGTCCGCCGGCTTGAGGCTAGCGTTTCCGCGCACGGCTCTAACATGAGCCCGAATTAATTGATTGACCTGACCACGTACTTCCCGCAGCCAGTCAAGCGCGAGCGCAGTGCGTCCTTGTCGAAACTGCCGCGCGTCCCTCCGGGACGTTTCACAGGCAACGAAATCCGCATCTTCCGGATCGAAAATCCGTGCGCTCAGTTCAGAATCGAGCGGATCCCATCCAAAAGGAATCGACATCCCGAGCCCGGTTCCATCCCCGTCTTGGTTGGAATCTCGTCGCCTGCCACGCCTTGAAAGGAATAAGAAAATGTTGAAAATTGTCAAAAGAGCCAGGAGCAAATATGCAAGCACACTCATGGTCGCATGGCCCTGAGGAGGTAACTGCGCGCTGATTGCACTTTACTCTTGGTTGTGGCAAGCAAAGATTCATAATCGGCTTCAAGTCGCGGCTCGTTTGTGGGTTGTGGAATTGGCGCATAGGACCACAGAGTCGCGCACCACATTACGAGAACAACGAGGTAACAGATGGGCTGTATGTACTGCCAGGCGCGCTGGAAGCTGTCTCCGAGATAATCCCTAAGTGTCAAGTGAGCGACGCTAGTGGCGATAAACAGGCCGTAGCCATAGATAATCCCTTTGAGATTTCGGCCCAGCGGAATTGCGTAGGAGGCAAAAAGACTAACCAAACCGATCAGAAGCGCCAACTGCACGATCCGCAGATCACGTTCCGTTTCTAGTGTCGTCCTTCCGGGGATCCAGTTCGGGCTGTTCCATGCTTTCACGAAAATTCTTGTGATTGCCAAGATGAAGAGGAAGGCAAGCACGTTGCGTGCCATGCGAGCCGCACCGAGATACCGTGCAAGCGCAACCTTGTAGACCTCCCAAACAAGCGCACATCCCAGAAGGACGTTCAAGAACTGGGTGAACCAATACGCAGGCGAGTAGAAGTTTGGCCACAAGTGGTAAATCGCAAAAAGGGAAGCTGACCGGAGCAAAACGGAAATCAAATACAAATAGAAAAGACTGTAATACTTCAGCAAATTCCCTAGCAGCGCCCGTACCAACAGGACGCTCTCAAGCACGAGCCCGGTTACCCAAAACAGTGAGGACAACATCTTGAACCTCTCGAGGTTTGCGTGAAGCGTAACACAAATCGGGGAGAGGATTCCGGGAGTCTTCTCCCCGACTAGGATCAGCTATGCTGCGATTCCGACTGTGCTCTTTGGCCAAGGTAGCGGCGGTGGAGGAGGTTCTGTCCCATCAGCAATCTGAACCTTCTGGAATTTCCCCTCAGTGACGGCTTGGCCCCAAGGGATAGGAGGAGGTGGGGGCTCGGTACCATCAGCTTTGAACGACGGCGCGGTGGTTGTTCCTGACGGCCATGGTATCGGCGGAGGAGGCGGCTCTGTCCCGTCGGCTCGAATCTTGTTTAGATTCTCGAGCTGAAATGGACCACGAGGTGTTGCGAGCAGAAGTACGGCAGTTACAAACAAACAGAAACACATAACCTTTTTGAAAATCATTTTTGTTTCTCCTGAAATGAAATTTGGGATCCCGGTGAACGAGAACCCGCCGGTAGGTTACGAAACGCGTGAGAGCCGCCGATTAGCTGCCTAGGCTTGGTCGGTTCTCCGAGCAAAATACGAATTTGCGAGGCACCAAAGGGAGAGGAAGAACGATCAAGCCGCAATCCAACAAGAAGGAGAGCGGTACGTCCATCTCTTGGTCCTCTCCACGTTTTGTCTGCGCTCGTTCCGTCGGGCTAGCTCGTAACGGTCAAAACAAGACGCTTAACATGTGTCAGAGCAATGACTTGAAGAGCCCTGTTTCCCTACCAACTTCCGGTACCTACTTTGAATAAACAATCTTCCGCCTTCTGCGCCGGTGGCCCGAGGGAGATGAAGCTATAACTTGATTTGTCTTCTTCGAGTTGATCTGGTCGGAAAAGCGAGCAAGAGGTCAGAAAAATTTCGTAATTTGTGTCGCCGGATAGCATCTGTGTTCGCCAGTCCTACGGAGGTAACTGAGCATGATCTTGCGGAAGGGGCAGCGATATCGTTGCCAAAACCGGGAGTGTGCCGCTGAGATCGAGGTTACAAAAGACTCGGTTGAGGGACCGTCAACCCCCAGATGTTGTTGCGGGGCGGCGATGAAACAACCTTACACGAAACCTATCCTAAGAACGCTCGACAAGGACAAGGCAGCCTTAGCGGAGCTTTTCGGGAGATGTGCATAGTGGCGGCAGTTCGCCTGCAGCGCGGCCCGATCCGATCCCAGGACGAAGTCAATGTTAGATAAACTCGGTCTATCTTTTGGAGTCGTCTCTCTTTTGCTGGGTAGCATCCTTCTTTACGATGCAGTTTCCAGGTCGGATCTGACTCAAACCGCGAGGGTCATCGGTGGAGCCGTATTTTTTACACTCGGGTTCGTAACCCTCTCGCTGGTCGTAAAAGACTGGTCGAAGTGGAGGAAACACCACAAAGATGCCGGAAGATCAATTTCCAATTAGCGTTATCAACACGAGAAAGGCAACTTGAGACTTAGTGAGGTCAGTCTCCGGCGTAAGCAGTAATCGATTCAAGGCACATTTAACGGAAACCCGTGATCCTATCTGAAAATAATTGGGCTTGCTTGGAAACTTTATCCCCACGATCTCCCGATGTTCATTCTTGATGCGTAGCCTGAGCCAGAGGCATTCCGGACAAGCAGAAAGGGCGGTCCATCAGAATGAAGATCGAATTAACTAAGGAGACGGAATTAAGCGACGCAGCGGGCACAACTCCTCCGACTCCATCTAGGATCACCCGAGTATTGATCGTAGACGACGAAATCAGCACGCGGAAGTTGCTGGTGGCAATGTTGAGAGAAGCTGGAGTGCGGTGTAAAACTGCTGCGTGCGCTGACGAGGGCCTGAACGTCCTCGAAACAGAATCAGTGGACGCAGTGCTCTCTGACCTGCAAATGCCCGGGATCTCAGGTATGCAATTCCTAGCGCAAGTTCGACTGCGATACAGCCATTTGGCTTTCTTGATGATTACGGGAGTGGATGATATTCAAGTGGGAGTAGAAGCAATGAAAAAGGGTGCGGACGACTATCTCGTCAAGCCCTTGCAGCTTGAAGTTGTCATGGCGAGTCTCGAACGGGCCCTAGAAAAGAGGCGTCTTCAGCAGGAAGTAGAGAACTATCGTAGGCACCTCGAGGAGATGGTGGGAGAGCGGACTCAGCAACTTAGATCAGCGCTGCTGCAAATCGAGCGAAGCTATGAGGATACACTTGAGGCGTTGGGCGCGGCCATCGACTTTCGCGACAGTGAAACCGCGGGACACTCAAGGCGTGTCGCCATGTACTCGACCAAAATTGCCAAGGAGTTGGACGTTGCCAAGCATGAACTCAAGACCATCATTAGGGGAGCTTGGTTGCATGATATTGGGAAATTAGCGACGCCTGATGCAATTCTTCTCAAGCCGGGGGCTCTCACACAGGAGGAATGGCGTATCATGCAGCGGCATGCCGAGATCGGATACGACCTAGTGAAACGCATACCCTTTCTCGCCCAAGCTGCGGAAATCATCTTGAGTCACCATGAACGTTGGGATGGCAGTGGCTACCCTCGGGGACTGAAAGCAAGGGACATTCCGTTTGGGGCGCGAGTATTTGCCGTTGCAGACACCGTGGATGCGATGACGTCTGACCGTCCCTATCGTTCTGCCCTCTCCTTCGAGGAGACAGAGGAAGAAATTCGCCGGGCGTCGGGGAGTCGCTATGATTCTCAGGTGGCCAATGTCTTTCTAAGCGTTGGGATCGAGAATTGGAAAGCAATGCGTCGTTCCATCGATCGCCCCTCTACAACACCCTGAGAAACAGGATTCCTAGAAGCTGGGCGTTCCGCAGAAAGTGCGTCTATCTGCCAGTCTAACTGCCTCGCTGCCTCCAGGGGAGGGTAGTTGTGGTGCACGACTGATCATTCGGCTTACTAACAGAAATATTCGTCGGGCCTCCGGCTTGACCTTGCTACTCACTTACCTCCCGCCTAACTTCAGTCGGTCGCTCCCGTCCTGCGTATGAAAGCCAGTCTTCGAGAACGGACAGTTGGCTAGCTGGGACATTTACAAACGAAAGGCCCATTCCTTCCCGTTCGAGCGTGTAAGCGACTCTGGCATCCGTCTGAAAACACACTCCGCGGTTTCTGATCTCTATAAGGAGCAGAGCGCCCTCAGGGAATGATTGGCTTGTGCGCACGTAACACCCGCCTTTGGTTAGATTCGTCGTCTCGCCCCAAACCTCTCTGCCGGAACCAAACTCGGTAGCTCGGAGTTCGGCAGCGAAGGGGAGTCTCGCTGGTCGTATGTGTGGGGCATGTGCGTATCCCACGACTTTCGCCTCCGAAGAGCGTCCAGGCAGGTTAATTCGACCGACTCAATCATCCATCCCGCCGCAAAAGATTCCGATGCGGTAGCGGTTCTGGTCGGAGTACCAATCACCGTCGTTCACTGAGGGAGTTCGGCGCTGCAAAGAATAGCTGGAAGCGTGGGTGCACGACAAACTCCCTGTCCCGCTTTTTCATCGGTAAGAAAGAGTGCGCAACCACAAACACTTGTGAGACGGGCCTGGAGGACCGTTCAGGAGCCTTAGGCCACGCTTGGCAGGGAGCCTCTTATGCCTGTCTTGTGCTCCCGCACCAAGCACTTGACGCTGCTTTTTTGGTGTGGAACCGCACCGCTCACGAGGCAGTTGAGCCACTCTCTTGCTCGGTGTTCCGAGCAAAACTGCAACCCGATGGTTTTAGCGGCAGGTTCTGCTTAAGCTTTATGCCATAAATAACAGGAAAACAATGAACGATCGCTTCCTGCACCCCAGGTTGCCAGGCACTGAGAAGGGCAATCGTCATAATCATAAGAGGCTCGGCGTTCGAGGAGACAACAGCCCCCCGGGCTCTGTGGATACCACGCGCGAGCGAACAAAAAAACATTCGACCCTCCGAACCTTGCGGGCCTTTTCGATTGCTCAAACGGCAGCGCTTTCGATGTCGGAGCCTCTCTGGAGGCGTGACACTGTAATCTGTCCCGTGAAGTCAGAGTCTGAGGATCTGGAAACACCTAGAGATGAAGATGGCGGAAAAGACTAAGCCTGGCGTCATTTCTGGCAGCAGCCAATCTCCCCAGGAGGGACGACTCGGAGCGCAGAGCCACCTCCGGCGCATCGAACGGCGGGAATGGTGGCTTTGGACCACTGCGGTGGCCATTACCCTATTATTGACAGCGGGGATACTTTCGTTCTTGCCCGAAATCTTGCGTTCCGGAGAAAGCGAGTCCGCGGCGAACCTGCGGCGTGCCATGTGGGGGCTCGTAGGCATCGTTCTGCTCTTTGACCTATACTCGATCTACCAGCAGCTGCAGCTCCATCGAACTCGCAGGCAGCTGTTCGAGCGAGAAGAACTTTTTCAGCTGATCACTGAAAATGTGGCCGACATGATTGCCGTTGTCGACATGGAAGGCCATCGTCTCTACAACAGCCCCTCGTATAACAAGGTGCTTGGTTACCACGAGGAGGAGTTGAAGACCTCATCTTCTTTCGAGCAGATTCACCCGGATGACCGCAATCGCGTTCGAGAGGCTGCCATGGAAGCACGGCGCACAGGGGTAGGCAGACCTCTCGAATATCGCATGCGCCATAAGGATGGTACCTGGCGCGTATTGGAATCCACAGCCAGCGTCATTCGATCCCCTTCCGGCGAGTCCGGACGATTGGTCATTGTGAACCGGGACATCACCGAACGGAAAGCGGCCGAGGAGTCGCTCCGCCTATCCGAATCGGGTTTTCGATCCATGATCGAAGATGCCCCTTACGGCATCTACCGTGCTGACATCGATGGAAAGCTTCTCCGGGCAAATCCCGCTCTGCAAAAGATGCTTGGGTATGAAAAGCTGGACGAACTGGTCAATATCAGCCTTCCGAGAGACATCTTCAGAAATCCCTCCGGCTTTAACGGTCTAAAGGAACTGTTGGAAAGCGCAAGCGAATTCAAAGACGTTGAAGTGGAATTGAAGCGCAAGGATGGGGCGCCTATCACCGTCCGGTGCACCGGCAGAAAAGTGAAAGAGGAACATCAAGGCAAGCCTTGCTTTGATGTGTTTGCCGATGACGTCACCGAAAGAAGAATCCTCGAACGCCAGCTGCAGATGGCCGGAAAGATGGAGGCAGTCGGGCGATTGTCCGGCGGGATCGCGCATGACTTCAACAACCTGCTTGGCGTGATCATCGGCTACAGCCAGTTGCTTAAGCGGAAATTAGATCCCGGAAGTGCTCTGCTCGAGGCTGCGGAGGAAATCGAGAAGGCCGGGCAGAGGGCGGCATCGCTAACGCGGCAGCTTCTGGCTTTTAGCCGCCAGCAGATCCTTACGCCCGCAGTCCTGAACCTGAACGACCTAGTTCTGGATATGGCCAAAATGCTTCCGAGGCTGCTGGGAGAAGACATAGCCGTTACCACATCCTTGTCCGCCGACTTAGGAATGGTGAAAGCGGATCAAGGGCAACTCGAACAAGTGATCATGAATCTGGCCGTCAATGCCCGCGATGCCATGCCGGACGGCGGCAAGTTGCGGGTAGAGACGGCAAACGTCGAGTTGGACCAAGCGTACGCATGGCAACACGCTGGGGCGAAACCCGGACATTACGTCATGCTGGCCCTCACTGACTCAGGGACGGGTATTGACGCAGAGACGCTTGCTCACATTTTCGAGCCTTTTTTCACGACGAAGGAAGTGGGGAAGGGGACAGGATTGGGCCTCCCTACAGTTTACGGAGTGGTGAAACAAAGCGGCGGTTATATCTGGGTGGACAGCAAGCCTAGACAGGGAGCTACATTTCAGATCTTCTTGCCTCGGATCGAAGAACCGGCCACTACCATCACGGCAACCACGCCCTTGGCCGAAACGATCGGAGGATCAGAAACAATTTTGCTGGTCGAGGATGCCGAGTCGCTTCGAAAGCTGACGCGATCGTTTCTCGAATCCCATGGCTTCCGGGTGCTCGTTGCCCAGAATGGAGAGGAAGCCATGCAGGTGGAAGCCCAGCATTCGGGCAAAATCGATCTTTTGCTGACCGACGTCGTCATGCCTGGCATAAATGGCAGAGTTCTCTCGGAGAAATTGCAGCCAAAACAGCCGGGGATGCGGGTCCTTTTTATTTCGGGATATACCGACAGCTTTATTGCCGGCCACGGAGTGCTGGAACGCAATATGACACTTCTTCATAAACCATACACGGAAAATGCGCTGATCGGCAAGGTGCGCGAGGTATTGGACAAGGGATATCCGGAGGCGGACAGGCGAAAAACCAGCGAGCTTTCAAACCAAGACTGAGAGATTCCAAGATAATTGGGGGCAGAGGAATGAATACACTTCTTGTCGTGGATGATGACGAAGCCATGCGGCGCCTGATTCGTCTGAGTCTGGCTGACAGCTATAAAATCGTCGATACGGGAGAGCCGGAGCATGCGCTGGCCTTGGCGCTGGAGCACAAGCCGGACGCGATTTTATTGGATTTGCGGATGCCCAAGTATTCAGGATTTGAGCTTTGCCAGACCTTTACGTCCTTTAGTTCCACGCAATTGATCCCTGTGCTCGTCATCAGCGGGGAGGCCGGCGACAAGACCAAGCAGTTTTGCCGCGATTTAGGTGCGGTAGCTTATTTTGAAAAGCCTGTGGACTTCGAAGCTCTTCGAACGCAACTCTCGGATTTCTTGAAGACGAGGCGTAAAGAAAGGCGATCCGAGGTGCGTGTTCGGCTAAGGGTCCCGCTCAGGCTCACCGGAACGGACGAGGATGGACAATCATTTGGAATTCTGACGACCACAGAGAACGTCAGCCGGAACGCTTTCCTCTGTGCGTGTGCAGTGGCAATGTCCAAGAGTTCCACGGTAGACGTCTATCTAGTGGGCGCCCAGGATGACCATGTTGGGAAAGGGCAGATTATTCGCTCGGAATGGAAGGAGACGCCGTACCCACGGTATGCCTGCCGATTCACCGAAAAGCGCGGTCACTGGGTTTTGGAATAAGAAAACAGATTCGTTTGAGATAAGGCGTTCGTACTCCTGGGTGAACGCTTTCCGGATCCATGCGCCCTTGAAAGACACTGCAGGGCGATCTGCCCCGAATCGTTCGAACAGTGAAGCACTCGAACCATGAAACGTTAAAGCTCCGAAAGGACCGTTGAGGAGCGGCCGTCTTTCACTGGATGAAGATACTGGGCGCCATAGCGAAACATCGTTTCCTCAGGGAGTTCCTGGACGTGGACGATTCGAGCCGAAACGGGAATGTCGGTTGAACCGGGAGTGTAGGGAGCGGCGACTTCGATGGCTACCGTTCTGTCGTAGCACCGGCTACTCTTGAAACAAAGCCCGCCGCGCGAGACGTTTTCACAGACGACGATATCCTCCTCAGAGCCATAATTGCGGACACCCCCGGTGAAGTTCACCTTGATACGCATGTGTTGACGCCTGTTCTTGGAGCCTGCGGGCAAGGGGGCGCGCTTGACAGGCGGAGCAGACTCGGCCGAACCTGCTACGAATTGGGGCGCGCCAACACTTTCGGGAGCCTCCGCCGGCCTTCGCTTCCAGAGAGTCGATCTATGACAGTGTTTGCAATCGCGAATTAGGCCGTTGTGGATGGCATAGATGTCCGATTCCAGGCCGTCTAGGTCGATACCTTCGCAGCGGCCACAGATATTGCACTGAAGCGACATGCTGGCGTCAGAAGTATAGGCATCTGTCGCAGAATCGAACTCGATGCCCCAGAAGTCGATATCCGGATCGAGAAAAGTGACTCCGTACGTGTGGAGGCTGTCTTCGTAGCCGATCTCACCGACGACGCGAATCTCTGCCTCTCGGTTGTTATGCTCCTGAATGACGACCAGCTCTTGCTCGACGCCCAGCTTATGCGTTGACAGGATACTCGCACCGTAATGGCTGAGAACAACGGTCTTCGTCTGCTCGACAAATTCTCTGCCCCGCGCGTCGCAGCCGATCAGACGAATGGCCACTTCTTTCGACGTACGAATGCCACGCCTCAAAGCTTTTGCACCGGGTTTCTCGATCACTTGCATGACACAAACCTCCTGAAAGATTACAACCTGGACTTGCGCCAACTGAGACGATTCGTCTTCAGAAAGCCGCCGCGCCGGCGAGTTCAACGCGATTGCGCCCCGCGCGTTTTGCCGCATAGAGTGCTTCGTCGGCCAGTTCCTGAAGCTTGCTGAAAATCGACGGCTTCTGGTGTCCTTCAAAGCCGGCGAGGCCAAAACTCGCGGTAACTTGTATGGTGCATCCTCCGAATGTGAAAGGTGTCCTCTCGAGTTCCTTGCGGATACGTTCGATGACCGCCACCGCGTCCTCCCTGGCGGCATATGTTAGGACCATGAGAAATTCCTCTCCCCCAAGGCGACCACAAAGGTCGCTGTTCCTGGTATTGGCCCTTAGAATTTTTGAGAATTTCTGAAGAACTGCGTCGCCGGCATCGTGACCGAGAGTATCATTCACTTGTTTGAAATGATCGAGGTCGGCAACAACGACCCAGCAAGAGAACCTATGCCTGGCAGCCCCACTCAGTTGGGTGGCGGCCCATGTTTCTATGGCGCGGCGGTTAGGCAATCCCGTGAGAGCATCGGTGAGCGCAAGCTTTTCCATGAGCCTAGTTTTCGTTCTCAGCTGCCGATGGAGTTCGATGGTCCTGATACCGACAGCCACTCTCGCCAAGAGTTCGCCGCGATGGAACGGCTTCGTCAGGTGGTCGTCGGCTCCCGCATCCAGTGCTTCGACTAGACAATCTTTGTCGGTGCTGCCAGTCAGTACAATGATGTAACTGTAAGCGTCTCGGGAACTTGATCGAATGCGCCGGCACATTTCTTCTCCGGTAAGGTCAGGCATCACCCAGTCCAGGATCACCAGATCAGGTCTATGTTGCTCGAAGAGTTTTATGGCCTCTTGGCCCGTTTTCGCGAAGATCAGCTTGTACCGCTTCTGTGCCAGCGGCAGCTCCACCAGCTTCCGAGAAACCGGCGAGTCGTCCACGACCAGCACTTTGAAGTCATTCCCCATTGGATTCATATATCCCTCAGTTCTTGACTTGAATTCGCCAGGCTTGCCCAGTTGGCGGCCTCTACCACTCGTCATAAGATGTGGCACGCAGTGAAGTAAAGCAATCGCCGGCCCATCTATCGAATTCTACTATCCTAATTGTTTTCAGCTAGATACGGGCTGTAGCGCTCTAGTTGTTATCGTTCTGAAACAACCGGGTATGTCTGAAAAACAAACAGCTGTCTGCGATTAAGGCAGTACGGGTGCTGGGCAACGGAGAAGAGCCAGTCGCTGAAATAATGATCCGATTGTCCACGTCCAGACGCGCCGTGAGCTCCCGCAGCGGAAGGGTTTGGCCGGATAATCATCGGCTCCAGCGTCTGGCGCTTAGGCAACGTGATGTTGGTCTGTGGTGCCCGGAGTCCAGTCCATCACCACCAGGGAAGGACGATGATTTTTGAAGAGTTCAATCGCTTTATGCCCTGCTTGTGCACAAATTGGCGTATGTCTATTTTCAATGATGCGAACTCAACTGGCTATAGCGAACCTGACGATTCATCAAAGACCAGAACTTATTCCTGCTTGCGGATTTTGGGCATGTTCTCGTCAAAAATCAGAGTGATTTCGCTTGCATGGGCACGGCACACTCCACACGCAGAGCGCGAATTAGCAAGCGTGTCAGGAGAAGACCGAGAGTTTCGTTTTCACCCAGTCACCAGAATTGGGTACTGCTGGCGACGGGCACGGGATAATCCCTCGCCTCTTGGGAGAGTTCCATGTGGTGTCGCCTTGAAAGAAGCGGACAATACCCCAAAGTTTCCACATCAATTGCAGGGGCCGGTAGTATAGATGTTCCAGAAAGCAAGCGGCCACAAGCCGTATGAAGTCGCTGCTCTCGCTCTGCTGGCTCGTAATCTTGAAGCCTACCCGGATGGCGCACGTCGATAATAGGGCTGCGCAAGTCCAACCAAGGAGCACGACGCCCATTAGAACTTTCCATTGCAGGAACCCCAGAGCGATTGCCACGATGATCGCGAGCCAGGTAGCTGCCTCGAGCAGGGGAGACAGCAGTTCATACAACCAAAGGTACGGGATTGCCATTAGGCCGATTTTGCCGTAACGGGAGTTAAGAAACATGTCCCGGTTCGCGAGCAGGACATCCAGCAAACCCCGGTGCCAGCGGGCTCGCTGCTTCGCAAGGCACCTCATCGATGACGGCGCCTCGGTCCAGCATATGGAATTCGGAATGAGCGAGATTTTGTAGTCCTTTCCCTCCTCACGCAGATCACGATGAAGACGAATAACAAGATCCAAGTCCTCCGCCATGGTAGTCGGACGATATCCACCAAGTTTAAGGACCAGGTCTCTCTTGAATACCCCGAAGGCACCAGAAATAATCATCAGCATATTCCGCGAGGACCAGCACATCCGTTCAACGAGAAAGGCTCGGAGGTATTCTACGACTTGGATTCTGCCTAACCAGGTTGAACACAGTTCCGAGCCCGTAGTGCCGAAGCCCGGAGCTTCCAGCCGCTTTCCAACGAGTACCACTCCACTCGAGGCCACAACACGTCCCGGATCCTCGGCTATCGGGGCCATAACCTTGTCGAGAGCGCTCGGTTCAAGGGTCGAGTCCGCGTCGACAACGCAGATGTATGGATGAGACGCCAGGTTCAGGCCGCAGTTCAGTGCGTCCGCTTTGCTGCCGTCTGAGCACTTGTCGACAACAAGAAGGCGGCTTTCCGAGCGGCTACGGTAGAGGCCTCTGACCGGTTGGCAAAAAACCGTTCGCTGGTGCATGCTTGCGTCCGGCACCAGTTCAAACTCGCTCCTCAAAACTTCGAGAGTTTTATCTTCGGACCCATCATTAATGACTATAATTTCGAGCGCGGGGTAGGAGAGTTGTAGCAAGGACCGCACTGCCTTTGTAATTACCCGCTCCTCGTTGCGAGCAGGAACCAGAATGCTGACAGGGAATGTCGCACTGGCCTTCTTGGCCTGCGCGACTTCCGCGCCGCCGTCGGTTGTCGGATATCGGAAGCTCATGCGCGCTGCGGCAATGAGCAATACGACGCTGATGAGGCCGGACAGCCCGTAATAAACAAGCATACCTAGTCCGGCGTTATGGAGAAGTTGGTTTAGCGTGTGTAGCATCAAGATCTCCTCCAGCTAGAAGCGGTACGCGTAGCCAAGACTGACCGTAGTTTGCGTCTGTCCGAGCGTTCTGTTCTGGTAGTAGATGTGTGTCCCGATCTCATGGGGGCCGATTCGATAACGCGCGCCTCCCCCATAGGTCCGCGCAGAAAACCGTCCAACTTGATCTGCGAATGTAAGGTTCTCGGCACCGTTTGCGTAGAACACGTCGCCTGTCAAATGCGCAGAAAGGGGAACCATCAGACGCGCAGAAGCGCCGGTCGTCCAGTTCGCCGATTGCAAGCTCTTCCAATCGGTTCTCGATTGATATACGCGGACGAGCAACATGCTGTCCCCGGGCATGTAGAAAATCACCCCCGGAGAAAACACGGCTACTTGAGAGTTCTGGAACCAGAGCCAGCCTTGCCGATAGTCCACTTCGACTCCGCGGATTAGTCCTTTCTCACTCACATCAATACCATGATCAATTTCAGCGAAACTCTCTCCTCGGGCAGCTACTGGATTGCTTGGTCCTACGCTCCCTCCGACAGTCACGGAAGTTCGCCGCGTCGGCGAATAGGTCAGGCTTAGCCCACCGCGACCGGCGCCTGAGCCAAAACGGCTGTAGCCGTAGCCATCGAGCTCGAGTGCAAATTCAGGGTTGATGTCGGCTCTGTAGGCCAGCGAGAGAGCCTGCGCCGGGCCGGCAAAATTGAACGAATCGAAGTCACCGCCCACAATGATTTCCCTCTTCAAGGGCGTTTGGGCGCACACCGTCATCGCAGAAGCAGTCATTAGGGAAACCAGCGCCAGCAGCTTGTGCAATGCGCGGTGAAAACAGGTTTTCTTCATCAGGGCAATCTCCTCTTGCGTTAAGTCTCGACTCTATGAAATTTGGCGAACTGACCGCCTCGACCACGTAGCATAGGAAGCGACGCAATACAGGAAAGGCAATCGCAGGACCAACCGCATGTTTCCGTATCTCTTTTATTTACAACGTGATACGGATTCCAACCATTCCAAGTCATTCTTCTGCGGCGAGGCTGGATGTCTCGAAAGCAGTCAGGTGTCTGTAATCAAGTCAAAGTTGCAGTGGACGTGCGGAATGGCCTTGAGGAAGAAAACCTAAATCATGGAGATCCGTCACATGCGTTTGCGTGATTCCTATCTAAGACAATAGACGGTCCTGCGACGAGTCGGTTCGAGAAGCTTGCAGGTGGTTGCAATTTTTGGATGGGTCCAAAGATGGATTGAAATCGTTAATCGTGCCTTCGGCAGAACACTGAGGAACAATAGTATCCAGTGTCCAATTGTGCCGGGTCGAAGTTCAGTGTCAAGCGCGCGACTGACAAGCTTCCGTTGCAACTAGATTAGCGCCCCAGTGCCGCAGCCCGGGTTGGGGAAACCAATTGCGAGGCATGGAGCCTCTTCTTGATTTTGAGATGATTCGTCCCTAGTGAAACAAGCCCCTACACGGACAGGAACTACTAGAGTGATCAGAGCAAACTCAAGAATGGAGCCTAGTGATGCAGCGGGCACCGTGGGGGAGGTGCTGATTGTTCTGGATCAATCCGGCTCCTCACGCAAGTTCCCCGGCGCAGTGGCAGCCTCTGACAAACTGCTTTCTTCCAGGAGACGGTAAAGCTTTGCACGACTGATTCCAAGCAGCTCGGCGGCGCGCACTTTATTACCGCCGGCTGATTCGAGCACCCGGACTGTGTGAGCTTTTTCTACCTGTTCTAGAGTGAGAAAAGCCTCGTCGTCGCGAACTTCGATTGTCTTTCGTTCCCGGATGTACTCAGGAAGGTCCGCAACATCGATTGTCTCACTTTCCGTCATCATACAGGCGCTTCCAAGCACGTTTTCAAGCTCTCTCACGTTTCCCGGCCAGGTATACCTGGCCAGCAAGGCCTGCGCACGCCTGGTGATTCCGCAGACGGGCTTCCTATATTGCTCGGCGAATCTCCTTATGAAATGCCGTTCGAACAGAGGCAGATCCTCCTTTCTCTGAGCCAAAGAAGGGAGTTTGATGTGTACTGTGGAGAGGCGATAGAAGAGGTCTTCACGAAACCGTCCATCTTTTACCATCGACTGGAGGTCTCTGTGCGTTGCTGCAATCACTCTGATGTCCACGCGACGAACCGCCGGAGAACCCACGCGCTGGATCTCCTGGTTTTGCAGCACTCGGAGGAGCTTCGCTTGCAGCGGAAGAGAAAGCTCACCCACTTCATCCAATAAGATCGTTCCTCCGTTGGCTGCTTCAAATACGCCGATTCGATCCTGGACAGCTCCCGTGAAAGCACCCTTCACGTGACCGAAAAGCTCGCTCTCTGCGAGAGTTTCGACGACCGCCGAGCAATTACAGGTCACAAACGGCCCTGTAGCAACGGGACTCAGCTGGTGCAGTGCTTGGGCCGCAAGCTCCTTGCCGACTCCCGTCTCGCCAGTCACCAGCACCGACCGGAAGTGCGGTGCAACACGCCGGATTCGGTGGAATACTTCGAGCATCGCAGGACTGTGCCCCACCATCGCTGCAAACTGAGAATTCTCGAGAAGTTCGTCCTCCAGTTGCAAGCAACGCTGCCCTTTGCGCACCTCCAGCAGAAGTGATTCCACGCGTTGCTGAAGCTTTTCCAGATCCACGGGCTTTGTCAGGTAGTCCGCGGCGCCCTTCTGGATGGCTTCGACGGCAGATTCGGTGCTGTATTGCCCGGTGAGCAGGACGATCTCAGTGCCAGGATCGAATTCGAGGACGCGCTCGAGGAGCTCAATTCCGCTCATCCCTGGCATCATCAAATCACTCAAGACAAGATGGGGGTGCTCCTTTCGGATTAGCTCAAGTCCGTCACGCGGGTTCCCGGAAGTGGAGACCGCCACATTCTCTCGCGAGAGAGCGGTCGCGATGAATTTGAGGTGCTGCTCATCGTCGTCGATCGCGACAACTCGGAGGGCGGAGTTGGCAGAAGCAGACATTTAGATTCCTAGGAGATGAAAAGGACGAAAGTCCCGGATGTTGACCCCGATCAACATTGTAATGCCGCGCCTGACGTTCTGGCAGGACCTTGCCAGCGGAATGTTCCAGAACGTTTAACAATTGCGCCGCTGCGCAGGTTTGCGCATTACCGAGCCCTGTCAAATGGAAAGCCGATGTTGCGGTAGAAGAGGCCAAGGGCAGTAACTGGTCCTTAAGATATTAAATATATATTATGATATGGGTGGATATCGATGAACTAACGCAGAACGCGTCCAACAGAACATCGCACGGAGGGATGAACATGTATATCGCGGAAAAGCTCCGCCAACTCAGGGAATCGAAGAACCTTTCTCAAGGGGATATCGAAAAACGTACAGGTCTACTGCGTTGTTACATTTCACGTGTCGAGAACGGCCACACGGTTCCCGCTATCGAGACCCTGGAGAAGCTAGCCCGCGCGCTGGAAGTTCCCATGTACCAACTTTTCTATGAAGGTGAAGAGCCGCCCAAGATGCCGGATCTGCCGAGACGCCGCTCGACTGATGACGCCCCGTGGGGCAGTTTTGGGAAGGACGCGCGTTTCTTGAGTAAGCTTCGCGGTGTGCTCAGCCGTATGGGAGATGGGGATCGTAGGCTTCTTCTCTTCATGGTCCAGAAAATGGCCCAACCAAGGGCCAAACGATCCACAGCAGTCGATTAGTCCTTTAGGAGTAGAGTCAGAATACTCAGAGGTTTCTCCTAGCGTTATCCTTGTGAGATTCCCATCGTGCAACACGCGTCTTGCACGACCTACAGAATTTGACATCGCGCTTGGCTCCGATCACATCGGATTTGGCGCCAACGTCATCTTCATTCCTGCTCTACACGGATTTTCGACTTTCGCCCGCCCTCGCATCCGCAAGCCGCTGCCCTTTCCAGCTTGGCAACATTGTCTCAGGCGTGTTCGCCCCCGTGCTCGCCAAGCACACCAGGAACCTCAGCGTGGTGGACATCCTGGCGGTCGGGGTGGACTGCATGCAACGGAACTTCGAGCCGATGCGGAAGCAGGTCGAGTCCGCGAAGCTGGTCATCTACCGGGCCGACGAACGGGCATTGCCAAGTTAAGAAGCGTGATCGAGGACCCTGATGGTCTTATCGATGCTAGAATTCGACCGAGAGGTTCCAGGCCGCTCGGCGACTCCAGCGATTCAGACCCTATCAGAATCAGAGGAAACACAATCCGGCCCTTGCGAACCAGGAAAAGCGCGCCCTTCGGTTTTGCCGATTCAAACAACAGGATCGGACGTTCGTGTCAGTTCGACAGCTCTCTCTTTTCGGCCGGCTCAGGCGACAAGGGCAAGGTCGAACCGATCCAGGTTCATCACCTTGCTCCACGCAGCGACGAAGTCCTTCACAAACTTCGGCTTCGAGTCCTTACACGCATAGGCTTCTGCGATTGCACGGAGCTCGGAGTTCGAACCGAACACCAGGTCGACACGCGTGCCGGTCCACTTGATCTTGCCCGTCGCCCGATCCCGCCCCTCATACACGCCTTCCGAA
>Ga0209648_10000312_pt1 | contig 36020 bp, 27 predicted proteins | sample GraSoi2013_115cm_FD_185830 | JGI IMG/M metagenome (GOLD analysis project Ga0209648, IMG submission 185830) | Grasslands soil microbial communities from the Angelo Coastal Reserve, California, USA - Sample 9_17_2013_115cm (SPAdes) (version 2) | ecosystem: Environmental > Terrestrial > Soil >...
GGTTGCCTTCCCAGCGGGTGACTCCCGGCCCGAACTGGCCGGTCATTGCTCGTCCTACAGCCTGTCGTGGAAAACAGTATCGCGCAGCTCCGCGGCGCCGCCGGGTACCCCCGCCAGAATCGGTTCCTGCCGGGCCTGAGCTCCGAGGCAGGCGCGACTGCGAGAGACTGTCAGTGCGGCCACTCGCCGTACAGAGCCGCGCACAGCCCGGAGGCCCGACCTGGAGGTAATCCGCGTGACCCCCCCGCAGCCCCCCGCCGACACGCCCGCCGCGCCACCGACGCCGACGCTGATGATTGACGCCCTGGGCCGCAAATGCCCGATTCCGATCATCATGCTGGCCGAGCGGATCAGGGAGGTGCCGGTCGGCCATGTCGTGTCGGTGCTGGCCGACGATCCCGCCGCGCAGACCGACGTACCCGCCTGGTGCATGCTGAAGTCCCAGGAATTCATCGAGGCGGCCGACCTGCCCGGCGACGGCTGGGCCTTCCTGGTCCGGCGCAGCTACTGACGAGTATCTCCCGCCGGGCTTAGGGCTGACGCTGCTGCTCGTCATCGACCGGCTGGAACCGGCCGGCGAACCTCGAGTCAGACTCCCACCACGGCTTGTCCCCCGGCGTACCCCCAGCTGCCTCGCCGGCGCCGTCGGCCGGCGCCCCCGCTGCCTGTGCCGAACGCGCCGCGTCCTGCGCGTCCAGCTCGGCGTCGATGACCACGGCGTCGGCCTCGTCCTCCCTGATCATCTGGATCAGCTGAGCGGCCAGGAACGGCAGCCCCACGATGTCACCGAGTATCCAGAGCGTCCCGCCGCCGAGCACCTGGTCCGTGGCCAGGCTGGGTCCCCACGGCCGGGCCAGGGCGTGGTAGTAGGCACCGGCGATCAGGCTCTGGTCGGCGATCACCGCGAGACCGAGCACGGCGTCCCCGACCACCTCCACGCCGGTGACCCAGAGCGACACCAGGTAGGGGTAGGCCTTCGGCACCGGGTCCACCCGCAGCAGCGTCCAGAAGAACACGAACCCCGGTGCCATCAGCGCCAGGTGGGTCAGCTCTCGCACCGCGACGCTGTGGAACCCGGCGGCGTACCACGGCGAGAAGTACACCGCGAACGGCACGATCACCAGGACCAGGGTGGTGATCGCCGGGAACGTGAGGACCTTGGCCGTCTGGCTGCGTATCGCGGCCTCGATCCGGGGCCCGAGCCCGGGCAGCGACGCGATCACCAGGGTCAGCGGCCTGCCCAGCGCGAGGAACAGCGGCACCACCAGCAGCAGCAGGATCGTCTGCACCGAGCGCGCGTAGAACAGGACCGGCTGGTACACGCCCACCCAGGACATGGTCGCGATCACGCAGAAGCCGAGCCCGAGCCCGCAGAACGCCACGGTGCGTCCCGGCGGCCATGGCGTCCCGGATCTGCGCACCTGCCGGGCCCCCGACAGGTAGAGCCCGCCGAGCAGCAGCACAAACCCCAGCGTCCACGGATCCAGGGTCCATTCGGTCAGCGCCCGCGCCACGGTAAGCTCCGGCGGCCCGTGGTAGGCCGGGGCAAGCGCGAGGCTCATCGCACCCATCGTGGCGGCCATGCCGCCACGCTACCGCGCTGCGCTGAGCGGCCGTGCGGCCCATCCACCGGTGCGCACGCGGCATCGCAGCACCGGCGACGACGGGTGGTCGTGGGGCTGGTCAGCCGTAGTGCTCAGCCAGGTCCTGAGCGGCCTCGGGCCCGTAGGCGGCGGCAAACCGCTCGGTCAGCGGCCCGGGCTTCAGCTCGTAGTCCTGCGGCCCGACCGCCTCCAGCGCGTTCACGGCGATCACGTTGCCCAGCTGGGCGGCGCGCTCCAGGCCCAGCCCCCAGCCGGTCGCGGCCAGAAAACCGGCCCGGAACGCATCGCCCGCGCCGGTCGGCTCCTTGGGCATGACGTCGGTGAGCGCCGGGACCAGGATCGGCTGCTCGCCGGCCCGGTCGACGCGGGCGCCGGCCGCGCCGAGTGTCGTCACCCGGACTCCCACCCGCGCCGTGACCTCCTCGTCGGCCCAGCCGGACTTGCGCTCAGTCAGCTTCGCCTCGTACTCGTTGCAGAATAGGTACGCCGCCCCGTCCACCAGGTCGCGTACCTCCTCGCCGTCCATCCGCGCCAGCTGCCACGAGGTATCCGCCGCGAACGGGATCTTGTGCTCGCGGCACTGCCGGGTGAACGAGGCCATCGCGGCCGGGTCGCTGGCGCCGATCAGGACCAGGTCAACCGAGCCGACCAGGTCGCCGAGGTCGATATCCGCGTCCTCGACCATGGCACCCGGATAGAACGACGCGAAGTGGTTGAGGTCGGCGTCCGTGGTGCTGATGAACCGCCCGGTGTGGTGCACCGCCGATTCCCGGACCCCGCTGGTGTCCACGCCGTGTGCCTCGAGCCAGTCGCGGTACTCGGCAAAGTCGGCCCCGGCGCTCCCGACGAGCAGCGGCTTGAGCCCGAGGCAACCCATCCCGAACGCCATGTTCGCCGCGACGCCGCCGTAGCGGATCTGCAGTGAGTCGACCAGGAAGGACAGCGCGATCTTGTCCAGTTTGTCGGGGATCAGCTGGTCCACGAAGCGGCCGGGAAAGGTCATGAGATGGTCGGTCGCGATCGATCCGGTGACAGCAATGCGCACGGCGGCACTCTCTCTGCGGGACGGCACCTGAATGGAGCTCGCTCAGGCTACCCCGTCGCGACCCGGACGGCAGCCGCGCCCGGCACAACGATGACAGCCCTTCACAGCGAGGCTGAACACAAACCCCGCCCAGGCGCCCGCGCCCCGGGGGCCGGCCCGCGCCAGCAACCATCGCCGCTCGCGGAGCTTACCCGGCGGAGGGATGAAGGGGGGTGTCCTCCCTGGGACCAGCCCGCCGTCAGTGGAAAGAGTCGCCGCAGGCGCAGGACCCGGTGGCGTTCGGGTTATCGATGGTGAAGCCCTGCTTCTCGATGGTGTCCACGAAGTCGACCGTGGCGCCGCCCAGGTAGGGCGCGCTCATCCGGTCGGTGACAACCTGGACGCCGCTGAACTGGCTCACCACGTCGCCGTCGATCTGGCGCTCGTCGAAGTACAGCTGGTAACGCAGGCCGGAGCAGCCGCCCGGCTGCACGGCGATGCGCAGCCGAAGGTCGTCGCGGCCTTCCTGCTCCAGCAGGCTGCTCACCTTGACCGCCGCCGCATCGGTGAGGATGATGCCCTGCGTCGTGGTCTGGTCCTGAACTGTCATCTGGATTTAACTCCCGCGTCGACTGCCGTCACCCTTCCGGCGCGGCTCACATCTCCTGCCTCAACCATATCCCGGCCCCCGTCATTCCGGCCTCGCCGCATGCCTCCCCGGAAGCTGAACCGGTCGGGCTGCCTGAAGCCGGTCACAGGCCGGGGGCGCCCCAGACCGGGAACCATCGTTCCAGGTCCGGCTCGATCTTGAGATCATCGCCGAGGGTGCCGCGCACCTGCAGCTCGAGGGCGTTGTCCCGGCGCTCTCCCGATTGCGGGGCGAACGGATAGAACGTTCCGCGCTTGTACAGGTACACCAACCCCAGCGGGCGGCGCGCCCCGTCGCGGAAGCCGAGGATCGTGCACAGAAGCTGCGGCCCGAAACCGCCGTTCTCCAGGGAGGAATTCACCGCGTGCAGGTCGGTGACCAGCCCCTCGATGTCGTCGGCCGAATGATGGCAGACCAGCCACGTGAAGCCGTAGGAGTCCCTGGATACCTCGACCGGCGTCTTGTTGTCGCCCATGTTGAGCAGGTCACGGACATCGGACTCGATATCCCCGAACGCCCGTCCCTCGGCCGCGCGGAAGCAGACCGAGCCGGTGCCGGTCGGCCTGAAGTCCGTCGCCACCTGGAGCGTGATCGCCGCCGACGGCAGCGCGAACAGCGCGTCAAGGTTGGGCGGTACCGGCTTGGTCCGGCCCAGCAGCGCATCGAGGAACCCCACGTACTACCTCCCGTGCCTTCGGCTACCGGACGGAAACGGCGACGGTGCGGCGGCCGAGCAGGCTACCTGCCGAGCTGCTTGGAGATCTTGTCAAGTTGCGCCAGCCGCTTCTTGAGCGGCGGGTGGGTGGAGAACAGCGTGGACAGGCTCGTCTGACCCCTCTGGCCCGATAGCGCCGGCGCGAAATAGAACGCGTTCAGCGGCTCGGCCTGCCGCAAATCGCGGGTCGGGATCTTGGCGATGTCGCCGCTGACCTTGACCAGCGCGCTGGCCAGCGCGGAAGGCTGCCCGGTCAGCAGTGCGCCCGAGCGGTCAGCCGACAGTTCCCGGTACCGCGACAGCAGCCGGATCAGCAGGAAGCTGGCCGCGTAGACCACGATGCCGACCACCATCACGATCAGCATGATGGGCAGCGCGTTCTGGTTGTTCTGGTTGCCGCGGCCGCGGCCGCCGCCGAAGAGCTCGCCGTAGAAGGCGAACCGGACCAGCAGCGCGGCGATGATGCCCAGGAACGACGCGATCGTCATGACCGCGACGTCCTTGTGCGCCACATGCGACATCTCGTGCGCGAGCACGCCCTCGAGCTCATTCTTGTCGAGCTTCTGGAGCAGGCCCTCGGTGACGCAGACCACGGCGACCTTGCTGCTGCGCCCGGTAGCGAAGGCGTTCGGCATGCTTACCGGCGAGATGGCCACTCGCGGCTTGGGCATGTTAGCCAGCGCGCAGATCCGGTCGATGATGCCGTGCAGTTCCGGCGCCTGCTGCGGTGTGACCAGCCGGGCCCGCGCGGTGTTCAGCGCGATCTTGTCGGACCAGTAGTACCCGCCGAACGCCACGGCCACGCCAATCACCGCCGCGAGCACGACGAGCCCGGCGCTGCTGCCGCCGCCACCGTGGCGATGCCCGTACCAGAAGAACACGAAGTACAGGGCAATGATGAACCCAGTGAACACGAGTCCGAGCAGGAACATGGTCGCGCCCATGCGCGCGATCAGCCCCCGGTCGCTTGCGTAGCGAGTGCGCGCCATGTGCGGCGCCTCCGTTTCGTTGCGGCTCACCTGGCGAGCCGTCTAACCCCATTACATCGCAGCCGCCGGAGTGGTTTGCGCAAGACCGAGGGGCTCGCGCGATACATCCTGCCGGACGGTCGTTCACGATGTACAACGGCCAGGCGGTCGCGCAGATTCCAGCCTCGCCCGCCGCCCGCTCGGGCCCTCCCCGCGGCGCCGGGGCGCACAGTGCTGAGCACACGGTCCTGGGCGCACCGTCCTGCGCGCACGGGCCTGGGCGCACCGGCCTGGGCTCACCGGCCTGGGCACACCGGCCTGCGCGCACGGGCCTGCGCGCACGGGCCTGGGCGCAAGGGCCGGTCAGCCCGGGATGAGGCCGTCGTCGGTCAGCAGCTTCTGGACCTCGGCCATGGTCGCGCCCTCCTGCGGGATGATCAGCTCCGACGGCGCGAGCGCATCCGGCGGCAGCGGCCTGCCGATGGAGCGGATGCGCGCCAGCAGAGCGTCGAGGGCCGGCCTGAAGTCGGCCTCGTCATCGTGCTCGACGGCCGCCTCCAGCTTGGAGTCGAGGTCGTTCAGCTCCTCCGCCGCGGAGTCGTCGACCTCAACCTGACCCTCCCCCAGGATGCGGACGATCACGGACCTTCACCTGCCTGCGGCTGATCCGCGGCCCGCGCGTCCGTAGACCGCGTGTCCACGGGCCGCGTGACCTGCGCCGGCTGCCCGTCGGTGGCGCCCGCCGCGGCGGGTTCGATCTGGCGGGGCGCGCTGCCCTGCCCGAGCTCGCCCTTCAGCCGTGCCAGTTCGGCGTCCACGTCATGGCCCGCGCCCATCCGGTCCAGCTCAAGCTGGATGTCGTCGCGCGGGCCGCTGACCATGTCGTCGAGCGCGCCCGACGCCATCAGCTCGTCGATCGCGCCCGCGCGGGCCTTCATCTGCTCAGTCTTGTCCTCGGCCCGCTGGATCGCCATGCCGACGTCGCCCATCTCCTCGGAGATGCCGGTGAAGGCCTCGTTGATCCTGGTCTGCGCCTCGGCTGCGGTATAAGTGGCCTTGATGGTTTCCTTCCTCGTGCGGAAGTTCTCCACCTTGGCCTGCAGCCGCTGCGAGGCACCGGTCAGCTTCTCCTCCTCGCCCTGCAGCGAGGTGTACTGCGTAGTGAGGTCGGTCACCTGGCCCTGAACGCCCGCCTTGCGGGTCAGCGCGTCACGGGCGAGATCCTCCCGACCAGCCGCGAGCGCGTCGCGGGCCTGCCGGTCCAGCTTGTCCGACTGCTGCTGCAACTGGTTGATCTGCAGCTCGATACGCTTGCGCGAGGTCGCGACGTCAGCGACGCCGCGGCGGACCTTCTGCAGCAACTCGAGCTGCGTCTGATAGGAGTAGTCCAGGGTCTCCCGAGGATCCTCCATCCGGTCCAGGGCCTTGTTGGCCTTGGACTTGAAGATCAACGAGACCCGTTTCATCACGCCCATAAGCGCGACCATCCCCTCATCCTGTACACCGTTGCCGCACGGCGCGGCGGCACCGCGAACTGGCTTGCTGCGTAGGGCAACGGAGGTTGCCGGCAGATGCTCCCTACCACACTACGACCGTCGGCAAGGTCAGTCATCCGGGTGGCCCCACGGAGGCCCGAGATGGGGCATAACCAGGGCCGGGCCTGGTGGTCTGCGGCGTTCGCGCCGGTATGCTGGGCGCGTGTTCCGACGACGTCCAGCCGACCCCTCCGGGGCGATCGATCAGGAGCCGCAGAGCCCGGATGAACCCGAGGCTGCGGCCGAACGGGTCGGCGTGACGCCGGGCAAGGGGCGACCGACTCCCAAGCGCAGCGAGGCCGAGCATCGGCGTCGGCAGCCGTTCGCAGCGCCCGCGGACCGGAAGGCCGCCAGCCAGCAGTCGCGGACCCGGGGCCGGTCGGAGCGCGCCCGCAAGATGGCAGCCGCCCGACGCGGCGAGAGCTGGGCCCTGCCGCGCAAGGACCAGGGCCCGGTCAGGGCGCTGGCCCGTGACTATGTGGACTCCCGCCGCAGCTTCAGCGAGTTCTACATGTTCGGGGTGGCCGCGCTCGTCGTCTTGCTGTTCATCCCGAGCCTGCGGAAGTCGCCGGTGGTCGACTACGCGGTGCTGGCCATGCTGCTGATACTCGTGGCCGAGAGTGTGGTCGTGGGCGGCCGCGTGGTCAGGCTGGCGCAGCAGCGCTTCCCCGGCGAGAGCACCCGCGGCGTCCGGATGTACGCCGCTATACGCGGCACCCAGTTCCGCAGGCTGCGGATGCCAGCCCCCCGGGTGAAGCCCGGCGACAAGATCTGAAGTCGCCCGCGCCCGGCCCTCCGCACCCGCCCGGCCCTCCGCACCCGCCCGGCCCTCCGCACCCGCCCGGCCCTCCGCACCCGCCCGGCCCTCCGCATCCGCCCGGCCCTCCGCACCCGCCCGGCCCTCCGCCCGCGCCGGGCCACTAGGGTCATGCCATGGAATATCGCCATCTCGGCCGAAGCGGGCTGAAGATCAGTGAGATCGCCTACGGCAACTGGCTTACGCACGGCTCGCAGGTTGAGGAGGACGCGGCGGCCGCGTGCGTGGCCGCGGCGCTCGATGAGGGCATCACGACCTTCGACACCGCGGACGTCTACGCAGGCACCAGGGCTGAGGAGGTGCTCGGCCGGGCCCTGCGCGGGGTGCGCCGCGAGTCGCTGGAGATCTTTACCAAGGCCTACTGGCCGGTCGGCCGGGGCGCGAATGAGCGCGGCCTGTCCCGCAAGCACATCATCGAGTCCGCCCATAACTCGCTCCGGCGACTGCAGACCGACTACCTGGATCTCTACCAGGCGCACCGCTACGACCACGAGACGCCGCTGGAGGAGACGCTCCGCGCCTTTGACGACCTGGTCCGCCAGGGCAAGGTGCTCTACGTGGGAGTCTCTGAGTGGCGGGCCGACGAGATCGCCGCCGCGGTCCGCATCGCCGGGCAGATGGGCCTCGACAAGATCGTCTCGAACCAGCCCCAGTACAGCATGCTCTGGCGGGTCATCGAGTCCGAGGTGATACCGCTCTGCGAGAAGGAAGGCATTAGCCAGGTCGTGTTCTCGCCGATCGCGCAGGGAGTGCTCACCGGCAAGTACCTGCCGGGCGCGGCCGTGCCGGCCGGCTCGCGCGCGACCGACGCCAGCGGATCGGCGTTCATCAAGGGCTATCTGACCGACGGCATCCTGACCCGGGTTCAGCAGCTCAAGCCACTCGCCGAGGAGGCCGGCCTGACACTGGCGCAGATGGCGGTGGCGTGGACGCTGCAGAACCCGAACGTCTCCGCCGCGATCGTCGGCGCCACCCGGCCCGAGCAGGTGCGCGAGAACGCGCGGGCATCAGGCGTCCGGCTTGACCCCGAGGTCATGCGGCGGATCGATGGCACACTCGGCCCCGTGATCGTCACCGACCCGGCCCTGACGGCGAGCCCCCCGGCCCGTCCCTGAACGCCATCCGGCGCCCCGGCCAGTCCTACTGCGCGGGGTGCAGGCTCATCGGGCCGTACTCGGCGCGGCCCTCTTCCAGCAGGGTCACCTGGTCGACCCCGGCCTCCAGCAGGGCCTGCCAGTTCTCGCCGATCCAGCTCTCAGCGTCGCCCTGGCTGCTGAAGGTCTCCTTCGGCAGCCCGCGCGACACGAGCACGGTCCCGTCTTCCTTCTCCAGCTGCCAGGTCCAGCTCATGCCCCGCCTCAGTGGTTAGGATCAGGCTCCGGCTCACATTTCGAGGCGCGTTCCATGATCTCGGACCCAAACCCGTCATATACGTGGGTTTCAGTCCGAGATCATGGAATCGGCTGGGCGTAGGCCAGCGCCTGACGCGATTGTCACGAGATATGGCCCCGATCCTAGACCGGGCACCGAGCGTGCTGAGACCGGCGCGCAGGCAGGCTCGGGCAGGCAAGGGACAGGCGAAGGGGAAGGACAGGAGCGATGGAGATCCGCCTGACCGGCACCGGTGGCCGCGGCGGATGGCCGCAGCCGCACTGCCGCTGCGCCTCTTGTGAGCGGGCCCGGTCAGCCGGCCGCCGTCGGGCCCCCGCGCAGGTGCTCGTGGACGGCGTGCTGCGGATCGACTCCGGCCGGACGCCGGTTTGCGGACCCGACGTGCGGCACCGGGGCGACGGTACAGGCGGCGGCGATGTGACGGCCGGCGTCGCCGGGTATCGCGTCAAGCGGGTGCCGGGAGGCTGGGATATCACCGGCCCCGACGGCGGACGGCTGCTCGTCGGGAACGGGCACGGTGGCGGGCGGGGCGGCGGGCACGGTGCCACGACGGCGCCGCCCGACGGCACTGGCCGTTACGCCACCGAGCCTTACGACATCGCGCTGCTCGACCTGCTGGAGAATCCGGCCCAGCTCGGCGCGCTCCGCCGCCGGGGCCTGGTGCACGCCCGGACCGTGGTCGCGGTGCTGCACGCCGATCACCGCGCTCCCTCCGAGGAGGAACTGGCCCGGCGGTGCCAGTTCTGGGGCGTCATTGTGCCGCACGACGGCGACGTCCTCGTGACGCCCGGCACCGTGACGCCGGGCACCGCGACGCCCGGCACCGCGACGCCGGGCACCGCGACGCCCGGGACCGCGACGCCGGGCACCGCGACGCCCGGGACCGCGACGGCGCGCCCGGTCAGTGCGGGGAGCGGCCCGGTCCGGCCGCGCCGGGTTCTGGTGCTCGGCGGGGCTCGGTCGGGAAAGTCGCGGCACGCCGAGCTCAGGCTGGCCGCCGAGCCGCGAGTGACCTACCTGGCCGCGGGCCCCTACCCGGCCGGCGCCCAGCCCGCCGCCGATTCCGACTGGACGGAGCGGGTCGCGGCGCACCGGGCCAGGCGCCCCCCGTGGTGGCAGACCGTGGAGAGCGTCGATGCGGCCGGGACGTTGCGTTCTGGATCTGGGGCAGTGCTCTTTGACGGAGCGGGCACCTGGCTGGCCGCGGTGATGGACGAGTCCGGAGCCTGGGCCGACGGTGACGGTGACGGTGACGGTGACGGCGACGGCGATGCGGGACCCGGCGGGTCAGCGGGACTAGCCCGCGCCCAGGCCCAGATCGCTGCAAAAGTGGATGAGCTTCTCGAGGCGTGGCGGCAGACACGGGCGCTGGTGGTGGCGGTGAGTGATGAGGTGGGCTCCAGCGTCCACCCTCCGACTCGGGCGGGGCGGCTGTTCCGCGACCAGCTAGGGTGGCTCAACCAGCGGCTTGCCGCCGAGTCCGAGGAAACGGTGCTAATGGTCGCCGGCCGGGCTCTGACGCTGCCCAGTTGACCAGAATCGCCACTATTCACTGTTTCGGAACGCGAACGGTAACAGAGTCCGCGCGGAAACTGTTAAGTTCTATCCGCTAGCACCTAAGCAGCCTGGCGCTTCGGGCAGCGCTCTGCAGATCAGCCCCGTGATCAAGGTGGTGACGACATGACGCGAGTTGTCGTCGTTGGTGATCTCATGACGGACACGGTCGCCCATGCGGCGCTGCCTCTGGCCAGGGGCAGCGACACGCCGGCCACGGTGACCATGCATGGCGGAGGTTCTGGGGCGAATATCGCCGCCTGGCTCGCCGTGGACGGTGCCGAGGTGGCGTTCGTCGGGCGGCGCGGCGCCGACATCGCCGGCCGCAACCGGGACATGGAGCTGATGGGCTACGGTGTCGACGCCAGGCTCGTCATGGACCCGGAGCGGCCCACCGGGACCTGCGTGGTGATGGTCACCCATAAGGGCGACCACACGATGCTCTCCGACCCGGGGGCGAACGCGGCGCTGTCGCCCGATGACCTGCCCAAGGACCTGTTCACGCCCGGCAGCCACCTGCATATCTCCGGGTACACGCTGCTCAACGAGACCTCCAGGCCGGCGACGCTGGCCGCCTTCAGCCACGCTCAGCGCGCCGGGATGACCGTGTCGGTGGATGGTGCCTCCGCCGCCCCGCTGGAGCGCGTCGGCGCCGAGCCGTTCCTGCAGCTGACCAACGGGGCGACGCTGCTGTTCGTGAACGGCGACCAGGCGCGCGTGCTCACCGGCCGGGATCAGCCCGAGCAGGCCGCGCGGGTGCTGAACGCCTGGTACCCGCAGGTGGTGATGAAGCTCGGCGCGGATGGAGCGCTGTTCTACGCCAACGGCCGGCCCGAGCCGTTCCGGGTCCCCGGGCCGCCGATCGAGCGGATCGTCGACGGGACCGGGGCCGGGGACGCGTTCTGCGCCGGCTTCCTGCCGGCCTGGCTGGACAAGAAGCCCCCGGGCGAGGCGCTGGCCAGCGGCTGCCGCCTCGCGGCCCGGGCGCTCAGCATGGTCGGCGCCCGGCCCGCCCTCTAGCCCCAGCCCGCCCTCTAGCCCCGGTCGCCGAGCCCCCAGCCGCCGCAAGTGTGTGCGCAAAGTGCTGTGGGAGCGGCAGTTAGCGCACACGCTGCTGCCGTCACGGCTGATAATCGCCAGGTGCGGGAGAATCCCGTCATGGCCGACTACCTCAGGGACCTGTTCTCGCTCGACGGCCGGGTGGCCGTCGTCACCGGCGGCAGTTCCGGCATCGGCCGGGCGATGGCGCGGGCCCTGGCCGGCGCCGGGGCCCGGGTGGTGCTCGTCGCGCGCGGCGCCGGTGCGCTGGCGGAGGCGACCGAATGGCTGCGCGCCGCGGGCCCGGAAGCGGCATGGGTCAGCGCGGATCTCGGCGACCGCGCCTCGCTCGAGGACGGCGCGCGGAAGGCCGCGGCGCAGTTCGGCGAGCCCGACATCCTGGTCAACTGCGCGGGCGTCAACCTGCGGCCGCCGATGAGCGCCCTGACCGTGGCCGAGTGGGACCAGACGATCGCGGTCAACCTGACCGCCCCGTTCCTGCTCGGCCAGCGCTTCGGGCCGCCGATGGCCGAACGCGGCTGGGGCCGGATCATCAATGTCGCGTCGCAGCAGGCCGTCCGGGCGTTCGGCAACAGCGGCGCCTACGGGGCGTCCAAGGGCGGCGTGGCGTCGCTGACCCGGTCCCAGTCCGAGGCCTGGGCGCCGCGCGGGGTGTGCTGCAACGCGATCTCGCCCGGCTTCGTGATCACGCCCCTGACCAGGGAAGCCGCCAGTGACCCGGCGCGCTCGGCCGCGCTGGCCGCGCGCACGATGATCGGCCGCAACGGCGAGCCCGGCGACTTCGAGGGCATCGCGGTGTTCCTCGCCAGCCGCTCCAGTGACTACGTGACCGGGCAGCTCATCTTCGTGGACGGCGGCTTCTCCGCCACCTGACCCGAGCAGGCCGGGCCGCGCTCGGACCGCGTGCCGTTGCGCGCGCCCTCCCCGGCGGGGCGGCACAATGGCGGCATGGCCAGACGCACCACGACAACCCCGCCTCCCGATGACTTCGAGGAAAACATCATCGACATCGACGTCACCGAGGAGATGCGCGGCAGCTACCTCGAGTACGCCTACTCGGTGATCTACCAGCGCGCCCTGCCCGACGCCCGGGACGGGCTCAAGCCCGTGCAGCGCCGGATCCTGTACCAGATGCGCGAGATGGGCCTGACGCCGCAGCGCCCGCATATCAAGTGCGCCCAGGTCGTCGGCCAGGTCATGGGGCGGCTGCACCCGCACGGCGACACGGCCATCTACGACGCGCTGGTCCGGATGGAGCAGCCCTGGGCGATGCGCCTGCCGCTGATCGACGGGCATGGCAACTTCGGCTCGCCGGGCGGCGACGACGCCCCGGCCGCGTACCGGTACACCGAGGCGCGGCTGGCCCCCGCGGCCATGGAGATGACCAACTCGCTCGACGAGGACACCGTCGACTTCGTGCCGAACTACGACGGCACCGAGACCCAGCCCGAGGTGCTCCCGGCCGCGATCCCCAACCTGCTGGTCAACGGGGCCGCCGGGATCGCCGTCGGGATGGCCACCAACATGGCCCCGCACAACCTGGGCGAGGTCATCGCGGCCGCCCGGCAGCTGATCGCCCACCCGGAGGCGGGCCTGGACGAGCTGATGCGGTTCGTGCCCGGGCCCGACCTGCCGACCGGCGGGAAGATCGTCGGGCTGGACGGGATCCGGGAGGCGTACGAGACTGGCCGCGGGATATTCCGCACCAGGGCGACGGCCCGGATCGAGAAGATCACTCCGCGCCGCACCGGGATCGTGGTCACCGAGCTGCCCTACGGGATCGGCCCGGAGAAGGTGGTGGCCAGGATCAAGGACCTGGTCCAGGCCAGGAAGCTGGCCGGCATCTCCGACCTCAAGGACCTCACCGACCGGAAGCGCGGCCTGCATCTGGTGATCGAGGTGCGCAGCGGGTTCCATCCCGAGGCCGTGCTGGACGAGCTGTACCGGCTCACGCCGATGGAGGACACGTTCGGCATCAACAACGTCGCGCTCGTCGACGGGCAGCCGCGGCTGCTCGGGCTGCGCGAGCTGCTGCAGATCTACGTCGACCACCGGATCGAGGTGGTCCGCCGCCGCACCGCCTTCCGGCGCCGCAAGCGCCAGGACCGGATGCACCTGGTCGACGGCCTGCTCATCGCGCTGCTCAACATCGACGAGGTCATCAGTGTGATCCGCACGAGCGACGACGCCGGGGCCGCCAAGGACCGGCTGATGCAGGTGTTCGACCTGTCCGAGATCCAGGCGCAGTACATCCTGGACACCCCGCTGCGCCGGCTGACCCGCTACGACCGGCTGGAGCTCGAGCGCGAGCGCGAGACGCTGCAGCGCGAGATCGCCGAGCTCACCGCGATCCTCGACTCCGAGCAGCGGCTGCGAGAACTCGTCTCGGCCGAGCTGGCCGACATCAGCGAGCGGTTTGCGACCCCCCGCCGCACCGTGCTGCTCGAGAGCAGCGGCGCGGCCCGGACCGCCGCCGTGCCGCTGGAGGTGGCCGACGATCCGTGCACGTTGCTGCTCTCGACGACCGGGCTGCTGGCCAGGACGGCGAGCGCCGGAGAAAACCAAGATCCGGAACGTACGTCCGCCCCTCAGCCCCGCCAGGTGCGCGCGGGCACCGGGGGGCCCCGCGCGGCGCACGACGCGATCGTCTCGGCCGTGGCGTCGACCGCGCGGGGCACGGTCGGCGTCGTCACCTCGCAGGGCCGGCTGATCAGGCTCGGCGTGCTGGAACTGCCCGCGCTGCCGCCGAGCGCGCACTCCCCCGGGCTGGCGGGCGGCGCCCCGGTCAGCGAGTTCCTGTCCCTGGAGCCCGGCGAGACCGTGGTCGGGCTCGCCGCGGCCGACGGCTCAGGGCCCGGCGTCGGCGCCGGCCTCGCGGTCGGCACCGCCGCCGGCGTGGTCAAGCGGGTGGCCCCCGACTACCCCCAGAACGCCACCGACTTCGAGATCATCGCGCTCAGGGACGGCGACCGGGTGGTGGGCGCGGTCCAGCTCGCCGACGAGGCGCAGGACCTGGTGTTCGTGACCAGCGACGCGCAGCTGCTGCGGTTCGGCGCGTCGGCGGTCCGGCCGCAGGGCCGGACCGCGGGCGGGATGGCGGGGATCAGGCTGGCCCCGCGGGCGTCGGTGGTCTGGTTTGGCGCCGTCGACCCCGCTGGAATCGACTCTCCCGAGGACTCCGGCCGGGCCCCGGTCGTCGTCACGGTCGCGGGCAGCGCCGGGGCGCTCCCCGGCACGTCGGCCGTGACCGTGAAGGTGACGCCCTACGCCGAGTACCCGCCGAAGGGCCGCGCCACCGGCGGAGTCCGCTGCCACCGGTTCCTCAAGGGCGAGGACGTGCTGGTGCTGGCCTGGGCCGGGGCCGGTCCCGCGCACGGCGCGACTGAGGCCGGCACGCCGGTCGACCTGCCGCCGCCCGACGGCCGCCGGGACGGCTCAGGCGTCCGGGTCCGCCACCCGCTCGCCGCCCTCGGCGGTCCGGCCCCCGCGTAAAGCTCATCGCCCCGCTCGCCCATCGCGCCCGGCGAGTCCTCCCGCCCCGAGCCTGCCGCGCGAAGTTCAGAGCGGGCTGAGAGCCTCAGTACGCCCGCAGATCATCTGGCCCGGTCCACTGGGTTGCTAGACGACGCGCACAGCGGCCGCTATTCCGCGCGCGTCGATCAGGGTCCTCAGGTCGTCTGGGTCACTGGTAAACAGGATGTCGCCAGGATCCGTCAGCAAGGCCACATGCCCGTCCACAACATCGGCCGTCGTCGTCCGGCTGAGCAACTCGCCGATCCGCCGCGAATCCGCCGCCCCGAGGGGCGCGATGCCTACGCCGGTGAGTACTCGGGCCAGGTTTGCCTGTCGGCGACCATCGCGCCAGACCTGAGCCACCGCCGCGGAGCTTGCCCGAAGAGGTGTGCTCCGCCGCTGGAGAACCCGCAGCCTCGCCCCGAAACGGCGGTCGCGGCGGTCGATCGCGATCAGTGCTCCCGCGTCGAGTACCGCCTTCATGCGGCGCCCGTCTGGCGGGCGTCGCCCAGCGCGGCGGCTGCCGCGTTGAGCTCCTCGTCGCTGAACGGGCCGTCTTCGGCCTCCCATGCGTCTAGCGCGGCGCCCAGAAGCTCGTTGCGGATCCTGTCGGCTGCCGCTTCGCTCAGCCAGGTCGACACGCTTGTTCCCTGCCGCGCTGCTGCGTCCCGGACCGCGACGCCAAGCTCCGGGGCCATCGTCACCGAGAACCTATCCACGTGCGCCATAATTACGAGCGTATCACATACACGCGTATGCAGAAGATCACATGTCGGCGCCGCCGTCAGGTGTCGATGCGGGACGGGTCGAGTTCCGCGGCGCCGCCGATGATGAAGTCCCGGCGCGGCGCCACCTCGCTGCCCATGAGCAGGTCGAACATGCTGGCGGCCGCGGCAGCATCATCGATCCTGATCCGGCGCAGCGTCCGGCGCCGGGGATCCATCGTGGTATCGGCTAGCTGCGCAGCATCCATCTCACCGAGGCCCTTGTACCGCTGCGGCGGCTCCTTCCACCGCTGGCCCCGGCGCTCGAGCTGCAGCAGGGCCCGGCGCAGCTCGGCGTCGGAGTAGGTGTAGACGTACTTATCCTGGCCCTTGCGCGGGCTGACGAGCTCGATCCGGTGCAGCGGCGGCACCGCGGCGAACACCCGGCCCGCCTCCACCATCGGCCGCATATACCGGTTGAACAAAGTGAGCAGCAGGCACCTGATGTGCGCACCGTCGACGTCGGCGTCGCTCATCAGGATCACGCGCTGGTACCTGGCCGAGTCCAGGTCGAACGCGGCTCCGGAGCCGGCCCCGATCACCTGGATGATCGCCGCGCACTCGACGTTCTTGAGCATGTCGCTCAGCGACGCCTTCTGCACGTTGAGGATCTTGCCGCGGATCGGCAGCAGTGCCTGGAACTCCGAATCCCGGGCGACCTTCGCCGTGCCGAGCGCGGAGTCACCCTCCACGATGAACAGCTCGCTCCGGTCGTCGGCGGAGCGGCAGTCCACCAGCTTGGCGGGCAGCGCCGAAGTCGCCAGCGCCGACTTGCGGCGCTGGTTCTCCCGGTGCTCGCGCGCGGCGATCCGGGTCCGGGCGGCGGCCGCCACCTTGTCGAGCAGCGCCCGGGCCTGCTGCTGCTTGCTGCCCCGCCCGCGCGCCTCGAAGAAGGCCCGGAGTTCCCCGCTCACCACCTGGTTCACGATCTGGGAAGCGGACGGCGTGCCGAGCACCTCCTTGGTCTGCCCCTCGAACTGCGGTTCCGGCAGCCGCACCGCGATCACCGCGGTGAGTCCCTCGAGGATGTCCTCCTTAATGACCGGCGCGTCCCCGTTCTTCAGCAGCCTGACCGCGCGCAGCTGCTCGTTCAGGACACGGACCAGGGCCCGCTCGAAGCCGGTCACGTGCGTGCCGCCCTTGGCAGTGGCGATCACGTTCACGAAGGATCGGGTCACGGTGCCGTAGCCGCTGTCCCAGCGCAGCGCCACGTCAACGGCGAGCTCGCGCTCGACGTCGGTGGGGACCAGGTGGCCTTGGCCGTCCAGCACCGGCACCGTCTCGGTGAACCGCCCTGAGCCGGCCAGCCGGACCACGTCGGTGACCGGCTCCCCGCGAGACAGGTGCGCGCAGAACTCGCTGATCCCGCCCGCAAATCGGAACTCGGCTTCCCGCTCGCCTTCGTCGTCCCGCTCGCCTGCGTGCAGCGGAAGGGCGGAAACCCCGGGGCGAGCGTCGTCCGGGCCGTCGTGGTCGGCCGTGCCGTCCGGGGCGGGCCGGTCAGGTCCGGCGCCGTCGAGGCGAGCGCGGGCGCGGTCGGCGTCGGCCCGCTCGTCCACCACCCGGATGGTGAGCCCGGGCACGAGGTACGCGGTCTGGCGGGCCCGCTGGGCCAGCGCGGCGAAGCTCCACAGCGCGCCGCGCACGAACACCTGCTGATCCGGCCAGAACCTGATCCTGGTGCCGGTCAGGGTCTTGGCCACCCGGCGCACCCGACGCAGCCCCGTGGCGGGCTGGAACGGCGCGTCCGGGCCCGGCCCGCTGAACTCGCCGGGCACCCCGCGGCGGAAGCTGGTCGCCCACTCGGCTCCGTCCCGGTCGACCTGCACGTCCAGCCGGCCGGCCAGGGCGTTCACCACGGACGCTCCCACGCCGTGCAGCCCGCCCGACGCGGTATAGGACCCGCCGCCGAACTTGCCGCCCGCATGGAGCCGGGTCATCACCAGCTCGACCCCGGTGAGCCCGGTCTTCGGCTCGACGTCGACCGGGATCCCGCGGCCGTTGTCACGAACCTCGGCGGAATGGTCGGCGTGCAGGATGACCTCGATGCTGGTGCAGTGACCGCCCAGTGCCTCGTCCACCGCGTTGTCGATGATCTCCCACAGGCAGTGCAGCAGCCCGCGGCCGTCGGTGGACCCTATATACATGCCCGGGCGCTTGCGGACAGCCTCGAGCCCTTCGAGGACCGTTAGGTGGCGCGCGGTGTAGCCATCCGCGGAACTCGGCTTCCGCGCGCGCGCGGCGCTGACGGCGGTCACTGGGGAGTCTCCTGACGTGCGGGGGTGAAAACAGACTAGCGGCCCCCGCGGACAGCCCGGCGGCGCCGCGCCGCCGGCCTAGCAGGCCGACCCGGGGCCACGCACTTGCGATCGGGGGAGTTCCGGGCCGGGCCAAGGCACCATGCTGGCTGTTCGCCCACGGCGTACGCGACGGCGGGCGGGAAGAGAGGCGTCCGGCCTGGTGTTGTAATGGATTGATTGGCACGGCAGGGTTAGCACTGCCGGGTTATCAGTGCAGGGTTAGCCCAGTGCAGGGTTAGCAGAGAGCAGACGACGATGCATGGCCGGCCGACACCAGGAGCCGGACCGCACGAAGTGAGGGAGGCGACATGACCGCTGCGATGGCCCCGACGAAGCCGCTCAACGCCACCGATCTGTGCGACCGATGCGGTGCGCAGGCGTATGTACGCGTCCTGCTCCCCGGCTCCGGCGAACTGCTGTTCTGTGCGCATCACAACCGCAAGCATGCCGAGGCGCTAGCCAAGATCGCGGTAGAGATCCAGGACGAGACCGACCGGCTCTCCCGCCCCCAGAACTCCAGCTCGGAGAGGTAGCCGAAGCCGGCTGGTCCCGGGTCAGCCTCAGCTGGCCGGAAGCGGGCCCGCAGGCCGGGGGCGTATGAGTGAATCCCGCGCTCAGTCGAGAGCGCGGGATTCACTGCATCTGGCGGGCCCGGCGGGTCAGTCGAGGTAGTCGCGGAGCACCTGAGACCGGGACGGGTGCCTGAGCTTCGACATCGTCTTCGACTCGATCTGCCGGATCCGCTCCCGGGTCACCCCGTAGACCTTGCCGATCTCATCGAGCGTCTTCGGCTGGCCGTCAGTCAGGCCGAACCGCATGGAGACCACCCCGGCCTCGCGTTCGGACAGGGTGTCGAGCACCGAGTGCAGCTGCTCCTGCAGCAGGGTGAAGCTGACCGCCTCACCTGGCTGGATCGCCTCGGAGTCCTCGATCAGGTCGCCGAACTCGCTGTCGCCGTCCTCGCCGAGCGGGGTGTGCAGGGAGATCGGCTCCCGGCCGTATTTCTGCACCTCGATGACCTTCTCCGGGGTCATGTCCAGCTCGGCCGCCAGCTCCTCCGGCGTCGGCTCCCGGCCCAGGTCCTGCAGCATCTGCCGCTGCACCCGGGCGAGCTTGTTGATGACCTCGACCATGTGCACCGGAATGCGGATCGTGCGGGCCTGATCGGCCATGGCGCGGGTGATGGCCTGCCTGATCCACCAGGTGGCGTACGTCGAGAACTTGTAGCCCTTGGTGTAGTCGAACTTCTCCACCGCGCGGATCAGGCCGAGATTTCCCTCCTGGATCAGGTCCAGGAAGAGCATGCCGCGGCCGGTGTACCGCTTGGCCAGCGAGACCACCAGGCGCAAGTTCGCCTCGAGCAGATGATCCTTGGCCCTCCGGCCGTCGTCAGCGATCCACTCCAGGTCAGTGCGGGCCTCCGGGTGCAGCGAGGCGCGGCCCTCAGCCAGCTTCTCGTCCGCGAACAGCCCGGCCTCGATGCGCTTGGCCAGCTCGACTTCCTGCTCCGCGTTGAGCAGCGGCACCTTGCCGATCTGCTTGAGGTAATCCTTGACCGGGTCCGATGTCGCCCCGGCGACCGCCACCTGCGCGGCGGGCAGATCCTCGTCGTCGTCGCCGTAGACGAACGCCTCGTCCTCGCCCTCTTCGCCGGCTGGCTTGGCCGACGGGACCGCACCCTCTGCCGTGGCGGCCACGCTCGGCTGTCCGGGCCCGCCCGCCGCGTCTGGCACGGGCTCGGCGTCATCGTGGCTCAGGCCCGCGCCGGGAGTGCCGGAGATGTCACCGTCGGGCTCGTCGATCTCCAGCCCGATGATCACGTCCTCGGCATCGTCGTCGCTGGCCACGAGCTCGGCCAGATCCGCCTCGACGTCCAGGTCGGCGACGGCGGCGAGATCCGGCTCGCCGTCCAGGTCGACCTCGATGTCCAGGTCGTCGGCCGCCGGATCGGCAAAGTCCGCCTCGACCTTCAGATCCTCGTCGCCGCCGTCACGGCCATCCTCCTGGGCTGGTTCGTCAGCCTCGCTGCCGGTGTCCGCTCCCGGGGGCCGCTCGCGGACTGCTGCGGCCGACCGGCCCGCCGACCGGCGCGACCGCGAACCTCGCCGTTCCGCGCCCTGGCGCTTGGCCGCCGGCGCCGCAGCGGAGGAGGCCCGCGGGCTGTCTGTCGCCGGATCGTCGCTGACCAGCGCGACCGCGGCATCTGCTCGGTTTCCCGCCCCGTCCGAGGCGGGCTGTGCGGCAACGCGTGCGCCCCGCCCCGAAGGACCCTGGCCCGAAGGACTCTGGCCCGACGGCCGTGGCTGCCTCCGCGCTGCGGAGCTTGCAGCGCTTGCCACCGCGGTCACCCCTTCCCTTGCTGGATGGCGGCCTGCCGCGCCGCGATCGACCCTTGGCTGACCGAACTAGCAGGCGACACAGACACCTCTCCTGCAACCGTATGGCGAGAAATGGACCTTACCGGACGGGTCCTGCTCCCAAGACCGCGCCGGAAACCGGGCGCCTGCCGCGGAACACCGCGGCCGGTACCGGCTTGCCTCCCGACCACCACCTTAGGCGGAGTCGGCGGGTAGGTCGTACCGTAGCGACCACTGGCCGCGCGTTCCCTCGCGAAACGACTGCCCCGCGCGCAGGTATGGTACCCACAACCGTCATGCCTTGCCCTTCCTGGCAGTCTGCGTCCCGCCGACCCGCCTGGGCGGTGCTCCGGCGTCGCGCCGCGGACTGTGCACCACGAGCACGGTCACGTCGTCGTCCTGCTCGTAGCCGGCGAGCATTCGCTTGACCAGGTAATCAAGCAGCACGGCCGGATTTTCCACCGCCTCCGCAGGGGCCTGCGCGGCCACCGAGACGAGCTCGTCCAGGCCCGCGTCCAGGCCGCGCTTGCGGTTCTCTACCAGTCCATCGGAGTACAGCACCGCGGTGTTGCCGGGCGGCAGCCGGAACACATACTGCTGGCGCGGGCTCGCCCAGCCCAGCGGCGTTCCCGCCACCGCCTGGTCCAGGTGCGGCGGGGCATCCACGGACAGCATCAGCGGCGGCAGGTGCCCCGCGCTGCCGGCCATGCCCTCCCCGGTGGCCGGGTCCAGCACCAGGTACGCGACCGTCGTCACCTGCTCCTCGAGCTCGGTGGCGATGAACAGCCGGTCGAGCCCGGCCAGGACGGCCGCCGGCCGGGGATCGGTCAGCGCGAGCGCGCGCAGCGCGTTGCGCACCCGGCCCATTCCGGCCGCCGCGGTCAGCCCCTTGCCCATAACGTCGCCCGCGGCCACCGCCAGCTTGCCGTCGGGCAGCCGGAACGCGTCGTACCAGTCCCCGCCGATCTCCATGTGCTTGGTCGGCAGGTACTTGGCCTCCAGAATGATCCCGGGGACGGTGGGCAGGCTGTCGGGCAGCAGGCTGCGCTGCAGCGTCTCCGCCGTGGCGTGCTCGCGCTCGAAGAGCGAGGCCCGCTCCAGGGCGAGCGCACACTGGCCCGCCAGTGCCTCGAGGAACACCCGCTCCTCATCGGTGATCTTCCTGGGCCTGGTGAAGGAGAACCTGAGCGCCCCGAGCGGCGCACCGGAGGACAGCAGCGGCAGGCCGACCCAGGCCTGCTCATCGCTGTGCTGGAGGAAGAGTTCGACAACCTCCTCACCGAAGTGCTTGCGCAGCTCGTCCGGGCCCTCGATCAGCAGCGGGCGGCGAGCGAGGATGGCGGCGGTCATCACGCTCGGCACGTCCAGCGGCGTGTCCCCCAGCGGCCCTCCAGGGCTGTTCGGCAGCCCCGAGAGGTTGATGGTGCGCAGCCGCAGCCGTTCCGGGTCGAGCATGCCCACCGCCGACCGCTCGGCGCCGATCGCCGAGCGCCCGACCTCGGTGATCACCTCGACCACCTGCTCCACGGAGATGGCCTCGGCCAGCATGGACGTCGCCTGCTGCAGCCGCACGGTGCGCAGCGCCGCGGCCGAGAGCTGCTCGGTCAGGCGACCGCGCATCTCCTCGGCCTCACGCTGGCCGGTGACGTCGGTACTGGCGCCCACCCACTCGGTGATCTTCCCGTCCCGCTCGATGGGGACTGCGCGCACGTCATAATGCCGGTACGAGCCCGACTTGGTCCGGACCCGGTAGCGGCTGTCGAAGACCTTCCCGGTGTCGACGCAGTCCAGCCATTCGCGCTCGACGCGCTCCCGGTCCTCCGGGTGAATCGCGTCCAGCCAGCCGCTGCCCAGGTACTCGTCGACCGTCTGGCCGGTGATCCGGCGCCACTCGGGCGAGTCCTCGGCGATCTTGCCCGTCGGCGTCGTCACCCAGACGACCTGCCCTCCGGCCCGTACCAGCGAGCGGTACCGCTCCTCGCTCCGCCGCAGCGCCTCCTGCGAGTTCCTGCTGTCGGTGATATCGGCGGCGATCAGGACGACCCCGGTGATATCCCCGTCGGGGTCGTGCGAAGGAAACCACGAGAACGCCCAGTGCCCGGCCTGCTCACCTGCGATAACGGGCTCGCCGGCCTCGAGCATGGGCTCGCCGGCCTCGATCACGTGGCGCGCGGCGGACTCGGCGCGGGTCCCCAGATTCTCCGGCCAGACCTGAGACGGCAGGCGGCCGATGTAGTGGCCCGCGTCGATCCCGGACAGGCGGGCGAGGGTCTGGTTCACCCTCCGGAACCGAAGATCGGCGCCGAGGAAGGCAAAGCCGATCGGAGCCTCGCTCAAGAGCGTCGCGAGTAGCGCGGAATCCGATACGTCCGTACCGGACACGCGGGGCTTCGGCACGGAGGTGCCGGTGCTCAACGGGACCACCCCACGCCCGTGCGAGCACGTGCCATGAACGGTTCCTTCCTGCTCACTGCGGACACAAGAAGGCTAGCGGCAACAACGCGTACAAGAGAGCTAGCGGCGACAACTCGGCAGCGAGAAGCTACTCCCGTCGGCGCCGCAGTCGCATCTTGGTAACCGGACCTCCTGCTCTTCTGGCACGATAGATGGAGCTGCGCCTCATCGTCCACCCGGCTGACTGTATGAGCGGAGTCTGGGAGTAAGCGAGGAAAGCCAGGTATGGGCGGTTATGGGGGGAGCGAAGATATGGGCGGAGGCGACGACACGGGGAGAAACGGACGCCGCGCCGCGCCGGGGCATGGCATCGGACGGCGCGCATCTGGAAAGCTAGCCACGTGAACCCGCCGAGCCGACGCACTGAGCCGCCAGGCCGGCCGGGCCATCACGGTCACTCCGGTCCTCCGCGGAAGCGGCCAAGCACCGGGGCAGCGTCCGCAGCGCCTCCTAACGCGCTGTTCGCTGAGATGCTGCGCGCCGCGCGGGAGCTGCTCGCCGTCCGCAGCCCGCTCGACGCCGAGCTGATGGTCAGCGAGCTGCTCGGCACCTGGTGGGGACAGCGCTCGACCCGGCCGGGGGGGCGAGGGCGGGGCGGACTGCGCCGCCGGGCCGATATCGAGGAGCTGATCGGCGAGGGCCTGGTCGGCTACGCGGCCCAGCAGGGCAGCCCCGCGGCGCTGGCCCTGCTGTCTGGCATCGCTTGCCTGGGCACGCCGCGCCAGGCGGCCAACGCCGAGCAGGCGGCCCTGGCGCTGATGGAGCGCGGCGTGGCCCGGCCGGGATGGGCCGAGCACGTGGGCGCGGTCGTGGCGGCCGCGTGCTACATGAACTCTGACGCCTACGGCGACCGCGACGAGGTCGTCTGCGTGTTCAGCTACGCCGGCCAGGAGCAGCACGCGCTCGTCGTGGTCGTCGACTACAACGCGGGCGGGATGGCGCGCGACGGCTGGGTCACCTCGCAGGTGGACAAGCTCCTCGACTACTGCCGCCAATCCGCGTCCACGTTCACGCAGGTTCAGTCGCCGCACGCCCGCCGGCTGCTCGAATCGGCGCTCGCGGTCACCGAGGTGGCGGCCGAACCGCCGGTCAGCAGTTCCTTCCCCTCCTATCACGCGTTCATCAGGGCCCGGGTGCGCACGCTGCAGCCGGGAAGCACCGGGCGCCCGGGAAGCACGGGGGCCACGCGGCGGCAGACATGGCGCAAGGACCGCCGGGCGATGCTCGTGGCGGAGTTCCTTGCCTCCGACGAGGCCGAGGACCTCTCCGACCGCGAGGCGGCGAGCCGCTGCGCCGACCACATCGTGGAGTACGGATGTGACCGGGACTTCGGCCGCCCGCTGCGGATGAGCCCGGCGAAGGCCGAGACCTTCCTGCTGGACTGGCTGCCGCGCAAGGTCATGCTCTCGCCGGCCGCGCAGCATGCGATGCCGCACGTGCTCGCCGCCTGGGTGCGCTGGGCCGGCGCCCGCGAGGGCCGGGAAACCGACGCGATCGGGGCGACGCTGGACGCGGTGTTCGACTCGATGGGCACGTTCACCCGCGTCTACCACGACCCCGCCTCGTTCGGCCTGGAGCCGAAGCTCGTAGCCAGGCTGCTGCCCGACTCCGACCTGGAGGCGCTGCCCCGCCGGGTCTTCGCGTTCGGCGTACTGCAGGGCCGCTACCGGGGCACCGACCTGGCCACGCTCGACCCGGCCAGCCCGACAGACCGCCGGATCCTGCTGGCCGCCGACCACGACGTCCCGGCCACCCCCGGACCAGCCGACGACGACCACATCGACCGGCACCTGGCGCTGGTCGACCGGCTCTGGCGCGACGACCCGCCGGAGCTGTGGGACGCCGCGCAGCGCCTGCTCGACATCGGGGAGGACCGGCACTCCGTGCTGCACACGCTGATGGACACGATCCGGGCGGCGGGCAGCAGCGAGAAGGACATCGCCACCGCGCTCTACGAGCTCCCCCCGGAGGAGCCCGCGGGATCGCAGGCGTGATGGCGGGGTGACCACCGGGCCCGCGTCGACGGCCCTGTGCGCCAATCGGGGCTAACTCGGCCGGTGACCCGTATCCGCCGCCGCCCGGCGTCTCGATCACGAACACATCTCCGGTGGACACGGCCGCACAGTCGCATCCGCGCATCGGGGTGACCGAGCCGTCGGCGTGCTCCACCCAGTGCCGCCCGAGCGCGCCCGGCTTCCCGCCCGCCATCCCGTAAGGCGGGACCCGGCGGTGGCTGCTCAGCGTAGTGATGGTCATCGGCTCCAGGAAGCGGAGTTCGCGGCGGCCGCCATCGCCGCCGGGCCAGCGCCCCGCCCCGCCGCTGCCGGGCCGGATCGCGTACTGCTCCAGCCGGACCGGATAACGCCATTCCAGCACCTCAGGGTCGGTAAGCCGGGAGTTGGTCATGTGCGTCTGCACCGCATCGGTGCCGGCGAAGCCCTGCCCCGCGCCCGATCCGCTGGCTACCGTCTCGTAGTACTGGTAGCGCTCGTTGCCGATGGTGACGTTGTTCATCGTGCCCGAGCCCTCCGCCATGACGCCCAGCGCCGCGTACAGGGCCCCGGTGATCGCCTGCGAGGTCTCCACGTTCCCGGCCGCCACCGCCGCGGGGTACTCCGGCGCCAGCATGCATCCCGGCGGGATGATCACGCGGACCGGCTTGAGGCAGCCGGAGTTGAGCGGGATGTCATCGGCCACCAGGGTGCGGAACACATACAGCACGGCCGCCATGGCCACCGACGACGGCGCGTTGAAATTGCCCGGCAGCTGCGCCGAGGTTCCGGTGAAGTCGACCTCCGCGGTCCGGGTCGTGCGGTCCACCCGAATCGCGACCTGGATCACCGCCCCGTTGTCGAGCTCGTAGGCGAACTCGCCGTCGCTCAGCGCGACGATGACACGGCGCACGGCTTCCTCGGCGTTGTCCTGGACATGCCCCATATAGGCCCGCACCACGTCCAGCCCGAAGTGCGCGACCATCCGGCGGAGTTCCTGTACCCCCTTCTCGTTCGCGGCGACCTGGGCCCTCAGATCGGCCAGGTTCACCTCCGGGTTGCGGGACGGGTAGGCCGCCGAACGGAGCAGGCCCAGTGTCTGCGCTTCCCGCAGCACCCCGCCGCGCGCCAGCAGCCAGTTGTCGATGAGCACCCCCTCTTCCTCGACCCTGGTGCTGAACGCGGGCATCGAGCCTGGCGTGATGCCCCCGACCTCCGCGTGGTGGCCGCGGGACGCCACGAAGAAGAGAACCTCGCGGCCGGCGCCGTCGAACACGGGAGTGACCACGGTGATGTCCGGCAGATGCGTCCCGCCGTGGTAGGGATCGTTGAGCACGTAGACGTCACCGGGGCGCATCCGCCCGGCGTTGCGCCTCACGACGATCTTGATGCTCTCCCCCATCGAGCCCAGGTGCACCGGAATGTGCGGCGCGTTGGCGATGAGGCCCCCGCCCGCGTCGAAGATGGCGCAGGAGAAGTCCAGCCGCTCCTTGATGTTGACCGAGTGCGCGGTACTGCGCAGCCGCACCCCCATCTGCTCGGCGACTGACATGAACAGGTTGTTGAAGATCTCCAGCATGACCGGATCCACCGCGGTCCCGGCCGGGCGCCGCTCCGGCCGCTCCGCCACGCGGGTGAGCAGCAGGTCGCCGGGCCCGGTCAGTTCCGCCCGCCAGCCCGGCTCGGTCACCGTGGTCGCGAAGTCCTCCACGATCAGCGCCGGCCCGTCCACCCGCTGGCCCGGCCGCAGGTCCCGCCGGCGGACCAGCGGCACGTCCGCCTGCGCGCCGGCCACATACATCGTCACCGTGGCTCCCGCTCCGCCCGCCTGCCCCGGCGCGGGCGGCCCGCCCCCCGAGATCCCGCCCGGCGCGGGCCCGCCCGGCGGCTGCGCGGCCAGCACGGCGGGCGCGGCGGGCGCGGCGGCAAGCTCGACCGACACCGCCTCCACGAGGATCGTCTTGCCGCGCATGAGGAAAGAGAAGTGCTGCCGGTAGGCCTGCTCGAAACCGGCCACCATCTCGGCCACGCCGCCGAGCGGGACCGGCAGCGCGGTGTCGGTGCCGTCGTAACGCAGGTGAGCCCGCCGCACCGACCGGGCGCGGCCGGGCCCGATTCCTTGCTCGGCCAACTCGGCGAGCGCGTCGGCCTCCAGGCGGCCGACCACCCGGTCCAATTCCGGGAGCAGCCCGGCGGCCAGCGGTGCCTCCACGGCGGTCTCGCGCATCGCGGTCACGTCGGCCAGCCCCATCCCGAAGGCGGACAACACCCCGGCCAGCGGGTGGATGAGCACCCGGGTGATGCCGAGCGCGTCGGCCACCGCGCAGGCGTGCTGGCCGCCCGCCCCGCCAAACGTCGCCAGCACGTACCGGGTCACGTCGTAGCCGCGCTGCACCGAGATTTTCTTGATCGCGTTCGCCATGTTCGCCACCGCGATCTCCAGGAACCCGGCGGCGACCTGCTCAGGCGAGGGGGACCTGCGGGACCGGGCAGAGGGCTCCCCGGATCCGGGCGAGAGCGGGGGCGGGGGACCGCCGGCCGCCGCCCCGATCCGCAACGCCAGCGCGGCGAACTGTTCCCGCACTATCCCGGCGTCCAGGGGCTGGTCACCGCGCTCGCCGAACACCCTGGGGAAGTGCGCTGGCTGGATCCGGCCGAGCATGATGTTGGCGTCGGTGACCGTGAGCGGGCCCCCGCGCCGGTAGGCCGCCGGGCCCGGGTGCGCCCCGGCCGAGTCCGGGCCAACCCGGTACCGGCTGCCGTCGAAATGCAGGACCGACCCGCCGCCAGCGGCCACCGTGTGGATGCTGAGCATCGGCGCCCGCATCCGCACCCCGGCGACCTGCGTCTCGTACTGCCGCTCGAGCTCGCCGGCGTAGTGGGACACGTCGGTCGAGGTGCCGCCCATGTCGAACCCGATCACCTGGTCAAAGCCCGCTGCCTGGGCCGTACGGGCCATGCCGACGATGCCGCCGGCGGGCCCGGACAGGATGGAGTCCTTGCCCCGGAACAAGTGGGCGTCGGTGAGGCCGCCGTTGGACTGCATGAACTGCAATCGGATCCCGTCCAGCTCGCTGGCGACCTGATCCACGTAGCGGACGAGGACGGGCGAGAGGTAGGCGTCCACCAGCGTGGTGTCGCCCCGGGACACCAGCTTCATCAGCTGGCTGGTCGCGTGCGACAGTGACACCTGCTCGAATCCGGCTCGGCGGGCGATCTCGCCGATCCGGGCTTCGTGCGCCGGGTACCGGTAGCCGTGCATGCATACCACCGCGATCGACCGGAAGCCGTCGTCGTAAGCGGCCCGCAGGTCGCGCGCCACAGCGTCCTCGTCCAGGGCGACGATGACCTCGCCGCGGGCCCCGGTCCGCTCGGTGGCCTCGATCACCCGCGAGTACACCATCTCCGGACGGACGATCTGCCGGTCAAAGATCCGAGGCCGGTCCTGGTAGGCGATCTGCAGCGCGTCCGCAAATCCGCGGGTGATGACCAGGACGGTCGGCTCGCCCTTGCGTTCCAGGAGCGCATTGGTCGCGACCGTGGTGCCCAGGCGGACCACGGAGATCCGTCCGGCTGGAAGGGGAGCGCCTTCCTCCACGCCGAGCAGGCGCCGGATGCCCGCCACGGCGGCATCGGTGTACCGGCCCGGATCCTCAGACAGCAGCTTGTGGACCGCGAGCGTGCCATCCGGGCGGCGCGCGACCACGTCGGTGAACGTGCCGCCACGGTCGATCCAGAACTCCCAGCCGCCGTCCACGCTTGCCTTCCCTGCCCGCCGCCCGCCGCTGACCGGCGAGATCATCTCCCGTGCTGGCCCCTCGCCCGGGGCTCATGCCTCAGCCGGGGCTGATCTCACGGTAGGCGGTCAGCAGGTCGGCGGCCGACACGGTGGTGAGGTCCGCGGCGCTCGCGGTCTCGCCGAGCTGCGCGACCCGCACGTCCCTGACCGCGCAGGCACGCTCGAACAGCGACCGCGCGAACCGCCCGTTGCCGAGCTCGTCGATCTTGCGCTGCTCGCAGGCGGCGGCGAAGATCTGGTCCAGCACCGGCAGCGCGTCCGCATCGAAGCTGTCCCCCGCCTGCCGCGCGATCACCTCGGCGATGCTGGTCAGCTCCTGCGGGGAGTAGCTCGGGAAGGAGATCCGCGTGCTGAACCGGGAGGCGAGGCCCGGGTTGCTGCGCAGGAACCTGTCCATGTCGGCGGTGTAGCCCGCCAGCACGATCACCAGGCGGTCCCGGTCGTCCTCGGCGCGCTTGAGCAGCGCCGCGGTCGCCTCGGAGCCGAATGCATCGCCGCCCGAGTAGCCCTCGTTGTACAGCGCGTAGGCCTCGTCGATGAACAGCACCCCGCCCAGCGCCGAGTCGACCAGCTTATTGGTCTTGATCGCGGTCGAGCCCAGGTGCTCGCCGACCAGGTCGGCGCGGTGCGCCTCGACGACGCTGGGCCGGACCAGCAGTCCGAGCGCCGCGAAGATCCGGCCCAGGATCCTGGCCACGGTCGTCTTCCCGGTTCCCGGCGGGCCGGTGAACACGAAATGCCGGGCCGGCGGCTGGCTGGCCAGGCCATGGGCGTCGCGGAGCCGCGCCACCCGCAGCTGGGCCGCGATCTCGTGGACCTGGCGCTTGACCGGCTCGAGCCCGATCAGCGCGTCGAGCTCGGCCAGCGCGCTCTCCAGGGTCGGCGTCTCGCCGTACCCGCGGAACCTGGTGGTCAGCTCGGAAAAGGCCTGCTCCAGGTCGGCGCCGCGCAGGGTCACCAGGTCGGCGGAGGACGGCTCGGCCGGCGCGCCCATCACCCGGACGTCCCTGGCCTGGCCGGACTTCTCCAGCAGGCTGCGCACGAACCGCCCGTTCCCGAGCTCGTCGGCTATCTTCCTGCGGCCCACGTCCTCGAACATGCGCCAGAGCACGGGCCTGGCGTCCGGGTCCAGCAGCTCGCCCCGGCGCTCGATCGCCAGGTCGGCCAGGGCCAGCAGCTCGGCCGGCGTGTAGCCGGGAAACTTGACCCGCACCGCGAACCTCGACGTCAGCCCGGGATTGCTGGCCAGGAAACTCTCCATCTGGCGCTCGTATCCGGCCAGGATGACGATCAGGTCGTCGCGGTCGTCCTCGGCCCGCGTGAGCAGGGCCTGAACGGCCTCGCTGCCGAACCGGTCGCCCTGCCCGTCGCCCTCGTTCACCAGGCTGTAGGCCTCGTCGATGAACAGAACCCCGCCCAGTGCCGAGTCGATCAGCTCGTTGGTCTTGATCGCGGTGGCGCCCAGGTACTCGCCGACCAGGTCGGCCCGGTGCGCCTCCACCACGGTGGGCGTGTCGAGCAGGCCGAACGCGTAGAAGATCTTGGCGACGATGCGCGCCACGGCGGTCTTGCCGGTGCCGGGCGGGCCGAGGAACACCAGATGCTGCATGGGCTTGTCGGTCGCGTATCCGGCCACCGCGCGCCTGCGCGCCGCCTCGATCGAGGCGGCGATCGAGCGGACCTGGTCCTTGACGGCGTTCAGGCCGATCATATTGTCCAGCTCGGCCATGGCCTCGTCCACCGTGATCTCCGGCGGCCTGGCGGCGGCGCGGTCATGGCCGACGTCAGGCCCGGGCGAGGCCTGGGGGCCCTCCGCGGCGTGCTGGGCGCGGACCGCCTCCGCTGCGGCCGCGATCCGGCCGTTGCCGCGCGGACTCCGTCCGCCAGGACCAGTCCTTCCGCCCGGCCTGGTCCCCGCGCCCGGGCGGTTCGGCCGCGGCCCGGCCAGAGCGGCAGCAGCGCGGTCGTCGCGCGGCCCTCGAGTGGGGGGCCAGCCGTTGGGCGCGGCCAGAGCGCCGCCACGGGCCTGCTGGCGGCCGAACTCCCGCTCCTCCTGTAGCAACTTGGCGAGCCGCCATCCCAGCACCACGCACGCGATCAGCCAGCCGGTCGCCGGGCCGATCGCGGGCTGGCTCCGGGCCAGCCGCCAGGCCAGGATGCCGACGGGCACCGCCCAGGCCAGCGCCCAGGCGACGGTGCGGCACGGCACGAACCAGCGGCCCAGCGAGCCGGCATGAGCGGCGGCCACGACCGCGAACGGGAGCAGGAGCAGCAGCGCCAGCCAGGGCTTATAACCGCCGGACAGCCCGGTGACCACCGCGAGGCCCCAGACGGCCACCGACAGCGACGCCACGACGCTGCGATGCGCGGCCGAGACCGCGAACGGCGCGTAGACCAGCGCGGCCACCACCAGGATCCCCACCACCGCGGGGAAGAAGAAGACGAGGGCCGCGACCATCAGGATCTTGACGATGAGCGGGGCCACGGAGAATCCGCGGCGGATGCGAACGAGCCCGCCCGCCACGATGCGCAATCCGGGCAGGGACAGGGGCCCCTCGTCTGTCCGCACTTCGCTCCCTCGCACTAGGAACCTGTATAGCGCATTACCGACTGCATACGAAGACACGCAATCGGATACTGCAAAGAAAATTGGCTCTGCTACCCACCGCAGTGCCCTGACCAGGGGCCGGGCACCGGCATCTGGCCCGGCGGCACGCCCGCCGATCACGCGCGGGCGAACGCGGTCGGGCCAGGTAGCGGGCCACGATGACGGCGGCGGCACCATTGCTCAGGATTGGCCGGCGTATCGGACAGCTGGGCATCCAGCTGGCTGGCCGAGTACGGGGTCGGTCGCTGATCAGGCGGGCCAGCGGTCCCGCCAGGGCCGCGCCGCCTCGATCGCCGCGCAGGCCGACAGGACCAGGGAGTCGGCGTGCCGGGGACCGACGACCTGGACCCCGACGGGAAGCCCCGCGGCGGAGAATCCGCAGGGGACGGTGGCGGCCGGCTGGTGGGTCATGTTGAACGGGTAGGTGAACGGGGTCCAGCTGGGCCAGCGCGGCTCCGCCGAGCCGTCCGGGACCTCGGTCCCGGCGCCGAACGCGAGGACCGGCTCGGTGGGGGTCACCAGCAGGTCGTAGTTCTGGTGGAAGGCGCCCATGGCGATGCCGAGCTCGGCGCGCTCGCGCTGCGCCTGCAGGTAGTCGAGCGCCGAGTAGCGCAGGCCCTCAGCGGCCACCTCGGCCAGGCCGGGGTCGATCAGGGGCCTGCGGTCGGCGGGAATGTCGTCGACTACCTTGGCCGCGCCCGCGTACCAGAGCACGCTAAAGGCGGCGATCGGGCAGCCGAATCCGGGGTCGGCGAGCGTTACCCGCGCGCCGCAGGCTTCAAGCGCCGCCACCGCGTCCCCGACTGCCTGGCCAACCTCGGGATCGACCTCCGCGTAGCCCAGCGCCGGGCTGTAGGCCACGCGCAGGCCCTTGACCCGGGAGGCCGCGAGCTCGTCGACGGCCGGGGCCCGCCGGTCCAGCGCGAGCGTGTCCCTGAAGTCCGGCGACCCGAGCGCGTCCAGCAGCAGCGCCGCGTCCGCTACGGTCCTGGTCATCGGCCCGACGTGGGAGAGCGTGCCGAAAGGACTGGGCGGGTAGACCGGAACCCGGCCGTGGGTCGGCTTGAGCCCGACGATGCCGCAGAAGCTGGCCGGAATCCGGATCGACCCGCCGCCGTCGGTGCCCACGGCCAGCGGTCCCAGGCCCGAGGCCACGGCCGCCGCGGCGCCTCCGCTGGATCCGCCCGCCGTCCGGCTGAGATCCCACGGGTTGCGCGTCACCCCGGTGAGCGGGCTGTCGGTCACCGCCTTCCAGCCGAACTCGGGCGTGGCCGTCTTGCCGAGCAGCACGGCCCCGTGCTCGCGCAGCCGGGCCACCGCGGGTGCGTCGACGGTCCACGGGCCGGCCTCGTCGATGGTCCGCGAGCCCCGCAGCGTCGGCCATCCGCTGGTCAGCAGGAGGTCCTTGACCGAGGTGGGGACGCCGTCCAGCAGTCCTGCGGGCTCCCCCTTGCGCCATCTGCGCTCCGACGCGCGGGCGGCGGCCAGCGCCTCATCGCCGCGGACGAGGCAGTAGGCGTTGATCGCCGGGTTCCGAGCGTCGATCTGCGCGAGCACGGCCCGCGTCGCCTCCACCGGCGACAGCTCACGCCGCCGGTACAGCCCGAGCAGCTCTGTGGCGCTGAGCCTCGTGATGTCCTGCACGGCCCGGCGCCTCCCACGTCTGAGTGCCAGCTTCCCTGAGCGAGCAGGTTCTCACGGCCATCAGGTTGCTGCGCGGAGTTCGGCCAGGATCTCTTGCCGCAGCGAGCGGGAGGGCCCGACCAGGGGCAGCGGTCGCGGCTACGGCCAGAGCCTGAAGCGGGTCCAGGCTGGGCCGACGCGCTTGTAGAGCAGCCGGGTGTGCCGGCGCTGCTCGTCGGCCTGCCAGAACTCGACCTGGTCCGCGGTCAGGGCGTACAGGGTCCAGTCCGTGGCGACCAGGTCCCGGGCGGCGGCGATCCGGGCCCGGGCCTCCTGAAGCGCGACCTCCATCTCGGCCGGGTCGGCCAGGACCTCTGACTGGCGGCCGCTGAGCGACTCGGCCCGGGACTCGGGTGACCGGGCGAGGAAGTCGGCGGCACTGCGCTCCGGCCCGGCCGGCGTCACCGTTCCCCGCACCCGGATCTGCCGGCCGTGCTGCGGCCAGTAGAACGTCAGGGCCGCGTGCGGGTTGGCCCTCAGTTCGCGCCCCTTGGGGCTGGCCGCGCCGGAGGCGAAGTACCAGGCTCCGACGGCGTCTACGTCCCGGCAGACCAGCACGCGCGATGACGGCCGCCCTTCCTGATCGACGGTGGACAGGGTCATCGCGTGCGGTTCGGGTACCTGGCCGTCGATCGCCGTGGCCAGCCATCCGGCGAACAAGGGGACCGGATCTTCGGGAGCGGCCTCGGCATCGAAGCGGGGCAGGCTCCCGGTGACGACGAGTATCGAGCGGAGCAGCTCTCGGACCGTGCCCGGCCCAGCTGAGCGTTCCTCGGCCATGTGCGCCCGCCGTCAGTTCAGGCGCCGCTCGGCCGCCCACCGGGTCAGCTGGTGGCGGGTCGAGAGCTGGAGCTTGCGCAGCACCGAGGACACATGGCTCTCGACCGTCTTGACAGAGATGTACAGCTCCCGCGCGATCTCCCGGTAGGTGTAGCCGCGGGCGATCAGCCGGAGGACCTCCCGCTCCCTGGGCGTGAGCTGGTCGAGCTCGGGATCGAAGGACGGGCCGTCCCCGCTGGCCGCGGGAGCGGCGGCAAACGCGTCCAGGACGAACCCGGCCAGCCGCGGCGAGAACACCGCGTCACCGGCCGCTACCCGGCGCACCGCGTCCACGAGCTCGGGGCCCGAGATCGTCTTCGTAACGTAGCCCCGGGCGCCCGCCCGGATGACGGCGATCACGTCCTCGGGGGCATCGGAAGCCGACAGGGCGAGAAAGCGGACCTGCGGGTGCGTGGCCTTGATCGCCGCGACCACCACCTGCCCGCCCCCGCCGGGCAGGTGCACGTCGAGCAGGACGACATCCGGAACGCTCTCGGTGATCAGCGCGATCGCGGGCTCGACGTCGTCCGCCTCGCCCACCACCTCGACCTGGCCGCCGAGCTCGGACCGGACCCCGGAACGGAACAGGCCATGGTCGTCCACGAGGAAGACCCTCGGACTGCCGCCGCCCCTGGGGCTGCCGCTTCCCGGACCGCCGCCCCTCGGGCTGCCACCGCCCGTGCGGGCACTCGGCGTGTTCACGTCCGGCTCGGCAGGCGTTCCCCGGCGGCCCGCGGCATCGTCAGGGACACCTCGGTGCCCTCTCCCGGGATGCTGCGCACGATCGCGGAACCGCCGCGCCGAGCCATCCTGGCGCAGACGGATTCCGCCAGCCCCTTCCGGTCGCCGGGTACCGCGTCAGGGTCGAAGCCCCGGCCGCGGTCGCGCACGAACAGCGACACCTCCGTCGGCTCGACCTCGGCGAACAGGGAGACAACGTCGGCGCCGGACCACTTCCCCGCGTTGACCGTCGCCTCGCGCGCGGCAGCCAGCAGGGCGGTGAGGTCGTCGTCGAGATCGCAGTCCCCGACCGTGACCGCCTCGACGGCTATCCCGTGCTGAGCCTCCACCTCCTGCTGGATGAGCCGCACCCCGTCGGCCAGGGTCAGGCCCGCCTCGCCCATCGAGCCGGGCACCCGGCCATCGAATAGCCAGGACCGCAGCTCGCGCTCCTGGGCGCGGGCCAACTGGATGACCCGCTGGGGGTCGTCCGCCCGGCGCTGGATCAGGGCGAGCGTCTGCAGCACCGAGTCGTGCAGCTGCGCCGCCATGTCGGCCCGCCCTTCCGCTCGGGCCCTGGCCTGCCGCTCGAGAACGAGATCGCGGGCAATGCGCAGCCACCAGGGCCCGAGCAGCACGACGATCCCCGCGATCACCAGCGCCACCCCGCCCAGCGGCCGCAGGACTGCGCTGCGGTGGTGCCCGGACAGCAGCGTGGTCAGGCCGCCGACCAGCAGCAGGGCCGCGAGCAGCGCGCGCAGCACAGTCCTGGACCGCCCCCCGCCCCCAGTCACAGACAGCAGCGGCTCGGCGAGCTGCCGCATCGTCGCCTGCTCGTCCGCCGGGGCGTTTCTCCAGATCAGCACGATGCCGGCGATGCACAGGCCCAGCGGCCAGGCCAGATTGCTGAGCCCGCCGGCGCCGAGCACGTTGGCGATGATCCACACGACGACGAGCAGCGACCCGAGACCGACGGCCACAGCGATGCCCCGCCGGTCGGTCACGGCCTGACTCGCGATGTTGCCATCCGCGCCGTCCGCCGGCACCAGGAGCCAGGCCAGGACATAGCCCACCGCGAAGGAGCCTCCGGTCACCAATGTGGCCACGATGAACACGAGCCGCACCACGTTGACGTCGAAGCCCATCCGCGAGGCCAGGCCGGCCGCCACCCCGCCGGCCAGCCGGTCGTCTTTCCCGCGCCGCAGCGGTCCGCTGCCCCTCGGGCCTCGCACCCATCCGAGCGGACCGCGGCGCCGGTAGCGGTAGCCCAGCCAGCCGGTTCGTTCCTCCATCCCCCCATCATCGCGCCAGATCGGCGCGGGAGGCCATCCGGGCAAACCCTGATCCGGCCGGCGGATCATCAGGGTCGAGCCGGGGGTCTTCCCGATAGCCGGGCCAGGCTCGCGGCAGCAGGCTGGAGCCATGAACACAACCACGGCAAGCCCAGAAGCCGACACCCGGTCCGCCATCAACCCAGAACCCAGCATCCAGATCCGGCCGCAGCCGCTCTGCCGGCCCTTCCAGGACCGGATGCTGGCCGGAGTCGCCGCCGGGTTCGCCCGTTCCCTGGGCGTCGACGTCACGATCGTGCGGATCGTGCTGGCGGTGCTGACCGTCGTCGGCGGCGTCGGCGTGCCGCTTTACCTGGCCGGCTGGCTGCTGATCCCCGAGGAAGGCAGCGAGCAGTCCATCGCG